>TARA_B110000037_G_scaffold127607_1_pt1 | contig 10611 bp, 11 predicted proteins | sample TARA_B110000037 | Tara Oceans TARA_B110000037 (sample SAMEA4397196) | marine metagenome | biome: Polar Biome; feature: [MIX] marine epipelagic wind mixed layer (ENVO:01000061); material: water (ENVO:00002006), including particulate matter (ENVO:01000060) such as... | depth 10-100 m
TGGCATTTTCAAAACTAGTTTCAATGAGTGGAAGACCTATACATATGCCGCCGTTTGTAAGAATAGACTGCTTCAATTCATTATCAAATATATACTTTAATAAATTCAATTTAGAAATTTCATTATTGGTTTCGATATTTTTCCCACGATAATAGTGAATATTTTCGGTAGAAAAGAAAGATTTATCATTCATAGAAAACAACGTTCCAAATAAAATAGTCCCCAATACCATTTTTTTCTCAAATATCTGAGGAATAACAAACATGTCTGCGATTGATTTTTGTGTTCCTGGATTAATCTCTACGAATACACAAACCTTTTTATCTTGAAAATAAGTGAACCAAACAAGATGCTTTTTCCCTTTCGGAATTAAAAAATACATCTCGCTAAAAACTTTCTTATGTATATTTTCATAAGAAAGTTTCAAATTAGGCAATCGTCGTAATAAATTATTCTTGTCATTGTGACAGAGTTTCATATACATACATATTGTCAATTGTCTTTAAACCATTTATGATGTTAAAATGATGAATAACTGCTAGATGATAATGAACCTCCCATTAAATTCTCATTGGTTAATAGACCTCCCATATGATTTACATTTGGAGTTGTTTGTCCTTGTCCTTGACCTTGTCCTTGTCCTGGTCCTTGTCCTTGTCCTTGTCCATTTGATATAGAATTCGTCGATTTTTTACTATCACTAAGTTCTTTCAGATAATTTTTCAATTCGTTCTTCATATTAGAATTATCTACTGGTTCTGAATTTGTAGGTTGAATGACTGGTTCCTTCATAGTATCAAATAATACATCGTACTGTTTTTGAGGTTTATTTACTAAATCTTTTACTTTGGGAATTGTCAAATTTGTCTTAAAAAATGTGAATAAATAATGAACTAATATTATTAAAACCAATGATATAATACTCATTTGAATAATCCACGGAAGCATGTTATATATTATTTATAAAGTTTTAACAATGATAAAAACGTAATCATATCTTCCTTTATCGATTCCGTGATTTCACCTTCTGCTGTTTCAAAATAAATTTCACTGTTATTCACCAACACAATCGTCAATAAACTAGTAGGATGTAGTTTATATTTTTTCAGTTCCTTTTTAACATAGGTATAATGTATTGGAATATAATACAGTTCCGTTCTAATGGTGTCTTGATTTTGAATCATAAATGAAATTTCATTACTAAATGGATAATGTTCTAAATCAGGATTTGTAGTTATCTTGTATATTTTATTGCTAGCAATTTCAAATATTCCTTCTTCTGTATCAAAATGTAAAATATCGTATTTGGTTTGAAAATACTCTTCTAACAGGTTAGCATTGTTAGTAGTAAGAGGTGTTTTATTTATATTGGTAATGTTATTAGGATAGATAATCATTATTTTATATAATTAGCATAAACCATTTAAACCTAAATCGTAAATGATTAGTAGTTATGGTAAATATCATATTGATTGAAAAGACTGGCGATCTGAAAGAATGTAAATATAATGTAGAAAAGGACGAATTATATAAAAAGTGCAAATTTAAGAAGAGTGATGGTTTCGAATTGAGACATTCTTGGGAAACGAAGAAAAGTAAATATTCATTTACATCAGTGTCTCTGTATGCGCGTGATACTGGTAAGGCAACTACTGAAAATAAATATGATTTACCACCACCTATAGATAATATTTTGTATTTTGGATGTATTGCACTTGTTGCGAAAAATGAGGATGGAGAGTATGTTGATTTGTCCGTAGAAGATTGGACTACCTTTTATGAGCATTTGTTTGGAGGATTTGAAAATTTGGCGGATACGGCAAAAGAAGACGAAGAAGAGGAAGATGAATTGGCAAATGTTCCGGCAGAAATGAAGACAGTCTCCGGTTATTTAAAGGATGGTTTTATAGTAGAAGACAATGTTACAGATGGTACAATTAATAACAGTAGCAATACTAGTAATAATAGTAGTAAAGATGACGATGAATGGGAAGACGATGAAAGTTCAGAATTAGAACTCGAATTTGAGGACTATGTTTATAGCGATGAAGATTGATATGTATATCTATAAAAAATTGATTAAAGAATTATTACTATAAACATATAGTAATAATACAGTTATAATTATGCGAGTAATTAATGATTCCGAAGAATTCCGTGCCAATGTTGTCACAAAGCTAAAAATAATACTAGAAGACGATGTTATATGTTCAAATCTAGAAAAAGGTATATTTAATTATACGTTGGAACATGCCGACAAGTTGAATGTAGTCAAGAAATGGGATAATAGTTATTTTGTGAAAATTTATCTAGATCGTCTAAGAAGTATTTATATTAATTTGAAGGATGATGGTATTAAACAATCTATGAAAGACAAGACAATCAAGGCTCATACTCTAGCGTTTATGACGCATCCTGAAATGCGACCGGATAAGTGGGATGACTTAATTCAAGAAAAGAAAATCAGAGATGAAAATAAATACGAACCGAAGTTGGAAGCTTCTACAGATGATTTCAAGTGTTGGAAATGTAAGTCAAAGAAATGTACTTATTATCAGCTTCAAACACGGTCGGCTGATGAGCCTATGACAACGTTTGTAAATTGTCTAGATTGTGGCAATAGATGGAAGTGTTAGGTCTATCGACGACTGTAAATTACATTATATCACAAAAACATAAAAAAATAATATAAATAGTTATATTATTTTTTATTTTATAACCCACCTCAAGCAGTCGGCAGACATGACAAACTATAATATTTCCAAATCTTTAAGATGCCAGTATTCAGAGGCACCATTTGGTAAAGGTCTGCGAATAATAACTGGAATCATTTTTTCTTCCAATTCCTTTAAAGCGATTAAATACCCATCAATTAGAGGAATATCCATCTTTACTAATGGTTTTGCTCCATTATTCACCTGCTTAGCACGTTGACCTAATATTCTCGTTTTCTCATATTTTGTTAAAATCGGAATGGTTTTGTGTAAATCATCAATAATAATATTCTCTTTATTTCTTTGAACTTTGGCTAAATTATAAATTTCGTCGTAATTGTGATTAATTGACTCTGGATGTTGTTCTAAAATATAATTATCTCGTATTCCTTTGTCGAATTTTTGTAGATAATCATCATCTTCCTCCTCATCATCGTTCGATTCGTAGTCAGACTCGTTTTTTTCAAACTCAACTGGTATATCCAATTTTGTAGGTGATATTTCATTCACGATCTTTGACGACTTTTTAACTATAGGTTTGGTCTTTTTGTTAATAATTCCAGTCTCTTCATCAAGACTAATGTCGTCATCATTTTCATCTTCTCCTTCTCCTTCATCATCTTCATTATCAGAATTCATAATACTCACATCATCTTCATCATCTTCATCTTCATCTTGAACTCCATCTTGAACTTCTTCGTTTTCATCACCACTTTGTCCATCTTCGTTTGGTACCGTCGAAGTAATAGCATTCGATTTGGAATTAATTGTAAATGTAGGGGCAGACGATTCTTCTTGTTCGTTAATAGAATCCTCATATTCACTCATATTTTCAATATCTGATTGTTCTAAATCGCTCATTCTTATAATAATATATTATATTATACTTTTAAATAGCATCAATTTTTATTTAAAAAAATAATATATTATCTATGGTTATTACTGTGGTTTGCCCAAACCATGGTTTTAATATATTATTAAATAAGATAAAATATGAATTAAATATAATTTTTATGTTTTCCATACCGTATCACACTTTGCGCATAAATAGATATATAACTTGTTTAAATCATCATACCGAATGTAGATAACCTCTCTATCTCCATTACCGTCTTCTTTATTGCTACAACAGTCACTATTTGGACATTTGATTGTATTAATTCTAGGCAGAGTAGGATCCATCTTGGTATATTCATTAATGATATGATTGTATTTTTGTTCGCTTCTCTTTAATTGTGTCTTGGATACGCAAATGTTATTTTTTGTTAGATTAGTATCTTCGTGGCCACAGCTTCTACAATAATATATCAAATTGTTTTCATCTTCCGATGAAATTCTAATATAATACATGTTATCGCATTTGTCGCAAAAGTGCATCTTCTTGAATAGTATATATATTATTATATATTTAATTCCTTTCTTCAATTTTTATATTTATAGCTAGTTATTCCTATTTCACATCATTGAATATAGTATCTAATAAATTACACGATTGGTAATTTACAAAATGTTTCGTAGGTGTTCTTCCAATCAATAGGAATATTCAGATTATAAATTCCGGTTCGCATATTTTCATTAGGTTCGTCCTTTTTTCCTTCTAAAATAGTTAAAATATCTGCTCTATTCTTTTTAAACTCGCTCGCCATTTCTGTTTCAAATAGTTCGTTAAACGGACTGATAGACCATCCAGAATCTTTCGTTAATATACGATTCACAGCAAAATCGAAATTTTTAAACAAGACGATTTTGTTATATTTTACAACATCAGCATGATTTTCAGTGAATCCAGGTTCGTGTAAAAGCGGCATATTATCCATAATACTAATAATTGTAAGTAAAATAGTTCTGATACTTTGACATCCGGTCCATTGATCACCTCTCCAGGTATTTAATATGGACAAGCACATTTTTCCTGAACGATACATATTCGGATGAAATCTGGTCATTCCGTCGTTTGTTTTAAATTCCACTTTTGGTGGCGTATGAGGATAATCATATGGAAATATAAATTCAAAGAAATAACATCCTCCAAAATATTGACTATCCTTAGGACCACATATATAGACATAGCCTTTTAATATATTTGACTCGTCGTGTTTGTAATAAATTCCATCACTTTCCAATGGTTCTTTTATCATTTCTCTCACATCTTTTAATAACCGCTTAATCGTTTCTTTGGATACCGTTATTATTTCATTACTTGTTGAATTGTTTTTTTTATTACCGGATTCCTTTTTATTTTCGGAACCAGACGCAGACATATATTACGTTATATATAGTTATAGGTTTATGTGTGTTTTACTAGATATGTATTAATGAAACCTTGTTTTCTTATATTTGATGGATACTTCTTTGTATTATTATATTTCAGCTATATTTTAGAAAGTAGTTTCACTATTTCATCGTCTGTTTTTTTATTATCTATATAGGTTTAATTGATTTACGTATTTAAAGACATAAACTATAAAAAATTGACCTAAAAATATTATGCATATATATATCATATTATGTCAAAGATGAAACAATCATTCGATTCTTATTTAAATTCATGTTATTCACAAAAAGGGGAGGGTCATACTCACACGAGAATCGGTGATAATTCATTGTCTATAAAAGGGGGGTCATATACAATTTCAAATTTGACAGAATTTTATTCAAAATATATAAAAAACGTCTTCCAAGATGGTAAGTATGAATTTCTTACAGAAAAACAGCATATTGAAGCAGGTCCATTGTTAATTGATTTTGACTTTCGTTATGATACGTCTATTGAGACGAGACAACATACGGAAACACATGTCAATGATATGGTCGATTTGTACTTTCAAGAAATCAAAGAGTTGATAGATATTCCAGTCAATGCCAATATTCCTGTATTTATTTTCGAGAAGGAAAACGTAAATATGCTAGATAAGATTACCAAGGACGGTATTCACATGATTATCGGTATTCATATGGACCGTACTGTGCAAATTATTTTGAGAAATCGCGTTATGACCAAGTTGAAGGATATTTGGTCTGAGTTACCTTTACAAAATTCATGGGATGAAGTGCTGGATGAAGGTATTACCAAAGGAACTACTAATTGGCAATTATATGGTTCTAGAAAACCAGGTAATGAATGCTATTTGCTCAAGTATTATTATACACTAGAATTAGATGGTCAAGCAGATTGGTGTCTCAACATCAATGATGTAAAAACATTCGATTTGAAGAAGAATTTTCCTTTACTAACTGCCCAATACAAGGATCATTTGTCCTTTGAAATATTAGATAGTATTCGTTCAGAATACGATGATATTAAAAATACTACAAGAAAAAAGCCTAAAAATAGGCTCAAAATTATTGATAAAAACAAGTCATTTGATATTAATGACATTACATCACATGAATTACTGGAAGAAGCTGTCGAACATTTCGTGGGAGAAATCGAAACCAAGGACTATTTTATCAAAGAAACACATCAATATACTCTTTGTTTGACTGAGAATTTCTATAGTCCATACGATAAATGGATTCGTGTAGGATGGGCTCTAAAAAACACACACGAGAGTTTGTTTATCACGTGGATTGCTTTCAGCGCACAATCAGACAAATTCGATTTCGATAAAATACCAGAATTTTACGAAATGTGGTGCCGTTTTGATAGATGTAATGATGATGGTCTAACATTCCGCTCTATTATGTATTGGGCAAAGAATGATAATTACACAAAGTATAAGGAAGTGAGGGAAGAAACGATTGACTATTTTGTAGATAAAACAATTGAGAATCCAACTGATTTTGATTTTGCACTCGTATTGTATCATATGTATAAGGACGATTTTGTATGCGTATCCATTAAAAAGGATATTTGGTATATTTACATAAATCATCGCTGGGAAGAGAATGAAGGTGGAACCAACTTGCGTATGTCCATTTCGAAAGATTTGTTTGATATCTACTTTTCCAAAATGAACACAATTCAGCAACTATTTAAAAGTGGTACCATCGATTCATCTAGTGAGAAGTACGATATGTTGCAAAAGCAAGCCAAGAAGCTCAGTGATTTGTCTAAGAATTTGAAGCAAAGAGGTGTCAAGGATAATATTATGCGTGAGGCAAAGGAAATCTTCTATGACAGCACATTTATTGAGAAGGTTGATGCGAATCCCAAATTATTGTGCTTCAATAACGGTGTTCTTGATTTCGAGAACAAGGTGTTTCGCAAGGGAAAACCAGATGATTACTTGTCCAAATCGACCAATATTAGTTATGTTAAATTAGATACGACTAGACATAAGAAAATTATCGATGAAATTAACGACTTTATGTGTAAGTTGTTTCCAGAAACAGAATTGCGTGATTATATGTGGCAACATTTGGCTTCCACACTCATAGGGGAAAATAATGACCAAACATTTAATATTTATAATGGTAATGGTAGTAATGGCAAGTCCAAATTGGTCGAGTTAATGGGTGCTTGTATGGGAGAATATAAAGCAACTGTTCCAATTACTCTCATTACCGCTAAGCGTAATACCATTGGAAGCACTTCGTCTGAAGTAGTTCAATTAAAGGGTGTTCGATATGCTGTCATGCAAGAACCATCAAAAGGTGATCGTCTAAATGAAGGTATCATGAAGGAAATTACTGGTGGAGATCCACTACAAGGACGTGCTTTGTTCAAAGATAGTATTACCTTTATTCCTCAATTCAAGCTAGTTGTATGTACAAATACACTATTGGATGTTAATAGTAATGATGAAGGTACTTGGCGTAGATTATGTGTTTGTGAATTCAAATCCAAATTTTGCGCCAAGGAAGATTTCGACGATGAACGTGAATATCAGTTTGAACTCGACAAGAAGTTGGGTGAAAAATATGTTCAATGGTGTCCTATATTCATGTCTATATTGGTTGAAAAGGCATATGCCAGTGGTGGTCTAGTTAAGATTTGCGATGCTGTAAAGGCAAGCAGTTCTAGCTATAGAAACACTCAGGATTACTATAGCGAATTTGTATCCGACAAAGTCAAGAAGACAACTGGTGGTAAAATCAAGGAAACTAGCTTATACGAAGTATTCAAGACATGGTTTCAACTACATCATGGTAAAAATGTACCCAAGGGTCGTGATTTATTTGAATTCATGAATAAAAAGTTCGGTCGCAAGCAAAGAGGAATTTGGAACAATCTGTCTATCGTATATGACGATTATGACCCATCATTAGATGAATATGAAGAATAATAAATAATTACAGATTAGAACACTACACAATAATAATAACAATAAAAATATAAACAAAAAATACAAAATATTTTTTGTTTATTGGTTTTATTTACATTTTCTTTTTTGGTATTTTTTATAGTGTGTTTATAATCTCTCTCATTTGTCCAGCGTTATATATTGCGGCATAACTGATCGAATTACCATTAATAATCTTTTGGCGATCCCTTGTTTTGAAAAAGGTATTGTTAAATATAATAACATGTTTTTTTTGATTCCCTATTTGTATGCGTTTATATAATTCACGCAACTCTGTTTCGGATAATTCTCCTCTATAACCTTTCATTCCGTGGATTCTCATGTAACTAATATTTCCATCAGGATTTCCAAAATTAAAACCTGACGGCATATCTCCTATCCAATTACTATTTGCCTGTTTTTTCAAATAGGTACCTGATATTATAATATTTAACTTGTCAATTTCATCATATATTGTCTGAGTTATCCATGTACTATTTCTAAATTCAAATACGATATTCACTTCTTTGGGCAAATATTCTTTCATATCTTTTATACGCTGTAACGTATTCATAGTATATGCAAAACTAGGAGGTAATTGAAATAGTATTGCTATAATCTTTCCTTTACATGGCTCTATTGTATTCCACAACATGGTCCATGCGGATTTTACATCTTTTAATCGTTTTATATGCGTTATGTATTTCGGAACTTTTATAGACAGTTTTATATTTTCAGGGTAATTTAACCATGATTTTACTGTATTGACACTGGGGTTACGATAAAATGTACTATTTACTTCGATACAATTCATCGTTTTCAATCGCAACCATTTTATACCACCTATCATAAATCCAGCTGTACCGATACAATATTTTTCATCATTCATTATAATATACAATTATAATGAATATTGTAACTATCTAAATTGATTGTTATTTATGCTAATATACTCTATACATATCGCGTTTATAATGTCAATTTTATTACTTATCGTTTATCATTTAATGCTTTACAAATGTAAATAAACCCAATTTGTTTTACTTGCTATTGAATAGTAACCATATTTAACAAGTTCAATAAAGTAATATGCCATAATTGGATACAATGCCAATACAACAACAATACCCCATAATTTTGTTTCTCTGTATCTCTTTTTCATTATTATGATTATTATTAGCGCAATAATTAGATATTTATATAGCGAATTTAAAAAACTACTCCATCCACCGGCATATCCATTCTGCTCGTTTTCATAATACGTTTTCCTATCAGAAATTTCAATAGTGTGAATTTCACCTTCCACTGCTTTGCGTAATTTATCATTTTGTTTTCCCAATAATTCATATAAATCTTTTGTATGTTTTGCACCTTGTATCTGCGTTACAAATTGCCCATGTATTTTATTTAATTCAACAATCATTTTATCATGCTTTTCTATCATTTCGCGTTTTATTTTTAAAGCAGTTTGTTCATATCTCGCCAAATTTAAATCTACAGTAGGTGTAGTTGCTTGATTTTGGGACTGAACATATGAAGTTAGAAAACCAGTCGCTACATTTTCTGTATTTTTCATCATTTGGTTAAATTTATCTACGTTTATCATACTTGCTAAATTATCGGCTGTTACACAATTACCAGTTCCTGTATTTGCCATTTACTAATATACTAAAATATTTAAAACTTTGCATAATTATCACTATTACTGTCACTGCTATTATATCCGGATACTACACTATTATTTGTAAATACACCTACATTAAAATCAGATTTACGGAAAGAATTCTTTAAACATCTCTCACCAACGAATCCCTCTGTTACGCATTGTTTATTTGACGAATCCCATTTGGTACCATTTACATTACCGTCTGGACAACATGCTTCACCTGCACAAGATAATGTTAAATTTGCCTTTACCGGTTGATCATTTGGATTACCCAAGTCATTAGAATCTACAGCAGTTGGGTCAAATGGAAAATTGTATTCAGAAAAATTCATATTATCGCGGCTGGCAATATCGAATACTTGTAATAGAACAACTACAATGGCCAAACCTAATATGATAGCAATCAAGATTAATGCTATATTGGATGATAAAATACCTCTTTTCATTAAAAGTCCTAAAATTAAAATAGGAATACAAAAATAAACAATGGTTTTCATTACTTTTGCTTGTGTATCGTATTTATCACCGTAATAATTGTTTATTTCAGCCATTCTTAACTTACCATATCGTGCGTCTTGTAACGCGCTCAAGTTTCCTTGTACATTTTTCAATTCGTGCTCAACGATTCCACCTACAGCCATTTCATTTACTAAACTATTTCTAGATGTAGCTACATTAGATTGTGTTGTTGCGTAATTGTTACTTACAGATGTATATAAACTTGTTTTCAAGTGTTGCAATTCTTGAATTTTCTGTAACAATTTATTCTGTTCATTTGAATTTGGATTTTGCTCGACACTCAACGCCTCTAAATCATTATACATACCTTGTATTTGACTATCTATTTGACGAATTGTATTTAATGTTTGATCAGTAGAACCAGTCATATTATATATAGTATCATGAGAGATTATATATAATTTATATTTATATTTACGAACATTTGTTCGTTATTATTATAATTATTCGTAAATATAATTATTCGTAAATATAATTATTCGTAAAT
>TARA_B110000037_G_scaffold164420_1_pt1 | contig 10609 bp, 6 predicted proteins | sample TARA_B110000037 | Tara Oceans TARA_B110000037 (sample SAMEA4397196) | marine metagenome | biome: Polar Biome; feature: [MIX] marine epipelagic wind mixed layer (ENVO:01000061); material: water (ENVO:00002006), including particulate matter (ENVO:01000060) such as... | depth 10-100 m
TGATCTACTCAAGAAGGCGGTGCGAGACGTCCCGGCTCGCGTATTCCCACAACAAGATCTCTCGAACCGTTTATTCGCGTAGCGAATACTCATTGTTCCGGAACGGAACACAAGGTCTCGCCCAGCGAGACCGTTGTTAAAAACAACTCCAACCGCCTTTTTAAAAACAACGCTCCGCTTGTTGCTGCTCCGCAGCAAATAAGTGTCTCTTCGAGCCAATAGGTTCGACAACAACTCGAATAACCGATTCCAGGGGCCTCGATCCACCCTTATTTACCCGAAGGGCATCCTAGCGACTCCGAAGAAACGATGACTGAAACACACTGATCATCGATCAAACGTCCAATTTCGGCTCGTCGTAGAGAATCCTTCTCTGTAAGAACGAACCTACCCCGAAAAAACCGCATCAATCCGTGAAACCATACCCTCTTGCAATCTCATTACTCTGCATATTCTTGATCTGCTCCAGTGCCGGCTACGGAGCTGGAAAACCTTCCTGGCAGACATTTGGAATGTTCATCCAAGGCATTAGCTCGCCCGAAGAAGCAACCCGAATCGAACAAGCTATCGAAGCCTTCGACCCGAAACACGTCAGATCCGCGAATATCGAGGATTCCCGCATCGGCTTTGTGCTCGTCGAACACGACCATCACAACATCCGCTACCAATCCCTCGCCGACGCGATTCACAAACTGGGCACCTACCGCATTTCCGTACCAGTGCTCATCCCCGACTACAAAAGGCTCCAAGGCACGCCATTCGCCAAAGCTCTCGATGAAATCTGGACCAAAAAAGCTCTCCAATTCAAAATCGAGCTCGTGAACGCCCAAAAAGGCTTGTTCGACATAATCCTTCCTCCAGGCGATCACCAGAAAAACGGTTTCAATTTCGGCGACCTAGCACACCCCATTTCCGATCCTATAGTGTTCGGCGGACTCGGACTGCCTATGAGCTACCCTGGCCACAAAGGCCAAGGCGGAATGACCAAAGACCCCATTCTCAAAGAAACCCAATTTCGAAAAGCCGGCAAAAAGGAGAAACCATACGATCCGAAACTAATGGCCGCATACAAAAAACTCTTTCCAAAAAATTAGCCCCCCTTTTTCAATCACTGCACTTACATGAACGGCATACGCGCATTTATAAAAATCGCTCCGCTTTGGATAACGCCTTTCGCCTTTCCAGCCGATGCTCCCGAGGCGATCATGCCCGAGATCCACTTCGATTTTCTCAATGAAAGTTGTCTGGATTGCCATGATTCGATAACCGAAGAAGGCAGTATGAATCTGGAAGAGCTGTCTTTCAATCTAGACACCCTGGAAGCTGCAGAGAAATGGCAAAAGGTGCTCAACGCCTTGAACTCCGGCGAAATGCCGCCTGAAGACGAACCGCAGCCAGGTCGTGCCGAAAAGACCGCCTTTCTCGACGATCTCTCTCACCAGCTCGTCACCGCTCGAAAGATCCTCAGCGACTCTGGCGGAGTCATCACCATGCGGCGCCTCAACCGCCGCGAATACGAAAACACGCTCGAAGACTTGCTCGGCGTGAAAGTGAGTGCCGACGAATTGCCCAACGACGGTTCCTCGGGCGGATTTGACACAGTCGGATCCTCGCTCTTCTTCTCCAGCGACCAATTAGAGCAGTACCTCACAATAGCTCGCCGCGTCTTGGACGAATCGCTCGTCGCCCAAAAACCGAAAGTCTTCCACGAAAAACGTGAATCTGAAGTCGATGCCCGGAAACTAGCCGAAACTCGCTACAAGCGCCTATTCGAGGCGAACGAACGCGCCGCCGAATGGCGCAAAGACGAAACGCAAGATCCCACGGATTTCGGTTTTATCGATTCAGCCAGAGTGGGATTCGAAGAGGGCCAATTCAATAACCAAGGGCCTGCTTACAGATGGTTCCTCGACCATCCAAATTCCCAGACAGGCGTCGTGTTTTACGTCGCTACGCCAGGAGCCTACGTGGATCGAACGACTCTCCCTCCCAAAGCCGCTCCCGGAAGCTATCGTCTGCGTGCTCGAGTTGCCGCTTTCGAAGATGCTCCATCGCATAGAAAATTCCTCGAATACGGAACGGTTGAGAAAGTAAATCTCCAAGGCGAGCTGGACGTCATAGGCACCCGACGCATCACGGGTACACTCGATAACCCGCAAATTGTAGAAATCCCAATTGAAATCACTTCCTCAAAAAGTCGAGAGATCGGATTGCGAGAACGGCAACCGAACAGCCGCAACGCCGCCCGCTTCGCTCTCAAAACAGCAAAGAAAAAAGGCGACGCTACTACAAAACCCGCTCTTTGGATCGACTGGGTAGAATGGGAAGGACCGCTCGTGGAGCAATGGCCATCGCCCTACTACGACAGTGTCTTCTTTAAGGGACCCGACGCCAAACCAAGCGACGCCTACGCCTCCCAAATAATCGAACGGTTCGCCCAACGAGCATTTCGTATCCAAGATCCTAAGCCAAGTTTTCTCAAAAAGTTAACCGCTCTCTATCGCAATCGCAGAGCCGAAGGCGATTCTTTCGAAGATGCCCTCAAAGAACCGCTTTCCGTTGTGCTAGCGTCGCCTGCCTTTCTCTTTCTCAAAGAGCCCGGACAAAACGAAGAGAAACGCGAACTAAGCGATCTCGAACTCGCCGTTCGACTTTCCTACTTCCTCTGGAGCGGACCTCCCGACGACGCCCTTTACGAGGCTGCTCGCTGCGGCGACCTCAGCAAACCCGACGGCTTGCTACGCCAAACCGAACGGATGCTAGCCCACCCCAAAGCTTGGGAATTCATCAGCGGATTCACCGACCAATGGTTAACGATGGACCGGCTCGATTTTTTCCAATTCAACTACGAATTGTATCCCCAATTCGACGACAGCATAAAATTGGCCGCTCGCGATGAAGTATTCCACACCGTCAATACACTCATTCAAGAAAAACTTCCAATAGGCAAGTTGCTCAAATCCGACTTCGTAGTCATCAATGATCTTCTCGCCGACTTCTACGGCATAGAAGGCGTCGAGGGTCACCAATACCGCAAAGTGAAAGTCTCGCAGGAATCACCACGAGGCGGATTGCTCGGATCCGCAGCCGTAATGGCCATGGGTTCCGACGGTGAACGCTCCTCCCCAGTCGAACGCGGAGCTTGGGTTATGCGAAAGCTTCTCAACGACCCGCCGCCACCCGCTCCAGCCAACGTGCCTCAGCTTAGCCGCTTCGCCGATGATCTGCTTCCCGCTCGCGATCTCCAAATCGCCCACATGGAAGAACCGCAATGCGCTCAATGCCATCGCAAAATCGACCCGATCGGTTACGGTCTTCAGAACTTCAACGCAGTCGGAAAATGGCGCGACGAAGAACGCGTCGAAACTGATTCGAAAAAAGTGAAGGAAAAAGTAAAGTTCCACCCGATAGACCCAAGTGGCACCCTTCCCGATAAAACCCCATTTTCCAACTACTTCGAATTACGCGATCGAATCGCCGAGCATGAAACCGATTTCGCCCGAGGTTTCGCCGAAGCCCTTATCGAATACGGTCTTGGCCGCCCGTATGGGTTTACTGACTACGACCTAGCCGAAGAGATCCTAAAAAATGCTCAAAAACGGAGATACGACTCCAGCGCATTCATCCACGCTCTCGTTCAATCCCAACAATTCAAGGAGAAATAAGATTGAGCGATGGAGAGACAGAGAGATAGTGAGAGTAGGATGACTACTCGAAAAGCAACAATTCGCAAACACACTGACTTAGACGTATATCAGCGGTCTTTCGCAGCCGCCATGCATCTTTTTGATCTTAGCAAAAGCTTCCCTACAGAAGAGCGTTATTCTTTGACAGATCAATGTAGACGATCATCTAGATCCGTCTGCGCAAACCTTGCGGAAGCTTGGAGAAAGTGGCGATACCCTGCAGCTTTCGTGGCAAAGCTCTCGGATTCCGAAGCAGAAGCCTGCGAAACTCAAACCTGGATCCAATTCGCAGTCGAATGCGACTATCTCAACAAAGAGACCGCTAGAAAATTATATTCGGACTACGACGACATTATAGGCATGCTCGTAAACATGATAAAACAACCGGACAACTGGAAACTAAACTAACCATGAACAATCTCCCCATCTCTCCATCCCCCCGTCCCTCAATCTCTCCGTCACACCCAACCCGTCGCGCATTTCTACGAAGCAGTTCTGCTCTCATTGCTCTACCCTTTCTCGAATCATTCGGAGCGAAACAATTTCAGTATGCAGCCGCTTCGGCCACCGCAAATCCTCCAAAGCGAATGATGTTTCTTAGCTTTGGCTGGGGCCCGACAAAAGAATCTTGGTTTCCGGACGTCAATACAACGGGATCCAACTACACGCTTCCAGCTGGCATCAAAGGCCTAATGCGTCACCAAAAGGACATCACCGTCATTCAAAAATTGACCAATCAATTCTCGGATGAAGCTCACTGGGGCAGTACTTTCTATCTAACCGGGGCTAATCGCTATTCCGAACCGGGCCAGAGTTTCTCCAACACAGTTTCCGCCGACCAAGTTGCCGCCGAAGTACTAGGCAAAGAAACACGATTCACTTCCCTCCAGCTCGGTTGCGACAAAGCCGAAAACTCAGGCCATGGCCCTGGACTTTCACTTGCCTGGAACCGGCAAGGCAAACCAATGGCCGGGCTCAACAATCCCCTAGCTGCCTATCACAAGTTATTTGCAGACGACAAGACGCCCCTAGCTCAGCGTCAGGCCATGCTCCAACAGCGTCGTAGCGTTCTCGACACCGTATTGGAAAATGCCAAGACCATGAATCGAGGACTCAGCTCGAATGACACGGACAAGCTCGACGAGTATTTCCAGTCCGTTCGCGAGATCGAAGTACGCCTTTCCAAAGAAGAGCAATGGCTTGATGTCCCCAAGCGCCAGCCAAGCGACTTGGAAGAACCGGAAGGCAAGATCGTCGGTTACGAGGAGGTTAAGCTCATGTACGACATAATGGTCGCCGCCATGCAAATCGACGCCACCCGAGTCATGACCTATCGCCAACCTGTGGATACATTTATTCGGAGTCTCGGTGCCACTATATCAGGCCACAACATGAGCCACTATACAAACGGAGCGAGACGGAGCGTAGCCGAAATGCGAGACGAGAAGCAAACCGAGTTACTCGCCTACCTTATCGACAAGCTCAAAGCGACCAAGGAGCCGGACGGCAGCAGCCTCTTCGACAACGTATCCCTCAGCTACGGCAGCAATATTGAATCGATCCATTACCTAAAGAACTGCCCAACGATCATTACCGGCGGCGGAGCCGGCGTGAAACACGGTCGCCACCTCGTAATGGAAGGCAGCAAAACTCCCCTTAGCAACTTATGGCTAAGCCTCCTGCAAGGAAGCGGAATAAATGCTGAATCGCACGGCGACAGCACTGGCACCATCAAAGAACTTTTCGTGTAGGAGACTGTTAAACAAGTCCAATTACTTCGAGCAGATAAACTGTAGGGAGGGTCGCTGACCCGCCTATTAGGATGAGATATCGCCTCAGCGAGACGACCTACAAAACCGAACTATTCAGAATGTATAGTATTGGGTTTCAATTGGAGCGCGCATTTCGACTTACTTAACAGTCTCTATGACATTCTTTCGCAATCCACACTAACTATGAAAAATCTACTCCCCTTCCTCGCCCTAGCGCTATTCGCCACTCTACTAACCACGCCTGCGCACGCAGCCAAGATCAATCCAAAAAAGGGTTTTGCGGCTTCGATTTCGCCTCCCGAAAGAATATATCAATCTCAAGAATGTTAAGTTGACGCATACGCGCTCAGCGGGGCCAAGCTGCACAGTAAAAGCAGATTTCCTTTCACATGCACGGTACGGTACAAGCGCCGGCCCTATAAGCCAAATACAAATGCCCGACTACGCCATCACCTCTTTGACGACATGTCCATGAACGTTCGTTAGGCGGCGTTCGAGGCCATTGTGGTAATAAGTTAGGCGTTCGTGGTCGAGGCCCAGGAGTCGAAGGACGGTTGCGTTGAAATCATATACGCTCGTGGGATCGACAGCAGCTTTAAAACCGAATTCGTCACTCTCGCCATAGCTGAATCCTTTCTTTACTCCCGCTCCCGCAAGAAAGCAGGTAAAGGCATCTGGGTTGTGATCTCGGCCAGTTCCATTCGCTTGTAGAAATGGCATACGTCCAAACTCGGTGCACCAAACCACAAGCGTTTGATCCAGAAGTCCACGTCGCTTTAGATCGTGAATAAGCGCCGCCGTGGGCTGATCCATGATCTCCGCCTGCATCGCATGCGTCTTCAATATCTCATTGTGAGAATCCCAATTCGTAATTCCATTACCGCCCGAGGGATCGCTCCCATTAAAGAGCTGTACCACGCGAACGCCTTTTTCAACCAACCGTCGAGCCAGTATGCAGTTCTTAGCGTACTCGCGCTTAATATCCGATCCGGTATCCGTTCCGTATTCCTTATGAATACTTTCCGGCTCGCCAGCGATCCCCATTACATCAGGCACGGATACTTGCATCTTACCAGCGAGTTCATAGCTGGAAATCCGACCCGCCAGGTCCGCATCATTTGGATACTTCTCGAGATGTTTCGAATTAAGCCGATTAAGCAGGTCCACAGTGCGCTTGTCATCGGCTGACGAATACCGATCCGGTCGAGCTAGATTTGACGGAGGATTCTTCGCATTGAAATCCGTACCTTGATAAGCCGCAGGAAGAAAACCGTTGCCGAAATTATTCTTCCCCGAACGGGCCATGCCCCGGGGATCATTAATCGCCACGAATCCCGGTAATTCCTGATTTTCGGTTCCTAGAGCATAGGTTACCCAGCCACCGAAAGAAGGAAATCCTTCCATCGTGAATCCTGTATTGAAAAAGTTCTCACCTTGCGGGTGGGCGCTCGTCTGCGTATGCAATGAATGAAAAAAACTAAAGTCATCGACCATGCCGCCAAGATTCGGAAGCAAATCCGATACCATCTTCCCGCACTTGCCTCGTGGTTTGAAATCCCAGAATGGCTTGGCGATATTGCCGGTAGGACCTTCGAAAGTCGTTTGAGGAATTCCAGGCGGCTTCTTTCCATGGAATCGAGTTAGCTCCGGTTTGTAGTCGAACGTATCGACGTGACTCACCGCGCCTGGACAGTAAATAACAAGCACTTGCTTTGCAGCTGCAGGGTAATGCGGAGCCCGTGGCAAGTACGGTTTATTGGGATCTATCTCAGGCCGGATTGGAGCCTTGCCGCTAAAGGTGTTATTATCCGACGCGAGCAAACCGTCCTGAGCGAGCAACTGCGTCAAGGCGATGCCACCCATCGTCATTCCACTTTGGCGGAGAAAATCGCGGCGGCTCAACAATGTGCGCCCATGGGAAGAAAGATATTCTGCGTGATTATCCATGATACTAAGGCAAAAATGCGAATTCGTTAGAGTTTATCAACGAGCGACACACAAGCGAAAGGTCAGCTTCCTTCAACACTTCAATGCAGGCTGCGAGTTCTTCCTCGTCTGGATCTCGACTAAAAACCAATTGAAAGCTGCGCCGTACTTGCGCTTCGATATCATCGCCAGTCGACTCCTTGATCACACGATCCGCAAGCCGATCGGCCTGCTCTTGAATGAAATTGCTGTTCAGCAAATTCAACGCCTGCAAAGGCGTCGTTGATATAGGTCGCTTCGCTCGAACCTGTCCGCAATCCGGAAAGTCGAAGGCGGTAAACATTTTATCGTCAACACGCCGCATACGCTCTTGGTAGATCATTCGCCGCCAGGTATCCGGTCCGTGATTATTTACCACTTCCCACTGAGCATAGGTTTTCTTAGTATTATGAATACGATACCCGGGGCCGCCAATCGATTCGTCCAGCGATCCCGATGCTAGCAAGACTGCATCTCTAATCACTTCCGCTTCAACACGGCGAGGCGGAAAGCGCCACAAAAGCGACGAGCCCGCATCCGCGCTTAGGCCCGCATCATTCGGCTGACTTGATTGACGAAAAGCATCGGACATTACAATCAGCCGTATCATCGCTTTCATAGACCAATGCTCCCCATCGGAAACGCTCGGCTCGACGAATTCCGCCGCCAACCAGTCCAATAATTCCGGATGGCTTGGCAATGCTCCGGCCTTTCCAAAATCGCTGGTCGTCGGAACAATTCCCATACCGAAGATGTGATGCCATATCCGATTTACCATTACACGAGCCGTGAGCGGATTCTCGGGACTCGCCACCCATTCGGCAAAACGAGCTCGACGTTCGGGACCAGAAGATTCGGAGCTCAAACCCAAATCGCCAATCAACACAATCGGAGCAGCAGGCATAACCTCATTGCGAGGGCTCTCGGGGCTGCCGCGACTTAAAACACGCGTCACAACAGGCTCCACAAAACGTCCCACAAAACTGACTTGAGGGCCTACTTCTGCAAGCTCCTCGGCCAAGGTAGCGATCCTGGCAATCGCCGCCGCCCGTTCGGGCTGATTCTCATTGGCCTTTTTGATCTTCGGAATTGATGCTATTTCAACCCAGTCGCCTGCCTCGTTTTCCACTTCGAGGCGATAGTTTGAAAAGCCCATCGGAAAGTCCACCGACTGGTAATCCACTTCGTAGTAGTATTCCCGATTCGAGCTCAATCGGAGACGATTAATCTCCTGCGGGCCATCGAATTCGACCATCACCCAAGGTTTTTCCTTGCTCTCTTTCGGCGCCTTGAGCTGTAGGCCAAAAGCTCCGTATTCGCCATCATTCGCATAAGCGAAGTTCGTACGAACGTCGCCGAACATTTCGCGTGGCCCATCGACCGTCGCTCCGTTTGACGCAAGCGCCAGGTTTTTCTGACGCTCATTATTTCCGAATACCTCCAATTCGTCGATTTTGGCGCTCTGAGTCTGAAACGAAATTCGAATCCTCCGAGTTTCAACCGAATCGAAATGCAATTCGCGATATCCGCCCCAGTCCTCTTCCCAATTGCCTAGACCCTTCAGTATCGTACGCTGTTCTGCGATCGATTTCCACAACGGCGCTGCTTGCTGACGCTTCGGATGCTCTTCCGAATACTCCGGCCGACGCCCTCCGAATTCGATGTCCTGAAAAACACCTGTCATCGAGTAGTAATCGCTAATCGTAATCGGATCGAACTTATGGTTATGGCACCGAGCGCACCCCATAGTCACTCCCATCATCGAGGCGCCTACCGTTTGCAATATCTCATCCATCCGGTCAGCTCGCGCCTGGCGAATCGCCGTCTCTTCGCGTCCAACGGATTGCGGAGGAACATGGGACCCGGAAACGAGGAACCCGGTCGCCTCGCCGGCATTCATCGAATCGCCCGCTATCTGCTCGCGAACAAACTGATCGTAAGGCTTATCGTCATTAAATGCCTTGGTAACATAATCGCGGTACACCCACGCATTTTTACGATAGAGATTCGACTCCGAACCATTCGTTTCCGCCCAACGAATAACATCCAACCAATGCTGAGCCCAGCGCTCGCCGAAATGCCGAGATGCAAGAAGTTCGTCGACTAAAGCCGCATTCGCCACGTCCGCATTGATGGTGAACGCCTTTTCGAAAGATGCTACGCGATCCGGCTCGGGCGGCAATCCCGTCAACACAATTGAAACGCGGCGAATCAACGAACGCGCATCCGCTGCAGGACTAAGCGAAAGCCCCGCCTCGCCGAGCTTTTCCAAAATAAACGCATCAATCGCCTGCTCCGCTTCCCTAGGCGATTCGCCCCGATTTACCGGTTGAAAAGACCAATGATCCGACGACACGTCTTCAACGACAGCATCCATTTGCCCAGGCCATACCGCTCCTTCTGCAATCCAAGCCTCAATCAATTCAATCTGATTGCTCGACAAAGGATCAGCCTCCGAAGGCATTCGAAACTCAGGATCCGAATCCTTCAGAACCTCAACGAGAAAACTCTCGTGAGGCTTCCCAGGCACGATTCCCGCAATTCCGCTATCGCCCCCGCTCAACAAGCGAGACCGTTGATCGATTCGAAATTCGGACTTTTGCTTATCCGGGCCATGGCATTCGATGCAGTGTTCCTCGAAGATCGGATAGATGTCCCGTTCAAAGTCTACAGCCGACGCTAGAGATGCCGACGCTAGGGCAATAATGAAGTAGATGCGTTGCATTAGTCGGACACTGCCACGACGGCATTAACCCAACCAGCCTTTTCTGCCAAATCGAAACAGCACTTAACCTGGGCTTATGCTAGTCTAGCGCCAAATTTTGTACTCAATAGAATCTATTTCACTATTGTGGCCGATTCCCCCACTCACTGCTTTCAAGCGCTCAACATCGCGCCCATTAAACCATTCGAAAGACCTGCCATGCAACAAACCCTGCCTACCATAGTTTCAGTATGAAAGCCTATTTTCGATACGATCATGGTCCAGATAGGAATATGACACACCCAATCGCTACTCTCAGTTTTTAGCTCTACTTACTTAATGAGCCAAATGGTAGGGTGGGTCGCTGACCCGCCGATTAAGATGAGATGTCGCCTCAGCGAGACGACCTACAAAACTGAACTTTTCAGAATTAGCCGTATTGGGTTTCAATTGGAGTGTTCATTCCGATTTATTTAACAGCC
>TARA_B110000037_G_C17127312_1_pt1 | contig 10607 bp, 7 predicted proteins | sample TARA_B110000037 | Tara Oceans TARA_B110000037 (sample SAMEA4397196) | marine metagenome | biome: Polar Biome; feature: [MIX] marine epipelagic wind mixed layer (ENVO:01000061); material: water (ENVO:00002006), including particulate matter (ENVO:01000060) such as... | depth 10-100 m
ATCAGGCTAGGACGGCCTTCACCACCTTCGCCTCATCCACCCCGGTCAGCTTGAAGTCCAGGCCTTGGAAGCGGTAGGTCAGGCGCTCGTGGTCGATGCCTAGCTGCTGGAGAATGGTCGCGTGGAGGTCGTGCACCGAGACCCCGTCTTGGGCCACCGCGTAGCCGAGTTCGTCGGTGGATCCGTAGGTGGTTCCGCCCTTGATTCCCGCTCCGGCCATCCACAGGGAAAATGCCTGGATGTGGTGATCGCGGCCGCTGCCCTGCGCCATGGGCGTGCGTCCGAATTCCCCGCCCCAAACGATGAGAGTGTCCTCCAGCATGCCCCGCGCCTTGAGATCCTTGATCAGCGCCCCGGTGGCCCGGTCGATGTGACCCGAAACTGTTTCGATCCCCTTCTTGACCCCGCCATGGTGATCCCAACCGCGGTGATAGAGCTGGATGAAGCGCACCCCGCGCTCCGCGAGACGCCGGGCGAGCAGACAATTTGAGGCAAAAGATCCGTCACCCGGCGTCGCGCCGTAGGCGTCGAGAACATCCTGTGACTCCTCCGATACATCCATCAGGCCGGGCACGGATGTCTGCATCTTGAAAGCCATCTCGTACTGGGCAATGCGCGTCGCAATCTCGGGATCGTTCTGGCGTTTACCTAACAAGCCATTCATGCCGTTGATCGTTTCGAGTAGTTCACCCTGATCTTTGCGCGACACTCCGGCCGGATTGTTGACATAGTGAACCGGGTCACCCTTCGAGTTGAACTGCACGCCCTGGAACTTCGAGGGTAGGAATCCACTGTGCCACTGGCGCGTGGCGATCGGCTGATCCTGTCCGCCTCCCGAGGAGGTCATCACCACGTAACCGGGAAGCTCGTCGGTGATCGCACCCAGCCCGTAGAGCATCCAGGAGCCCATCGAGGGACGCCCCGGAATGATCGATCCGGTGTTCATGAAGGTGTGCGCGGGATCGTGGTTGATCTGCTCGGTGTGCATCGAGTTGATCACCGCGATCTCGTCGGCGACCGATCCGATGTGCGGAAAGGCGGTGGACATCATGCGACCGCACTCGCCGTAGGGCTTGAACTCATACTGCGGACCGAGGCAATTCAGCGCCTCGCCCTGCAGCTGTGCCAGCTGCTGTCCCTTCGTGAAGGACTCGGGCATCCCCTGCCCGTTGAGCTTGGCTAGCTCCGGTTTGTGGTCGAGGGTTTCCAGATGAGATGGTCCGCCGGCCATGCAAAGGTGGATGACGGTCTTCGCCTTGGCGGGCATATGGAGCTTATCTCCAAGGACCCCGTTCCAGTGTGGCGCCGCCTGGAGGTCACGGAGGAGGAGCGAGCTGAATGCCGCGCTTCCCACTGAGTATGAGGCGTTCCGCAGGAAGGCCCGGCGGTTGATGGTATTGGCAAAACGTTGTTCAGGATTCATGGCGTAAAGGGGCCGGATCGGATCAGTAGCGGGTGATGGTTTCGTGAAGGTTGAGCAGCGCCCGGCAGACGGCAGTCATGGCGGCCAGCGCGGCGGGGTCTTTCGCATCCGTCGCTGACTTCAGGCCGATGCCCAGCAACTTGCTCGCATCCTCCGGTGATTCGCGATAACGCTTGAGTTGCTTCTCGTAGAGATTGGTCAGGATCGCTCCCTCCTCTTCGCTGCAAGCGCGGGAAAGGATGCGCCGGAAGGCAACATCGAGCCGATCCGTGAGGGGCTTTTCATCCTCCATCAAATCCTCTGCCAGGACACGTGCGGATTCGACAAATGTCGGGTCATTCAGGAGGTTGAGCGCCTGCAGCGGGGTGTTGCTACTGCTACGTGCGGCGGTGCATTCCTCACGCGCTGGCGCATCGAATGCCGCAAGCATCGGGTGCAGGAAGGAACGCTGCCAGTGCACGTAGAGACCGCGTCGATACTGATTGTCATTCTTATCATGCGAGTAGGTCCGCTTCGGGAAATTCATCTGCGCATAGTATCCAGCAGGCTGATAGGGCCGCGCCGAGCCACCACCGAGCTTAGCATTCAGTAGACCGGAAACGGCCAGCGCATTGTCCCGCACAAACTCAGCTGGGAGACGACGCGGATTCTGCCGGGCGTAGAAAACATTGTAAGGATCCAGCTTCATCAGGTCGGATGAGACATTCGATGACTGCTGATACGCCTTGGAGGTGACGATGGTCTTGATCAGATGCTTCACATCCCAGCCGGACTCCACGAACTCCACCGCCAGCCAATCCAGCAGCGCCGGATGTGTCGGCCACTGGCCCTGGTTACCTAGGTCTTGCAGATCACGCGATAGCCCCTCGCCAAAGAACAGTGACCACACGCGGTTCACATAGGCGCGTGCTGTTAGTGGATTCTCCTCCGTGGCGATCCACTTTGCCAGATCCATACGGGTGAGTCGCTCGCCCGGCTTTTCCGGCTTCGGTGCAGGCACCGCCACGGTGAGGAATTCCGGCACCGCGGCCTGCACGATCTCGCCGGATTTATTTGTCCAGTCACCGCGTGGTAGCAGGCGAATGACACGTGGATTGGTCGAGACACTTGGCAGCGTGGTACGGATCAGGCCGTTCAGCACCTTCTCCTCACCACGCAGCTTGTTGAGCTTCGCATGAATCTCTTTCAACTCAGGAATGGTGGTGCGGTAGTGATCGAGCAGGACCTTCTTCTGCTTCGCATCCGGCTCCTTGCCCTTGCTGCCATCGAAGGCGCGCGTCACGGCATTCGAGAGACTCGGCTTCTTGTTATCGGACTCCGCTCGCTGCTTGCGCACATCCGCGAGCCACTTCTCAAAGCCCTTCTCCAGCTCCGGCGTCGTCTTGTTGAACTTCGCATCCAGCGGCTTGATCTGCGCTTCCACTTTCTCCACCGCTTCCTGCTGACTGGGCTCTGGCAATTTCAGCGCAGGTCCCCACCTCGAAACGAACATATCAGGATGATTCTTGATATCCGCGCCCTCATTGTACTTCCCGTCGCCATTGAAGGCACCCTTCTCATAGATGTCCGCGAAGAAGGCCTGCATCGAGTAGAAATCCTTCGCCGTAAATGGATCGAACTTATGGTCATGGCACTCCGCACAACCCATCGTCGAGCCAAGGAACGCTACCGAAGTCGTACGCACACGCTCCGCATAATACTTCGCAGTATATTCCAAGTCCTGAATACCACCTTCCGCAGAGATTCGGTTCAGACGATTGAAAGTGGAAGCCACCCTGTCCTCCGTCGTGCGATCCTTCTTCAGGTCGCCCGCAAGCTGTTGGATGATGAACTCATCATAGGGCTTGTTGTTGTTGAAGGCGTCGATCACGTAGTCGCGATAAGGCGTTACATCACGTACCACATCATTGTGGTAGCCGTTCGTGTCCGCATAACGTGCCAGATCCAGCCAGTGCACCGCCATGCGCTCACCGAAGTGCGGCGAAGCCATCAGCATATCAATGTCCTTCGCGCCAGCCTTCGCACCTGTGGCAACAGGCGGTAGGCCCGTCAGATCGAGCGAAAGACGACGGCTTAGCGTATCCGAATCCGCCGGAGGCGAAAGTTTCAGCCCCTCCGCCTTCAGCCCTTCGCTCATAAAGTTGTCGACCGGGTGTTTCTGACCCATATTCGGGACAGGTGGGCGCTCTGGCTTGATGTAGGCCCAGTGTGGTTCGTAAACGGCACCTTCCTTGATCCACTGCGCGAGGAGCTTCTTCTGTTCCGGACTGAGCGACTTGTGCGACTCGGGGGGCGGCATGATATCGTCCTCGTCATCGGTGTTGATGAGGTAGACGAGTTCTGAATCCTCGGCATCACCGGGCACAAAAGCCTCTTTGTCTATCGCCACCTCCCGGAGATCAAGACGCAGCTTGGCTTCCCGCGAGGCCTTGTCGGGCCCGTGACAGGCAAAACAGTTCTCCGCCAGAATGGGGCGGATGTCCCGATTGTAGGAAAGCGGCGCGGCATCAGCTCCCTGAACAAGGGCTGAGGATAGGAAAAGTAAGGGAAAACGCATAACGAATGAGAGCAAATGACGATGAAATCCCTGCTCGTAATCTTTCGCGCAGAACATCAAACCAAACGAAACGTTCCGCAAGCATCGATTATTTCAGCCGTTACGGGCTCGAAGCGCGGAAACTGCACGAAGCGGAACTGCTCAATTCGCGGGCGCGACCCAGCTCTCGCGAGCTTTCTTGAGCTGTTTCTCGTCGAGACCGAAACTTTTCAGCACACCAGCTGTCATCATCTGATTTCCAGCGGCATTCATGTGGACACCGTCTCTGGTCAGCATTTTGTCCTTACGTTCAGGACCCGCTGCGGCGAGCTCGGCCTGCATGGCGGCATTCAGATCGGCGAGAAGGCATTTCTTGTCCTTGGCGAGTTCGACTAGGAAGGCGTTGTAGGGAGCCAGCTTCCCATTGTTCGCGGTGCTCGCATCCTCTCCGATCATGGTCGAGGTCAGGATCATGACCTTGATCCCTGCGGACTGACACTCGTCGACAATCTTGGTGATGTTTACCTTATACTGATCAAGCGGAACGCCATTCGCACCGTGCCACACGTCGTTCACTCCGCAGCTGAGGGTCATCCAGTCCGGCTTTTTACTCAAAACATCTTTTTCTAGACGTGCGAGCATCTGATTGGACTTGTGGCCGCTGATGCCGGCCGGGATTGCGGTGGTCTTGATGCCGTTTGCTTCCAACCCGCTGATCACAAGCCGCACGTACCCGCCGGGACGCGCCCCCGCCTGGGTAATGGAATCACCCATGAAAGCGATTTTTTCACCATCCTTGACTACAGCTTCCGCCGCTTTCACCTGTGCTACACCAAGCGCAGCCATCATCAGAGCCGCCACAACTGTCATCGTTCCTAGTTTCGACATGGGAGGGATACTCGGCGGTAACGCGTAACCTTTCTGATTCCTGTCGAGATCCGCTCCACATTCTGGATGCTCTTCCAGATCAAAGGCGATGATGTGAGGGTTCTGGCGATTCGACGGCCTTCACAGGATTTCATGCTGCCAGAGGATGTTGACGATTGAAAATTGCGGGAAACCTCCCCGAATCATGGCAAAGTGAGGTAGGCTTTGGTTACGTGTTTTAGAAATTCCAATACGTGCCCTTTGCGGTCGAGCAATGCGGAGGCGGTTTCTTTCACTCCACAATTTCCCATGGTTAGGTGAATGATTTTAGGGGGAGCACCCAGGAGTGCGCTGCGCTGATAGAAGTCCTTGTCCTTGGTGACAATCGAGTAGCCTTCCTTTTTCGCATAGTCCCATAAAAAGGTGTCGGATTTTTGATCCATACCGAGGTTATCGACGTGATCAACACGGCCGAAAACGTCTCCAAGCGCCTTCGCTAGCTTGGGAGAAAGGTTGTGATCTAGCAGAAGTTTTAAACTGCCGCATGGCTGAAGTGCTGCTCACGATGGGCGGCAAAGGTGAGGCAAGCGGCGATATCAGCGTCTTCCAGGTATGGGAAATCCTCTAGAATTTCCTCCCGGATCATTCCACCCGCGAGGTATTCGAGGACATCACCAACCGTGATACGCATTCCCCTGATGCACGGCTGGCCGCTGGCGCAAGGGTCTTTTCACTGCGGGTGAGACACCCGCTTGACTCAAGGCGCGAGATGCATCTGCTCCTTGGTTTTTTTGGTTGGCGGGTTGGCGCGGGGGCGGCTTAGGTAGTGGCAGATGACTTGGATCTTTCGGGTAGCTTATGGGACGGTGGTGGGGGAATCGCTGTGGCTGGAAATGGCGATGGAGAATGGCGGTGAAGTGACGAAGCAGTCGCTGGCTATGAAATGGAGGGACGGCGGGCATTGGGAGCTGGAGGTGGATGCGGAGATCAGTGGGGAGGTGCGCTTGGAGTATTCGTATATTTACAAGAGGGATGGGATTGAGTTGCGGGAGCCGGAGGGGCGGGTTTGGGACTGTGTTTCGGCGCTTGGGGAGCAGCGGGTGCTTTTCGTGGACGATTGGAGGTCGGCGGGATCGGAGGACAGGGTGTATGCGGCGAAAGTTTTTGATGTGGTGGATGGTTGTGGGGAGAGGAATTTGGGGAAGGTTGCTTGGTCGGGGAATCATGAGCTGAATCTCCAGATGGCGCGGTTGCCGGAGGGGCTTGTGCCCTGTGTGCTTGGGGGGCTGGATGTCTTAGGGGATTGGGATTACTCGAAAGCGGTGGCCATGGTGGAGGTGGCGGAAAACCAGTGGCAGCTTGGTCTGAATCTGCCGCTGGACTGGGAGGTGGAGTACAAATACGGCCTCTATGATCCTGCGCTGGGCAAGGCGGTGAAGCTGGAGGACGGGGAGCACAACCGGCTGCTCGAGGGGCGCGAGGAAGCGGATTTTGTGAGGGTTTCCCATGAAATTTTCCGGAGGAGCGCGGATCTGAAATTCCGTGCGGCGGGGGTTGCGATCCCGGTGTTTTCCCTGAGGAGTGCCGAGGGCTGCGGGGTGGGTGAGTTTGCAGATCTTAAAGGAATGGCGGATTGGGCGGCAGTGGCGGGGCTGAAAATGCTCCAGATTCTGCCCATCAATGACACGACTTCTTCGCGGACTTGGACGGACAGTTATCCCTACTCGGCGATCAGTGTGTATGCGCTGCATCCGATCTACCTGCGGCTGGATGAAATGAGTTACCCGCTGGCTGATCCGGGCTCTTACCGGCAGGAACGCGCTGCTTTGAATGAGTCCAAACAGCTCGATTACGAGGCGGTGATGGAGTTGAAGTGGCGTCGGACGCGCAAAGTCTTCGATGCGAACCACGATGCGATCCTGCGCGACGAGGTGTTCCTGGCGTTCCTAAAAAACAACTGGGACTGGGTGCTGGACTACGCGGTGTTCTGCGTGAAGCGAGATGAGTTCGGCACGGCGGTGTTTTCCGAATGGGGCGAGTGGGCAGTGTATGATTCGAAGACGGCGGAGGCGCTGGCGATCAGCACGGACGTGATGTATTTAGTCTGGCTGCAATACGAACTGGACCGGCAGCTTGCGGAGGCGGTGGCTTATATGCACTCGGTGGGTGTTGCCCTGAAAGGGGATCTGCCGATCGGGGTAGATAGAGATTCGGTGGATACGTGGGTGGCTCCGCACCTTTTCAAGATGGAGGCACAGACTGGGGCTCCTCCAGATGCCTTTGCGGTTAAAGGGCAGAACTGGGGCTTTCCAACCTACGATTGGGAGGAAATGTCTAAGGACGGCTACATGTGGTGGCAGTCGCGGTTTGCGAAACTTAGCCGGTTTTTCGATGCATATCGGATCGACCACATCCTTGGGTTTTTCCGCATCTGGCAGGTGCCGGTGCAGCATGTGGATGGGATCATGGGATGGTTTGATCCCGCGCTGCCGGTGAAAGTGGAGGAGTTCGCGGAGCGTGGGGTGGAGTTCGACTACGACAGGTTCTGCAAGCCGTTTATAACGGAGGATCTGTTGAAGGAAACTTTCGCTGAATTTGCCGACGGGGTGAGGCAGGATTTTCTAATCGACTATGGTCTGGGCTGCTACGGGCTGAAAGAGAGCTTTTCCTCGCAGAGGGCGATTCTGGCATTTTTCGAGAAACTCGGGGAAGGCGATTGGGCGAACAAGGATTGGCTGCGCGATGCGTTGGTGGATCTGGTAGGTGAGGTGCTGTTCTTCGAGGTGGAGGGATTGGATAGGACGGAATTTCACCCAAGGATGTCGATGTCGGATACGCGGTCGTTCAAGACGCTCGATCCGGATATGCAGTGGCGGCTCCGCGAGCTTTACGACGACTATTTCTACAACCGCCAGGAATCCTACTGGGAGGCGAAGGCGCTGGAAAAACTCCCGGCTATGCGCGCCGCCAGCGACATGCTTCTCTGCGGCGAGGATCTCGGCATGGTGCCTGCTTGTGTGCCTAGCGTGATGGATAAAATGGGGATGCTGTCCCTTGAGATCCAGCGCTGGCCGAAGAGGGGCGGAGCGGAATTTTTCCACCCGACCCATGCGCCCTACATGAGTGTGGTGGCGACGGGAACTCACGATATGGCGACCCTGCGCGGCTGGTGGCGCGAGGATGAACGGACTCGGGCGCGGTTCGCTTGGGACATGTTCGAAGTGGGTTTTCCCGAAAAGGAACTGAGTGGAGAGGTGGCTCAGCGCATCATCGAGCAGCACATGCACTCGCCGGCCATGTGGGCGATTTTCCCCCTCCAGGATCTGCTGGCAATGGACGAAAATTTACGCAGCAACGACGTGGAAGGCGAGCGGATCAATATTCCAGCGGTGATCCCGTTTTACTGGAGATGGCGGATGGAAATGGACATCGCGGAACTCGCGGCGGCTGGGGAATTCAACTGGAAGCTTCGGGAACTGGCGGAGGTGGCTGGGAGATGAATGAGCAGGCCGGTTTTATCGTATGAACCGATTGAATGAGAAAGTCCAAGGGCTTGCTTGACCCCGTCGGCGGGTGAGGGCTAAAACCGCGAGGTTTTTGCCTGCGATAATTTTATGAACATTCACGAATACCAAGCCAAGGAGCTGTTTGACCGTTTCCAAGTGCCAAGCCCCCAGGGGAAAGTGGCCGGAAGTCCCGAAGAGGCTGCAGCCGCTGCGAAGGAGTTCGCCGGTGCCAAGCTGGTGATCAAGGCACAAGTCCATGCCGGTGGTCGCGGAAAAGGCCATTTTAAAAACGGCTTCCAAGGCGGCGTCCACCTCATCGACAGCCCGGAGCAGGCGTCGGAATTCGCTGGGAAAATGCTCAACGAAACCCTCGTCACGGCGCAGACCGGTGATGCGGGTCGTCTCGTCCGCAAGGTGATGATCGCCGAGGCGGTCGATATCACTCACGAATATTACCTCGCCATCCTCATGGATCGCGATACCTGCGCACCTGTCATCGTTGCCTCCACGGAAGGCGGCATGAGCATCGAGGATGTCGCACACGATACTCCTGAGAAAATTTTCCGCCAGGTGATCCACCCACTCCTCGGTCTTCAAAGCTACGAGATCCGCAAGATTTCCGCAGAGCTCGGTCTCTCCGGCGACATCGCCAAGAAATTCGGAAAGCTCCTCAAGAATCTCTACAAACTCTTCATCGACTGCGATTGCTCGATGCTGGAGATCAACCCGCTCGTCACCACTCCCGACGGCCGCGTGCTCGCCCTCGATGCGAAGTTCGGCTTCGATGACAACGCCCTTTACCGCCACCCGGATATTGTGGCCATGCGCGACAAGGAAGAGGAGGATCCGCGTGAGGTCGCCGCTTCCGAATACGATCTCAACTACATCGGCCTCGATGGTAATATCGCCTGCCTCGTGAACGGAGCCGGCCTCGCCATGGCCACCATGGACATCATCAAGCACTACGGTGGCGAGCCTGCCAACTTCCTCGACGTAGGCGGCGGCGCGACCAAAGAGCAGGTGACCGCAGCTTTCAAAATCATCCTCGGTGACCCGAACGTCAAAGGCATCCTGATCAACATCTTCGGCGGTATCATGGACTGCAACGTCATCGCCGAGGGCGTGATCGCAGCGGCCAAGGAAACCGGCCTTCCAATTCCTCTCGTCGTCCGCCTTGAAGGCAACAACGTCGAGGCTGGAAAAGCCACTCTCGCCGCCTCCGGAATCGATATCGTAGCCGCCGACGACATGGCGGACGGAGCCGAAAAAATCGTGAAAGCGGTTGGCTGAAACCTGAACGAAAACTTTTAAAGAACTACTCTTATGGCCATTCTCATTGACGAAAACACCAAGATCCTCGTGCAGGGCATCACCGGCTCCTTCGGTGGAAAACACGCACAGCTTTCCCTCGACTACGGCACGAAGCTCGTTGCCGGCGTGACTCCTGGCAAAGGCGGACAGAAATTTTCCGATACCGTTCCGATCTTCAACACGGTTTCCCAGGCCGTCAACGAAACGGGTGCGACCGCCTCCGCGATTTTCGTCCCGCCTCCGTTTGCTGCAGACGCCATCCTCGAAGCGATGGATGCAGGCGTGGAACTCATTGTCGCAATCACAGAAGGCATCCCTGTCATGGACATGATGCGGGTGAAGGAAGCTCTCAAAGGCTCGAAATCCCGCCTCGTTGGGCCGAACTGCCCAGGCATCGTGACTCCGGGGCTTGGTGAGAAAAGCCATGGCGGTTGCCGCATCGGTATCGCTCCCGGCTACATCCACAAGCGCGGAAACGTTGGCGTGGTTTCCCGCTCAGGCACGCTTACCTACGAGGCTGTTTTCCAGCTCACACAGATGGGCTACGGCCAGAGCACCTGCGTCGGTATCGGCGGTGATCCGATCAATGGCACCAACCATCTCGAAGTGCTGAAAATGTTCAACGACGACGACGAAACCGAAGCGATCATCATGATTGGTGAAATCGGCGGCAACGCCGAGGCCGAAGCCGCTCGCTGGGCAAAGGATCATTGCAAGAAGCCCATTGCCGGATTCATCGCCGGTGCCACCGCGCCTCCAGGGCGACGCATGGGCCACGCCGGTGCCATCGTCGGCGGCGAGGAAGACACTGCAGAAGCCAAGAAAAAGGTTCTCGCAGAATGCGGAATCGGCGTCGCCGAGACCCCAAGCGCCATGGCGAAGACGCTGATGGAAGTTTGGGGGAAATAAGCGCTGGAGACTCTGGAAAGGAACCGCGATTTAGAAATCGCGACAACCTTGGCGA
>TARA_B110000037_G_scaffold45676_1_pt1 | contig 10597 bp, 8 predicted proteins | sample TARA_B110000037 | Tara Oceans TARA_B110000037 (sample SAMEA4397196) | marine metagenome | biome: Polar Biome; feature: [MIX] marine epipelagic wind mixed layer (ENVO:01000061); material: water (ENVO:00002006), including particulate matter (ENVO:01000060) such as... | depth 10-100 m
TTCCACAGATAATCCTTCTTTTGCTAAAGCTTCAGCTGCTACTACAGCTTCCCACACTAGGTGGCCAGTAGCAAAAATAGATACATCAGTTCCTTCTTGCAGCATTAAAGCTTTGCCAATTTCAAAAGGTGTGTCTTCTGGGATGAAAATTGGAACTTTAGGACGACCAAATCTCAAATAAACAGGTCCTTTAAAATCTGCAATAGCAATAGTTGCAGCCTTGGTTTGGTTGTAATCACATGGGTTTATTACTGTCATCCCAGGCAACATTTTCATCATTCCAATATCCTCTAATACTTGATGAGTTGCTCCATCTTCTCCCAAAGTTAGTCCTGCATGAGAAGCGCATAATTTTACATTTTTCCCTGAATAGGCAATCGACTGACGAACTTGGTCATAAACTCTACTGGTTGAAAAATTTGCAAATGTTCCTGTAAATGGAATTTTACCTCCAATTGTCATTCCAGCTGCAATTCCCATCATATTTGCTTCGGCAATTCCAACTTGAAAGAATCTTTCTGGAAATTGATCTTTAAAGTCATTCATTTTTAATGATCCAGTAAGATCTGCACAAAGAGCAACTACATTTGGATTTGTTTTTCCAAGTTGAGTAAGACCATCTCCAAATCCTGATCTTGTGTCTTTATTTCCTAAAATTTCAAATTTCATTTTATAAGTTTATGTTAATGTTTTGTCCTGAAGCTATTGTAAATTCCTTAATTATTGTATGTGCTGTACTTTTAGACCTAATATTTCGAAAACTAATGAAATACTTTCCTGGTTGAATGTTTAAGTTTTCAATAGACATTTCTCTGTTAAAATCATATAGCCAAATATTCTTCCCATCTTTTTTTAAAAATAGGGAAGCTGGACCATTTGATTTATTCAACTCAAGTGTTCCATAATGAGGAATAGTAATATCTGTTATTTGGCTTTGATTAATTTTAACATTATCAAATTTTATTCTAGGTAAGGTTAATATTTCTAAATTATAATCGCCTACTAAATATTGTTTGGTAGTATTCATTTTATGAACGTTAATTATTGAAGATTCTTTTCTGGTTTTAACCAAGCAGTTAAGACCAGTATATTGGTTGATAGAACCCTGAATTTTTAAATTAAGTTCACCTAAGGGTGTGTTAGCATTTATAATATTATGTTTTCCAGGAACAAGTTTAATTTCTTTCACTTCAACTACAGGTACTGTGTGAACTACAAGTCTATATGTGTAAAGTGGGTCCAGAGCCAAAGTATCAGGATTTTGAGCTCTATTTAAGGTATGCATGTAAGTATGTAATAATTTTCCATTTTTATCATTGTAAAGGCTCATTGTAACATTTGTTTCTTTAGGAAGATTTCTAAGGTTATTTAAATTTATTTGAACTGTTGTATTATTTAAAGCTTGACTTATGACAAATTTTAAAACGCTTTTAAAGGAATCTTTATTTTCTGCACTTAAAAATTCTCCAATACATTGAAATTGACTTAAATAGGAAGTGTCTAATCCTAGTCCTATGACAAAAGGTTTAAGTTTTATGTTTTTTTCTTTAAGGGCAATCGCAACAGCACACGGGTCTTCGTCACATGCCTCAATCCCGTCAGTTAGTAAAATAATAATATTTCTACAATTTTCACAGTCTGGAAAATCGTCTGCAGAATATTCTAAAGATCTTGCTATAGGGGTTGTGCCTTTAGGCTCTAAGGCTCTTATTTTATTTATTATTTTAAGATAATTTTCTTTAGCAGATGCAAATGGCACTTCTAGTTTAGTATCAGAACAGTCTTGTTTTCCTGGAGCAATTCTAGTTTGATGTCCATACATTCTTAATGCTAGTTCCACGTTTTCAAGCATTTTCAAACTGTCCATTGTTTGGATCATTAATTTCTTTGCAACAGTTATTTTACTACTATTTCCCCATTGAGCATTCATGCTATTGGATCCATCAAAAATGAATAGTATTCTAATTTTACCATCTTCATTTTGAGATATAGCATCTACACTATTAAATGAACTTAATAGGATTAATATAAATATCTTAAAATAAAATTGCATTTACTGTGATTTAACTTTTAATAGTCGCCTAAAGACTCCTCTTGTTGATTTAAGGCTAATTCTAGTTGTTCATCATTAGGAGCAACGCCATGCCATTTGTGAGAACCCATCATATAATCAATGCCATATCCCATTTCGGTTTTCATTATTATCATTATTGGCTGTTTTTTCCCTGTTAGAGATTTAGCTGTTTCTAAAGTTTCTATTATTTCTTGAAGGTTGTTTCCATTACAACTTAAAGTTTTCCATCCAAAAGCATTCCACTTTTCTTCAAGATTACCTAGGGAAAGTACATCGTCTACATCCCCATCAATTTGTCTGCCGTTAAAATCAATAGTGGATATTAGATTATCGACTTTTTTTGCAGATGCATACATAGCCGCCTCCCATATTTGCCCTTCTTGAAGTTCTCCATCACCATGAAGAGTATAAACCAAACTACTATCGTTATTTAATTTTTTAGTAGTTGCTGCCCCAATTGCAACACTTAGCCCTTGGCCAAGAGAACCACTTGCAATTCTAATTCCTGGCAAACCTTCGTGAGTTGTTGGATGCCCTTGCAGTCTAGAATCAATTTTCCTGAAAGTATTAAGTTCCTTAACAGGGAAATAGCCCGTTCTAGCCAAAACAGAATAAAAAACTGGGGAAATATGACCATTAGAAAGAAAAAATAAATCTTCATTCTTCCCATCCATTGAAAAATTAGTATTGTGATTCATAATAACTTTATAGATAGCAGTAAAATACTCTACGCAACCAAGAGAACCTCCTGGATGACCAGAATTTTGAGCATGAACCATTCTTACTATATCTCTTCTTACTTGACTAGCAAATTTTTCTAACGATTCTAAAGTGTATTCTTTCATTTTTATGATTTGGTTTTTCAAAAATAAGCATATAGTTAATTCTATAAGATGACTGTTAACAACTTTCAGTAACTATTTTAGTAATTAAAATTTAAAAATCTTTAGATAATTTTTAAGAACCTTTTATAATAACTAATGTCTTCTTTGTTGTAATTTGTCATAAAATCGTATTTTCGAATTTTTATGGAAAGATTTATTGTATTAGTTATTGTTTTTATATCCTTTAATTCTATTCTTTCACAAGAAGTTAAAGATTCATTTTTTGATTCTTCTAAAGAATTAGAAGAATTTCTTGAAGATCAAAACAATCTAAACTTTTTAAATGAAAATGGTTTTTATTTTGTAGATATTCCTAAGGGGAAATCATATTCTAACAGATTAGCAGGTACTATTTTATTAAATGACACATCCAAAATAGATGTCAACAAATTAAAAGTTAATTTTTTAATGAATGACTACCAATATTACCTAGTTTCTAACCTGAATATATTGTTAGTTTTGAAATCTATTGACCATATTAAAAAGAAAATGAATTCAATTGAATAAGTTTATTTACATATTTATTTTTAAAATATTGTTCATTTCCGTTGTATATGCACAGCCTGAGGTGCTAATCACAGATGATGACTGGACTTCTAATACCGCAAATGGCCCTTGTAATTGTTCCTTAGATTTTAATAACGGGTCTTTTATTAATTTTAGAGATGCAGGTGGAGATGCCTTGCCTTATGGTCCTAACGAATATGAAATAATTACTTTATGTCCAGATTCTACAGGCTCTAAAATGGTTCTTGCAATATTAAATGACCCTGCTAATGGATATGTTTTAAATATTCATCCAACTGACACATTATATGTTTACGACGGGCAAACAATTAATGACCCTTTACTTGCTTCAATAAATGATTCAACTTTCCCAAATGGGGTAAATATTCCAGCATCTTGGGCAAATACTTCTGGATGTTTAACATTTAAATTTGTAAGTGATGCTTCCTTTCAGGGTTTAGGCTGGGGTTCAAACCTGTCATGTGCAAATCTTATTCAGCCATTCTCTAACCATATCAGTGCATTTATTACTGGAAATGCAAATGGATCTGGAGACACTTTAAATGATTTATTGCCAATTGACACTGGTTACGTAGATATTTGTTTTGGAGATATTGTTGAGTTTGTTGCTGAACCATATTTTCCCTATGAGCCTGGAGGTGATTCTGCAGCTCTGAGTGGGGCAGGGTATATGCAATCTAATAGCTATACAGTATCTTGGGAGTTAAGTGATGGATCATCATACAGTACCAACTCCTTTTTATTTACACCTCCAGCTCGTAATGGATATTTTGTCACGTTAAAAATTGAAGATTCGTTTGGACAATTTAGATATAGTTTTTGTAAAATTAGAGTATCTACTAGACCAAATTTTTCTACATGTGGACCAGCCCAATCTCCAATTTGTTTAGGAAGAGTTACTCAACTATTTGGTGGGGTAACTGGTTCTGACACAGTAGGAGTAGATCCGGTTTCTACTAATTTCCCAATAGGAGGAATATTTGGTACTCAAACTTATCTTCCTGATGGTTCGGGAATAAATTATACTACTGATATTAATATTTCTGGATTCACCCCCGGAATTACTATTCAAAATTCTTCAGATATCGAAAAAATGTGTGTTAAAATGGAACATTCTTATTTAGGAGATTTAGAAATGAAGCTAACGTGCCCTAGTGGTCTTAGTATAAATGTTTTTAATAGTTACACAGGTACTGGATTATTTCCTGGAGGTTTTGGAGGAAGTAGTACATTTCTTGGTGGCGCTTATGATCAAAATACTGGAAATATAGGTTATTGTGAAGAATACTGTTTTTCCAATTCAAGCAACGCAATGCCAGCATGGGCAAATGGTTTTACTACAACTACTGCAACTGGCCCAAGTGCTGGTCAGATGGTCTCACCAGGCTTGTACCAACCAGAACAAAGTTTTGTTCCTTCACTTCAGGGTTGTCCAATTAACGGTACTTGGACTTTAACCATAAGAGATAATTTAGGAATTGATGATGGTTATATTTGTGAATGGGGGATATACTTCAACAGTACCCTACATCCAAATAGTGAAACTTATTCACCTTCAATAATATCTTCAAACTGGTTACCTGACACTACAATTATATCAAACCAGGATACCAATATAATAGTTCAGCCCAACAGTCTTGGACCTACAAACTACACATTTGTTGTCGAAGATGAGTTTGGATGCTACTATGATACTGTTATCACAGTTCAAACTATTCAAGGTGGTTCAATTATAGGTGATACTACAACCTGTGATGATTACTTCGACTACAATTCAAATTATTTACCTCCTTCAGGTGGATTATGGCTTTATTACAGTGATTTTGGAACCTTGACTTTTGATCCAAATAATTCCGTTGCAAACCCAACAATAACAGCTTCAGAGCCAGGTGCTTACTTTATGGGCTTATATGATGTTTATTGTAACGACACATTAATTCATATAGTGGAGTTCAATGAAGAACCTGAACCATATATATTTTCTTTAGATACTTTTTGTGTTGGTCAGAGTATTCTATCTGTTATTTACAATACTAATACTGATTTCTCTTATGAATGGACAGATATGGATGGAGATTTAATTTCCACAGGAGATTCTTTAGTTTTAAATAGTAATAATTACACAATTGGAAACCATGAAATAGGTTTAACAGTATCTAATGAATGCGGGGAAGAAACCACAACAGATGAATTAGTGATTGAAAAGTGTGATATCCCGAATGTTATTACTCCCAACGGAGATAATATTAACGATTACTTTTATACCCATTTTGCATCCATTTACAGCGATGTTAATTTGATAATACTAAATAGATGGGGGAAAGTTGTATTTGAAGATTCTTCATATCAAAATCAATGGAACGGAACTAACTCTAAAGGAAATCCATTGGCAGCAGGTACCTATTATTTTTTCTTGACTTTTGACCAGGGAAAAGAAAAAAATCAAGGTATTTTAAAGATTATAACTAACTAAAAAAAATCACTTTTAAAATTACAAATTAATGGCTCTAAAATGTGGTATCGTAGGATTACCAAATGTCGGAAAATCTACACTTTTTAATTGTCTTTCAAATGCCAAAGCACAATCTGCAAATTTCCCTTTTTGTACTATTGAACCTAACGTTGGAACAATAACAGTTCCCGATAGTAGATTAAATAATTTAGAAAAATTAGTTAATCCAGAAAAAGTTATTCCAACTACCATAGAAATAGTAGACATTGCAGGGTTAGTAAAAGGAGCGCATAAGGGTGAAGGGTTGGGAAATCAGTTCTTAGCTAATATAAGAGAAGTTGATGCCATTATTCATGTTTTAAGATGTTTTGACGATGATAATGTAATTCACGTAGATGGAAAGGTTAACCCTGTGGAAGACAAAGAGATAATAGATTTAGAGTTGCAACTAAAAGATTTAGAAACTTTAGAAAAGAGAATTGGTGCTATAGAAAGAAAGGCTAAATCTGGAGATAAGGAATCAGAGAAAACCTATAAGGTTTATGTTCAAGCAAGAGAACATCTAGTTTCTGGAAATTCAATTAGATCACTCGATATAGATGAAAGTTTATTTAAGTTTTTAGATGATTTGCAATTGATTACAGCAAAACCGGTTATTTATGTTTGTAATGTTGATGAAAGCTCGGTAGTTCAAGGAAATGAGCATGTAAAAAAAGTTAAAGAACTAGTTTCTAATGAAAATGCAGAAATTCTAGTTTTAGGAGCTGGTATTGAATCTGAGATAGCTGAACTTAATGATTTTGAAGAAAGAAAAATGTTCTTAGACGATTTAGGATTGGAAGAGGCAGGTGTAAGTAAGCTTATAAAAAATGCATATTCTTTATTAAATCTACAGACTTACTTTACTGCTGGAGAAAAAGAAGTAAGGGCATGGACTATTAAAATTGGGATGACAGCTCCTCAAGCTGCTGGAGTAATTCATTCAGATTTTGAAAAAGGATTTATAAAAGCTGAAGTAATCAAGTTCAATGACTTTGTAGAATATGGCTCTGAAAATGCTGTTAAAGAAGCTGGTAAGTTAATGATTCAAGGTAAAGAATATGTGGTTAATGATGGAGATGTTATGCATTTTAGATTTAATGTATAGATAATAAAGTTCTCTTTAATTCGTTGTTGTCTTATGATTAGATCAAAATTTTTGATCCTTTTTGTTTTTAGTATTAGTTTTTGCTTTTCGCAACAAACTGTTTCTTCCTATTCTATTCTAAACAACAATTGTATATCAAGAAATTCCTCTCTAGGTGGATATCCTATAGGGATTTTTGATTCTGATGACGCTTCAATAGCCATTTTTTTACCGTCCAATTTAACAAATAACCACGACAAGCAGTTGGTTATTAACTACAATAACCATTTTGCAGATTCGGATTTCGGAATGCTTAATTACAACTTTAAAATCAAGGACAAAGGTATTTTTTCTACCTCCTTATTTTATAATAATTATGGTAATTTCGAATATTATACTTCTTCAGGAACATCCTTAGGAAATTCTTTTACTGCAAATGACTGGATTTTCCAATTAGGGCATTCTAAAAAGTTAAATGAAAATTTACAAATAGGTATTAATTTAAAATTTCTGGGTTCTATTTTCGAGCAGTATAAATCTTTTGCAATAGGTTCAGACATTAGTTTAACCTATTTTGACGAAGAAAAACAGCTTGGCGGTTATCTTTTATTAAGTAATATTGGAACTAGCATTAAAAGCTATCAAGAATCTAATTTCAACAACAAATTACCTTTTAATTCTATTTTAGCAGTAAATACTAAATTAAAACATGCTCCAATAAGATTTCATTTTTCTTACCATCATTTGAATAAGTGGAGTTTTTCTCCAATTGCACAAAATAGTTCTCAAAATTCAATAGAAATTAATCGATTAATCTCCGAATTTTTTAATCATATAGTCATTGGAACAGAATTTCTGTTCTCAAAGAATTTTAATTTCAGATTTGGATATGACTTTTTATCTAGAAATGAACTTCAACCACAATCTAGGCCAGGGACTACTGGAATTTCATGGGGAGTTGGTTTTAAAGTGAAAAATCTTAAAATTAATTACTCCAACTCAAAGTATCATTTTGCAGGAACTTCTAATAATATTACAATTATTAAACAATTAAAATCTTTTTCAAACAAATAAGCTGGAGTCTTCTAATGGTTGAAGATCTTCAAAATTGAAAATATTTCTATCTAACAAATGCGACGGGGAAACATTTTGTAATGCTCTAAACATTATGGCTTTTCTATTTGGATATATTAACTCCCATTGTTTGATAAGTGCTTTTATTTTTTTTCTTTGAAGATTGGTTTGAGAACCACATAAATTACAAGGAATTATAGGGTGTTTTACCAGATCTGAATAATTTTGAATCTCTTCTTCTTTACAGTATGCCAATGGTCTTATTACAATTAAATCTCTCTTGTCTATTAAATATTTGGGAGGCATTGCCTCCATTTTGCCACTAAAAAATAAATTTAAAAAGTAGGTTTCAATTATATCATCCATGTGATGGCCAAGAGCAATTTTATTACATTTAAGTTCCCTAGCTTCATCATATAAAGTTCCCCTTCTTAACCTTGAGCATAAACTACACATAGTTTTTCCTTCCGGAATTTTATCTTTTACAATACTGTAAGTATCTTTTTCAATTATTTTAAAATTGACCTTAAGATCAGATAAATACTTAGGCAAAACTTCTGTTGGAAATCCAGGTTGTTTTTGGTCCATATTAACAACTACAAAATCAAAATCAATGTCGCCGTACTTTTGGAAATGTATGAACATTTCTAACATAGTATAGCTGTCTTTCCCACCGGAAATACAAACCATTATTTTATCTCCGTGGTTAATCATGGCAAAATCTTTTAAAGCTTTACCAGTAGAAGAAATAATTTTTTTTCTTGAAAAATTTATGGTCTTTTGAATTGACATGATGCAAAGAAAATTAATTATATTTTAAATATCACTTATTTAAATAATTTATTCTCTTGACGAAACGAATTATTATATTTGTCTAAAAATAATCATGATGAATTCTTCTTCTTTAATGCAACTCGAAAATAATTTTGGAGCACATAATTATCATCCACTTCCAGTAGTACTGGATAGAGGAGAAGGTGTATATGTTTGGGATTGTGAAGGCAATAAATATTTTGATTTTTTAAGTGCATATTCTGCTGTAAATCAAGGTCACTGTCATCCTAAAATTATTAATGCATTAATTAACCAGTCTAAGAAATTAACTTTAACAAGTAGAGCGTTTTACAATTCTGCTCTTGGACCTTACGAAAAATTCATCTGTGATTTATTTGGTTACGATAAAGTATTGCCGATGAATACTGGTGTTGAAGGTGGTGAAACAGCCAATAAGTTGGCAAGGAAATGGGGTTATTTGATAAAGGGAATCCCTGAAAACAAAGCTCGTATAATCTTTGCAAAAGGAAATTTCTGGGGAAGAACACTCGCAGCTATATCTTCTTCTGACGATCCACTTTCTTACAAAGATTTTGGTCCTTTCATGCCAGGCTATGATTTAATTCCTTACAACGATTTAGAAGCATTAGAGACAGAACTAAAAGATCCAAATGTAGCAGCTTTCATGGTAGAGCCCATACAGGGTGAAGCTGGTGTGGTTGTTCCAGATGAAGGTTATTTAGAAGGTGTTAGAAATTTATGTGATAAGTACAATGTACTTTATATAGCAGATGAAGTTCAAACTGGTATTGGACGAACTGGTAAAATGTTAGCTTCCGACTATGAAAATGCCAAGCCTGACTTACTTATACTTGGAAAAGCTCTTTCTGGTGGTGTTTTCCCAGTTTCTGCAGTTTTGGCTAATAATGAGGTAATGATGTGTATTAAGCCAGGAGAACATGGTTCTACTTTTGGAGGTAATCCATTGGCATGTGTAGTTGCTCAAGCAGCTTTAGAGGTTATTGTTGAGGAAAATTTAGCTGAAAATGCTTATGAATTAGGAGAATACTTTAGAGCAGAATTAAATAAATTCATTAAAGATTCAACTCTAGTTAAATTAGTAAGAGGTAAAGGTCTTCTTAATGCGATTGTAATCAATGATTCTGAACAAAGCAATACGGCATGGGACTTATGTCTAGAAATGAAAAATAATGGACTGTTAGCTAAGCCAACTCATGGAAATATAATAAGGTTTGCACCACCACTTACTATAAATAAAATTCAGTTAGACGATTGTATAAAAATCATCACCAACACCTTAAATAATTATAAATCTGATTAAGAGTTTAGCATTACAGGCATTACCAACATTAAAATATCTTCACCTTCTTCACTATTGTCTGGAATTAAAATCCCAGCTCTATTTGGGGCACTAAGCTCAAATATCACATTGTCAGAATCGATATTTTGAAGCATTTCATTTAAAAATCTTGAGTTAAATCCAATTTCCATGGATTCTCCTTCATAAGAACATGTCAACCTTTCATTTGCTTCATTGGAGAAATCTACATCTTCAGCACTAATGTTCAATTCACTTCCATTAATTTTTAACCTAACTTGATGAGTAGTTTTATTGGCAAAAATACTTACTCTTTTAATAGACTGAAAAAAAGAATTTCTGTCTA
>TARA_B110000037_G_scaffold165699_1_pt1 | contig 10594 bp, 10 predicted proteins | sample TARA_B110000037 | Tara Oceans TARA_B110000037 (sample SAMEA4397196) | marine metagenome | biome: Polar Biome; feature: [MIX] marine epipelagic wind mixed layer (ENVO:01000061); material: water (ENVO:00002006), including particulate matter (ENVO:01000060) such as... | depth 10-100 m
AGTTCTTCAGGTAAAACCAAATCGACACTTTGTTTAAAATCATCTTTTAGTTCAGCTTATTCAACTTCAATTGCTACGTAAATTTAAGTTTTTAGGGTTTGTTGGATTTCAACAGTTTAATTCTAGTTTACTTATTTCTTAGGATTTCTAAAAACCATTAACCCTTAATTATAAGAATAGTCGATTTTCTTATGAATTTCAGGAAGGGGCAAAGTTTGTTTTTAAAAACTTGCTCTTGCTTCATTAAACAGTTCAGTATCGTTTAGCATATATTCTAAAATTGGTCGACACTTACCTTTACAGGCCGGGTAGAAAACCTTGTGTTCCCTCTCTATGTTTGTTATACCATTTCCCCACCAAAATTCTGCTATACCGATTGGTTTTAACTTTTGTTTAAAAGCATAGTGCAATAATTTAGGAGCAGTGCACTCACCTGCTGCTGATGGAGGTTTACCATGTGATGAACCTTTAAATATTTGCAGCACATTTTTCTCTATTCCAAGAATGTTTAAAATCCGATAATTCTCGAAAAGCTGCTTTTGCAGCTCAAATGATTTCTGTTTCCTTTGCTCTGTATAAGCATTAATTTCAGATTGATTTTTGGTCTTTTTTATTTTACCGCTGATTTCAGCCAATACTTTCATTCCTTTGTTAATGAAAAAGTCATCTACGGAATCATCAAAGATTGAAGGGATGAACTTATTATCCGTTGCATTAACAGGTGTTTTTCCTGAAACTGCTCCTAAAAAACCGTAAGTATTGTCTTCTTTCTGAACCACAAGTATTCCAAACATTTTTCCTTTTTGGGTTCGAAAGTCATGCTTCCATCTTTGGCAATCTTTTGTGATAAAATTTTGAAATTCTTTGGCCGCTATCTTGGCAATTTCAGGAATAAATAAAGCAAATGGGTTGTTGAGGTTTGAACAGATATTGATCTTTGAAATATCTGTTTTAAAGTTAAAAATAAGTTGTTTTTCCATTCAATAATTCACTTTCCCATTTGCACTTTATTTAAGAATTAAAACGGATTAGTTGCCCAAACATTTAGCTCTGGAATAAAACCTTTATCGCGCATCTCGACCACAGCCACAATAGAATGAGCTATATCCTCTGATCCCAATTTATTTGGCATTTCATCTCGCTCTTCTCTATCTAAAGCAGCAAACGCTGTTGCTACTTCACTCGGATTAACTAAAGAAATACGGATGTTGAATTTTCGTAATTCAGCTTGCCAAGATTGAGTCATTCCTCTAACCGCAAATTTTGATGCAGCATAAATACTTCCTCCAACAAATCCTTTTTGACTTGCGCTAGAACCAATATTTATTATGTTGCCGTAATTATTATTTTTAAACGTTTTAACAATTTCTTGGGTAAGTAATGCAAGTCCGAATACATTGGTAGCATAAACATTATGTAAGTCTTCAATATTTATTTCTCCCAATTTCGGAAATACGCCTATTCCAGCATTATTTACTAAAACATCTATTTTTCCACCTAAAAGATATATTGCTTTTTCAGCCATTTCTTTAATCGAAGTCAAATCGCTGATATCAAATAATAAAGGAATAGCACCAATCTCTTTAGCAACATTAGCTAACTTATTTTCATCTCGACCTGTGATAACAACTGTTGCTCCTTTTTGAATGAATTGCCTTGCTGTTTCTTTACCAATTCCTGAACTACCTCCAGTTACTAGAATACTTGAATTATTTATTTCCATTTTTAGTTTTTTTATTAGAGTCTATATTTTGATTAAAAGGACGTTTAGATTTTGTTAACTGCTATTTTTTAAAGTAAATTGAGACTTGGAATTGAGTTAAGGTAATTGTTATTTAACACAAGTTGATAAACAAAGTTGTTTTTCTTCTATGCAAGAAATAAATATTTCCACTCATCTGACTGATAAAGGACTCAATTCAAATAATCAAGTGTCCATCTAGACGGTTCTTAAAAAAGCCAATTGTTTTGTGGTGGTAATCGTTATTTGTTTTTCACATATATAAGTCGAATGTTGTTTTCACCTGTTTCTTTTTCTTCAATTTCAAATTTGCCCATACTTTTTATTAAAGGGTACAATTTGGAATAACCATAGTTTCTTGGATCAAAATCTGTCTTCTTTTTAATTATAAAGCTTCCTAGCACTCCTAAGAAAGCCCATCCACTATCATCTGAAATCTCGTCAATACTATCTTTTATTAGATTTATTAATTCCGTATCAATTTTACTTACCGAGGAAGGCTCATTTTGGGTCTTACTCTGTTTATTTTGTTTTTCAACTATTTCTCGTGCTTGTTCTTTTTTAAGAATTTCAATGTATATGAATTTATCACAGGCAGTGATAAATGGCTTAGGTGTTTTCCTCTCTCCTATTCCAATTACAAACATTGCCGCTTCTCGTAAACGGGTTGCTAGCCGAGTAAAATCACTATCGCTAGAAACAATGCAAAACCCGGTAACTTTTTCCGAGTAAAGCAAATCCATAGCATCGATAATGAGAGCGCTATCACTTGAGTTTTTGCCAGTGGTATAGCTGTATTGTTGTATTGGAGTTATTGCATTTTCTAATAAAACATTTTTCCATCCTGAAACTGTTGGTTTTGTCCAATCAGCATAAATACGCTTGATTGTTGGATTCCCGTATTTAGCAATTTCATCAAGCATTTCTTTTACGTATGCATATGGAACATTGTCAGCGTCTATTAATACCGCAAGTTTTTCATCTTTCATTATAAATTGTATTTTTTATTGCCTTACATTGTTATGATTAAGACCCGAATCAGGTTATTTCTTCTGATTTTATTGACTTCAACTAATTTGGTTTGAAAGATATATAATCCAGTGGAAAGTAATTACAGTATGTTTTCTTTTGTATGATTGGCTAGATGGAAATTGTTGTATTTAATCTTCTTGCTTTTTTTTGCATCAAAAAAAGGTATCGATTTGGCTCCATTAATTTTGGAAATCGTTCTTTGGGGCGACAAATATGTGAGGCCATACAATACCAAGATGAATCCTTACGAATCAGATAATATAGATACATTCAAAACCACAGAAAATATTTAAATAGAATATAGAAATTTAGCCAGCCAAATTCTAGGGCAGCATCATTAGGTAAATTAATTACCATCAGCGCTCGGAGTAGATCATCCTTTTAATGCCGTATTTTTATTGTGCTACTTGGTAAGTTGGAATTAGAGCACCTACTTTTTCAATATTTTATCGGCAATTTGTTGAGCATCTATACAATACTTGTCATCACCTTGTAATTTCCATTCGCCAGTTTTTTCAATGTAAAACCTAACTGTTTTCTCGACAACTTCTGAATAACCACCATACGATGTTAACATATTTTGCAACTCTCCCATATAGTCACTACTGCTTAATTCATCATTTTTAACCAGATCCCAAAGCCTATTAATACGTTTAGACTTCTCTTTATAAATAGGGCTTATTGTTTTATATGCCATAAAAAAAAGAGAAAGTGCTTTCGCTTCAGGTGATGGTTTTTTTGTGTTTTTTTTCATACTTTTTACGATGCATCAAAATAAGCGATTAAATCTAGTTTAATCATTGGTATCCGATAAAAAAGGCCCGCCTAAAACGAGCCTTTTTTATTTACTGTTTGACTGAATCAATTATAAAGCTTCAGATCTCTCTTTTGACCTAGTCCAATTACTATCCAGTTCGTAAGCTTTCATATAGCTTTCTTTTGCCTTTTCAATATTACCCAGTTTAACATAATAGTCTCCATAAGAATCGTAGACATTAGGAAGTTCAGGGTGAACGCGAGCATATATTTCAAAATGCTTGCCTGCCATTTCCATGTCTCCTTTGTTCATGTACTTATACGCAATCATGTTATTTACACCTGAATTTTCAGGTAATCTGTCCCAGGCATGTTGAAGTAATTCAATGGCTAGATCATCATCGGCCTCTCCCCAAGCATACCAAACTCTGATCATAGGATCATCAGGTGCAAGCATCATGGCCAATTCCAAATGACGTCTTCCTTCAACTTTGTCCATTCCATATGACTTTATGAAATGTTGTTCTGCTGTACTTGCATCATCGCACTTTGAGAGCGCTAACTCTATAGTTTCCGTCAGCTTTTCTTCATTTTTAGACTGAAAATAATAATGAAGTTGACCAAGGTGCGCTGTTGCCCATTCTGGATCAGCTGCAACCAACGAATCAGATAATCTCAATGCTTCTTGATTGTTCAAGTTCATCATTGCGTATCGCATATCATTGTAGACAGAAAGTCCACCATCAATGTTGTTGGATGGCCATAGAAAACCCTTAGCCAAATTAGAATTATCGATTCCTAAGAACCGTTTCCAAACCAAACGATTATTTTCTTGACCAACTAGTCCAGAAAAATTTCTATATGTAGTAACCACATCGCCTATGTAATATTTAATGGTTCCGAATACGTGCGAGTAATCTCCAATTAATAAGATATCGTGAATCTGAACGACTAAGGAGTCTTCATAAAATGCCTCACCTTTAGTGCCTTCCTTCTCGAATTTCTTGGGGATATTTTTCCAAACAGGGTTACTCCAAATTACTGCATCATCTGAAATACCTTCAAGAAAGCCTTGAACTGCTTCATCATAGTTAACTTGATTCTCAACATGGTTTATGACAAAGTCCTTAACTTCTTGTTCCTTCAATCCTTCGCTCGCGCAACCTCCTATCAAAAAAAGACTTAAATACAGCATTAATTTTTTCATTGTTTCATTTTTTAGTTATTGTTATTAAAGATCTTAATCTTCTTTTAGAGCTCATAATTACTTCGTCTGTTAACGGAAATACTATAAATTAATCAAAAGAATTAAGTACGAATGTAATTGATGTTCCCAAATATTTGCTAATTTTTGTGCTAAACCCTCTTTATGGCTTTTAAGTTAAGAAGGCCTTGAGTGAAATTTGGTTTCGGTGATTCTGGCAAATTGTTTGCTTTTTCACCATTCGATTTGGGTCCACCTTCTTCCAACATCTCCAAATAGATGTCCTCAACATGTTCTCGAGCCCATGGCATTTTTCTTAAAAACCCGAGGCTTGATTTCATCGTAGGATTGTACATGAAACAGCGAATATTGACACGCTCTCCCAGGTACTCCCAACCATAATGTTCTACCAGACGTTTTAAAATATGGGCCAGTTTCACCCCATGAAACGGATTATTGAGTTGTTCTTCATTAGCTTGCCTCCTGTTTCGTCTAGCTGGTTTTTTTTCATTCAGCTCTTCATTCGTTTTGGCTTTGAACTCGGCATTCGAAAGTTCATCTGATTTCTTCCGTTTATCAATTGGCTCGTTCTTGTCGTTTATTTTTATGTCCATTGTTGGTAACGTTTAGGCTAAACAGTTTTGATATCACATAGGGAGCAATGTTGATTTGGTTATTGTTCTCACCGTTAATCCTTAAGTTTAATAAAAAAAACTAAACTTAATTAGAGGGTTAAATACTTATGTAACTGGTGAATGTTGTTTTATGGTTTTTCTTGATTTAACATAGCTTTAAAAGCTTCTAAATCAAATTCATTTCCATAAAATAGAGTACTCATTCTCATAATATCTGCCGCAATTAAAACTGCCGTTTTCATTTCTTCTTCAGACGCACCAAGTCTTTTTAATTCAGATAAATGAAAAGGTATGCAATACAAACATTTTGTAGCAGAAGCAGTACCTAAAGCGATAAGATGAGCGCTTTTCTCATCAACAACTCCTTGAGAATATAATCCCATTGCAGCTCCAAAATATTCGTCTGAACTTTTTAATATAGATGTTGGATATAGAGAATTAAACGGGCTTTTAGCAATAATTTCACTTTTCTCAACAGCACTTACCTTGTCTTGGGCATACATTGAGTTGAAACCTAAAACAAAAATTGAAAGGATAAATAGCTTTTTCATTTTTATATTATTTTATAATTGTTAAGATTCAAATATACAATTATACATAATGCTTATTCTTGATCATTTGATCCACAAAACCTATTTTAAACTTATTTAAGAGAATTAAAATAGCTTTTTACTTGAGAAATGTGTTTTTCTTTAACCTTGGGTCTCAACCAGCTTAATTCAAAAGCATTGATGGCCAATTGCATCAAATGTTCTTCATTTAAGTTTAAGGCCTTAGCCGTCTCATAATAATTCTCATTCATATAGCCCCCAAAATAAGCCGGATCATCTGAGTGAATGGTTGCTAAAATTCCCTTCTGAAGCATTTCTAGAACAGGGTGATGCTCCATTCTCTGAATGACCTTGAGTTCTAGGTTGCTAAGAGGGCACAAGGTTAAACCTATTTTTTTTTCAAGTAATTTTTGAACCAAATATTCGTCGTCTAAGCAACGATTTCCATGGTCTATTCTAACCACTTTTAATAAATTGAGTGCTTCCCAAATATAGTCTACCGGACCTTCTTCTCCAGCATGAGCTACTAATTTGTAGCCGTGATTTGCAGACTCCTTAAATACATTGATAAACTTACTGGGAGGATTACCCTTTTCAGAGGAGTCTAATCCTACACCATCAATCAAATGCTTGTAGGGTAGTGAAGATTCAAGTGTTTTGAAGGCTTCTTTTTCGCTTAAATGTCTCAAATAAGACATGATGAGTTTGTAGGATATCTTTAATTCATGTTTGCCTTTTTCAAGTGCTTTATAAATACCATTAATGACTACATCAAATCCAATTCCTCTATCCGTATGCGTTTGTGGATCGAAAAACACTTCTACATGAACAACATTTTGACTGTGTACTTTTTTTAGGTATGCCCAAGTCAAGTCGTAAAAATCTTGCTCGTGAATTAATACTTGTGCACCTATATAGTATAAATCTAAAAATTCCTGCAGATTATTAAACTTGTATGCTTTCTTTAATGATTCTACAGAGTGGTAGTCTAAAGCTATATTATTTCTATTCGCTATTTCGAACATAAGTTCAGGCTCAAAGCTCCCTTCAATGTGTAAATGAAGTTCTGCTTTTGGAATACCTTGAATAATTTTTTTTAGCTTGCTTGGTTCCATGGGAGGGTATAATAGTTGAAAATTATTTTTGAATTTTAACGAGGTCCGAAACTGCGTTTTAATGCAGTTTCGATTTTGTTATGTTCAGATTTTTACCTTTAAGTATTTGATTATTTCAATTATATGTAAATCAAATCCTGGACGCATATCACTGTCTATTGGGTTGAATTGGCATTCATTAATAAATTTAATCGAATCTTCATAAAGACAAAATGAATTGATTGTAAGTTCGTCTAATCGTTTGATAATGTTTATTTTTAATACTATAGTGTTAATAATATGTTGATTTTGGCATTTTGTATCGCTACATTTTCAATATTCTACTAATTTTATTTCTTTTGAATAACATTATAAATAATATTGTCTGCCAAATGAATTATGTTTTTTGTTAGCAACAAGTTATTTACTCAATAAAAACTCTAAAGGAATATTTAATCTTTTATTCCAGGAATTCTCACTATGATCTTCACCTGGAAAATACTTAGTAATCCAATTACTTTTAGTGTATCCCTTATCAATCATTAAGCTATCAACATTTTTTTGAATTTCGGGATATAATGCATCTAGAGTCTGATCGCCGCAATCGAAGTAAATTTTATGATCTTTTGGATTCGGAAGCTTTTTATCCATGTACTTTAAGAATGAATCTGGGATTGGATTATTATCAAGGGTAAATGTTCCAACCCAATGAGTAGACATGCAAGCCGCGCCACCGAAAACTTCAGGGTATTCGCAAATAGCGTAAATTGAAATTAATCCTCCCATACTGCTACCTGCGATAAATGTGTTTTCGCTGTTTGTATAAACAGAATATTTTTTATCCATGTAAGGCTTTAATTCTTTTATCAGAAATTTCAAATAGTTGTCAGATTGTGGCTTGAAACTTTCTTTTTCCTTTCCCGCTTTTTGTAATTGAGTGGTAACAGTATTTTTTTCGACAATAGATAAATACTCAAATGGCTTTTGAGGGAAATAATCTACATGTCTTGTTTGGCCTCCGTTCCAAATTCCAACAACGATAATATTTTTGATTTTATTGGCATCAAACAATTCTGTTGCAACATCATCAACATTCCAGGATTGCTTATTCCAAGAATTTTCTGGGTCATACAACATTTGCCCATCATTCATATAAAGTACAGAATATTTAGTTGTATCTGAATACCCCTCTGGTAGCCATATATCAATGTTTCTGGGCATAATGTATTTGGATTGAAAATTTTCTATCCGTTCAATAGTGCCACTTACAACATTAGGAATATGACTCTGAGCTTGAATACAAAGTGGGAAAAGGATCAAATAAAAATAAGAGATTAATAACTTTTTCATATTCTTATTTGTAAAAGAAAATCATGTGTGCTGCTTTAATTATTTTTATTGAAGATTAGTATATGAAGCTTAGCGAGGAACGAGCTATGATTATATATACCTTGCTATTCACTTTTTTCATTATTGTAATCCATTAATATCCTATTTTGAAACAAAACTCCAAATCAATATTACAACCCAAATATAACCAATTGCTCTTTTTACCATGAGCACTATAGTGTCTTGGAATAGACTATAAAAAAGGGCTATAAGTCGCCGTTTTCAAATAGTATAGGGAATCTATCGAACCAGTTTTTTGTATTTGATTCTAGTAGGTCCTTTATCACCCAAACGTTTCTTTTTGTTCTCTTCATATTCAGAAAAACTACCTTCAAAGAAATACACTTGTGAGTCGCCTTCAAAGGCTAAAATGTGCGTACAAATTCTATCTAAAAACCATCTATCATGCGATATAATTGCGGCACAACCAGCAAAGTTTTCTAAAGCTTCTTCTAATGAACGTAACGTGTTTACATCTATATCATTAGTAGGCTCATCGAGTAAAAGCACGTTTGCTCCTTGCTTAATAGCCATTGCTAAATGCAATCGGTTTCTTTCTCCACCCGATAATATGCCTACCTTTTTTTGTTGGTCAGAACCACTAAAGTTGAATTTAGAAACATAAGCTCTTGAATTCATTTGCTTGTCGCCCAAGTCAATCATTTCATTGCCGCCACTTAAAACTTCCCAAACATTTTTGTTTGGATCTAAATCTTCGTGGGTTTGATCTACATAAGCAACTTTAACCGTTGAACCTACCGTAAACTCACCTTTATCAGGCTTTTCTAATCCCATAATCATACGGAACAAAGTTGTTTTACCAGCACCGTTTGGTCCGATAATTCCAACAATACCAGCAGGTGGTAACTCAAAGTTTAACCCTTCGTAAAGCAAGCGATCGTCGTATCCTTTCGATACATCAATAACCTTAATTACTTCGTTACCTAAACGTGGTCCAGGCGGAATGTACAGTTCTAATTTATCTTCTTTTGCCTTGCCTTCTTCACCCAACATTTTTTCGTAGTTGTTCAACCTGGCTTTTGATTTTGCATGACGAGCTTTTGGAGCTAGTCTTACCCACTCCAACTCACGCTCCAAAGTTTTACGGCGTTTGCTTTCACTCTTTTCTTCTTGTGCAAGTCTTTTCGATTTTTGGTCCAACCATGAAGAATAATTTCCTTTCCAAGGGATACCTTCACCTCTATCCAATTCTAAAATCCAACCAGCAACATTATCCAAGAAATATCGATCATGCGTAATGGCAATTACAGTACCCGCGTATTGTTGTAAATGTTGTTCTAACCACAAAACACTTTCTGCATCCAAGTGGTTGGTAGGCTCATCAAGCAATAGAATATCTGGTTCACTTAAAAGTAATCTACAAAGGGCAACCCTCCTTCGTTCACCTCCTGATAAATTCTTTATTGGAACATCTGGTTCTGGTGTTCTAAGAGCATCCATCGCGATTTCAAGCTTAGTATCTAGCTCCCATGCATTCGATGCGTCAATTTTATCTTGTAACTCGCCCTGGCGCTTAATGAGTTGATCCATTTTATCGGCATCATTCATTACATCAGGATCCATAAAAGCCATATTTACGCTTTCGTATTCAGCTAAAACATCAACGGTTTCTTGCACTCCTTCTTTAACAATATCAATTACCGTTTTGGTTTCATCGAGTTTTGGTTCTTGCTCAAGGTAGCCAATTTTATAGCCTGGCGAAAAAGTAACATCGCCATTGAATGCGTCATCAACACCTGCAATAATTTTCATTAAAGTTGATTTTCCTGATCCATTCAAACCAATGATACCAATCTTAGCTCCGTAGAAAAAAGAGAGGTAAATATCTTTGATTATGGTTTTGTTCGGAGGTATCACTTTTGATACCTTGTTCATTGAAAATATAACCTTTTTATCGTCGCTCATAATATTACCTTAGGTTGCCAAAAGTAACTTTTTGACTGCCGCAAAACAATATAAACAGTAAATGTGTTTAGCTTATTTTCAACTATAAAAAGACAGTTAGGCTAGTAGTCTTTCAATACTCCACCTGCCAATTCTTATAACCCAAAAAAGATTTCTGTGCAATAGGTGAAATTAAAATTAGAACGGCAGCTTTTGCAACTACTAAAAATATTGATAAATCAGTTAGATTTAATTTTTAAAGCAACGTTGGTTGATAGTTATAATAG
>TARA_B110000037_G_scaffold44708_1_pt1 | contig 10557 bp, 10 predicted proteins | sample TARA_B110000037 | Tara Oceans TARA_B110000037 (sample SAMEA4397196) | marine metagenome | biome: Polar Biome; feature: [MIX] marine epipelagic wind mixed layer (ENVO:01000061); material: water (ENVO:00002006), including particulate matter (ENVO:01000060) such as... | depth 10-100 m
CTAAAAGTGCAAAAATAGCAATAGAAAAAGCTGCTCCGCCATACATCCTTGCTGTAGTAATTAATGCACCACCTGCCTTTTTATAAGAAGGAATAAATTTTGGATTGACAAGCATAGCCAAACCAACCGTTAATTCTAAAATACCAGTAATTAAAATGAATAATTTCATAATTTATATTTTTAATAAATCTAATTAAATTAAATTAAAATAATTTATAGTATTTTTTTAATACCATCCCTTTCATTTCGATAGAATAAATTAAATTTGTGCTTTGTTTTTATGAATAAAAAAAAACCTGATAACGTAGTTTACGACTCTTCTTCGGAAAAGTATGACGCTCATCTTCTTCCGTATGGAAGTAATGTTGGTGCTCCATCTATAAAAATTGAAGATAACAAAAGTTGGAAAGAAAGAGGTGTTAGTAAAGTAAACAAGAATATAAGTTCTAAATTTACTGAGCTTAAAAAACAGTATCAAGATTTGCTAGATGATTTCAAGTGGAATGAAATCATTTATAACTCTAAATTTTCTTTTGAGCCAGTAATTGGTGAAAAATATTTTCTTTACTTAAATGACAATCAAACTTATTTTCTGTCTTTAATAAACCCAGATTCTTGGAATAAAACTTTTGTTGGAGAATTCATGTTAAATTCTGAAAACAAATGGGTTAAAATCAATTAAATACTTTATCTAAAGTTTTTTTAAGACTAAAGTTACATGACCATCCCCAATCTTTATTAGATATTGAGTCATCAATGTCCTTAGGCCATGAATTGGCAATTTCTTGCCTAAAATCAGGTTTGTAATCTACTGTTATATCAATCCCTCTTGATTTTATTTCGTTAGCGAGTTCAAAAGGAGTAATACTAAACCCAGTAACATTATATGATGAAGAGATTGTAAGCTTCTTTCTGTCAACAGACATTAGCTTTATAGCGGCTTCAATTGCATCATCTATATACATCATAGGAAGTCTAGTTTCTTTGTTTAAAAAACACGTATAATCAGATTTGTTTTTTGCTGAGTTTAGCATTTCAATTATGTAATCTGTAGTTCCACCACCAGGTAATGTGTCTATTGATATTATGCCAGGATATCTTAATGAACGAATGTCTAATTCAAATCTATTAAAATAATAGTTTGCAAGTTTTTCGCCTGCTAGTTTTGAAACCCCATAGATAGTTTCAGGATTCATAGCAGGGTTTTGAGAAACAAAATCTAAGTTTGATTCGGTTCCAAAAACTGCTATTGAACTTGGCCAAAAAACTTTTTTAATTTTATTATTTACGGAAATTTCAATAATATTTTGAAAGCTTTCCATATTAACTTTCCAAGAATTATAAGGGTTTTTCTCACCATTTGCTGAAAGAACAGCAACAAGGTGATAAACTGTGTTTATTTTATATTTTTTTACTAGTAAATCTATTCTCTCTTTGTTTAAAACATCTGCAAATTCAAATAAACATGGTAAATTTTTAGGAGGGTCTTTTATGTCAGTAGCAAGTACGAAAATATCTTTATTATTAAAGTATTTTATAAACTCATGACCAAGTTGACCTAATGCTCCTGTAATAAGTATTCTTTCCATAAGTTATTTTAAAATAATAGTTTAATTTTAATAGTTTAAATTTAAATTTAAAATCATGTACGAATCTATCAAAAATAGACTTAAAAACGAATTAGAAAGTATAAAAAATGCTGGTCGTTATAAAAGCGAAAGAATCATAGAGTCTAGTCAAAGTTCTGAAATTTTAGTAAATCAAGGTAAAGAAGTATTGAATTTTTGCGCAAATAATTACTTGGGTTTATCGTCACATCCATTAGTAATAGATAGGGCAAAAAAAACATTAGATTCTCATGGTTTTGGAATGTCCTCCGTTAGATTTATATGTGGAACTCAAGATATACATAAGCAATTAGAAGAGAAATTATCAAATTTTTTAGGCAAAGAAGATACTATATTATATGCTGCTGCGTTTGACGCTAATGGTGGTTTTTTCGAACCATTATTTGATCATCAAGACGCAATTATTAGTGATTCATTAAATCATGCTTCTATAATTGATGGTGTAAGACTTTGTAAGGCACAGAGGTTTAGATTTAAACATAATGATATGAATGATCTAGAATTGCAATTAAAGAATTCTGGTGATTGTCGTAATCGAATTATAGTTACAGATGGAGTTTTTTCAATGGATGGCACAATAGCACAATTAGATAAGATTTGTGAATTAGCTAAAAAATATGATGCTCTTGTTATGTCGGATGAATGTCATTCAACTGGATTTATCGGTCAATCTGGAAAAGGTGTTCATGAAGAACTTAACGTAATAGAAGAAGTTGATGTTATAACTGGAACATTAGGTAAAGCATTAGGAGGAGCTTCTGGTGGTTTCACAAGTGGTCCTAAAGAAATAATAGAGATTCTTAGACAAAAATCTCGTCCATATTTATTTTCAAACACATTAGCTCCTGCAATTGTCGGAGCTTCTTTAGGAGTGTTAGAGATTTTAGAAACCGACAACTCTTTTTTGAAACAATTAAACAATAATACAAGTTTATTTAGAACTGGTATGGAAAAATTAGGTTTTGATATAAAGCCTGGAAATCACCCTATTGTTCCGGTGATGCTATATGATGATCATTTAGCTCAAAAAATGTCAGAAAATTTATTAGAATTAGGCATTTATGTTATTGGGTTTTTTTTCCCCGTAGTTCCTAAAGGAGAAGCTAGGATTAGAGTACAACTTTCAGCTGCACATTCTACTGAAAACATTCTTCAAGCTTTACGTGCTTTTGAAAAAGTTGGAAGAGAATTGGGTGTGATTAAATAATTTAAAAGAAAGAGCTAGTGATGGTCAAGCTGAAACCAGTACTCTCAGGGACATACCTGCAAATCCCTCCATTACAAACCAAGCCTCCTCTTTGTCTTCCGTAGTTTACAGCATAACGATTAATCCCTTTATTAAAACTTCCTCCTACATTGTAGTAGTGTATCTTGTTTTCTTTTTTAGGGCTTTGGTAATTATACATGTCAGAAATGTATAAAGACACTGCTGAACTTAAATTATATTCAAGTGCAAATGCCGCCCAATTTTTCATATCATCTTTAGTTGATAGATGTTGAAGTTCTAGTCTTAGTGATTTGTTTTCATTTATTTTAAAGGTACTTTCTAAAACAAAAACATTTGATTTTACTTCTCCAATGGTTTCTTCTACAAGCCTTTTGTTATAGTATTGATTTACATATAAAAATATATTATCTAATTTTGAAGACCATTTTTTTCTTATTTCAAAACTTAACTCAGAAAAGTATTTTTCTCCAAATCCAAATAAAGTTGTGTTATAATCTTGATTCTCATAATCAAAATCTCCATCTAAATTATTCCAAAATGAACCATTAATTGCTATGTTAGTTCCATATTTACCTCCAAAAAAACTTTCTTTTTCTAAGAAATAATATAAATCAGCCTGTACCCCAATTTCACCAGCTTTCATAAGCTTTTGACTTTGAAATGAAACGTTAGGTTGAGAGGAATAAACGTATAGATTAGCTAATGAGTAATCATGCTGCTTAGTTAAGGCTGGAAGGTAATTCACTATACTTTCGCTGTAAATGTTTCCAAAAGCTTCTCTTTCAGAAAAAAGAGACATATTTTCTAGTCTTCTAAATGTAAAATCAAAACCAAACCCATCTTTAATGATTCCAGCATTGTATAATAGTGCAGAACCTTTTTTTACAAAACTATCAGAAAGACTTCCGAAAAGCATGATGGGATCTTTTGATTTTTGAATTATTTCTAAACTTGAATAAAAGTTAGATGATGAAAAATCAAGTCTAGAAGAAAATAAATTTGTCATTTTATTGTACAGCTCACTTGATGATTTTTCATCACTTCTTCCAACGTAACTAAAGCCAGTAATGAAAGTATTATCGTTACTTAATATTTCAGATATATCAATTTCTGTATCAAATCCTACAACCAAAGCTGTCGAGTATTTAAACCCTTTTTTTTGATCCCCAATTAGTGTTGTAACATTAATTTCATCATTAATTCTGTATTTACCATTTAAACCTCTAATAGAATTATTTATACCTAAATCTTTATCTTCCCAAGATCTTAGTATCATTCCGCTTCCAAATTGCTCATAGAAATTCCCTAATGAAAGGTTAAGGTCGTTTTTATTGTATTGAATATTGAAAGTTGAAATTCCAGTTTCTTTAAAATTAGGAGAGAAATTCAACAGTGCTTTAGGTAGATATGACTCGATTTGTAATTCAAAACTCCAGTCATATCCAATATTAGATTTTAAATTCAAATAATTATTTGATCTAAATCTGTCTTCAAAATTAAAATCTCCGGTTTTAGAGTCATCTAAGTAATAGGAAGAATAAGAATCGTATGAAGCTGTTAAATTGTCAAGTATTTGTGAGTTAAGACAATATGAACTAAATAGAAATAATGAAACAAAAATTAGTTTACTTATTTTAATCATTGCAATAATTAATTTTTAATTGGGGAGTTTTTTAAAATAAATTTATATAGATCTTCCTCTTCGCCAGGCTTATAACCTATTTTACGATATATTATTTTCGACCCTTTAGTTACTATAGTATGTGGAATTCCATTAATATTTAATGCTCTTTTAAAAGCTTGGTTTTCATCAACTAAAACATCGAAGTTCCATTTCTTGCCATTAACTAAAGGTCTAACTCTTCTTTTAGTTCTTGCATCATCAGTTGATACGGCAACTAGCTTAACATTAGTTTCTAATTTCCATTTATCAAAATCTTTATTAATAGCATCTAATTCATTTATACATGGCACGCACCATGTAGCCCAAAAACTGTAAATTGTTAATCCATTCTTGTTTGATGTAGATTTAGAATTAACAGTTTTACCTTCGATAGTTTTTAAAATAACATTAGGCATTTTATTTTGTGAACTCAATGTAATTGAGAATAACATTAAAAAACAAACAAAACTTAAGTGAATTTTCATTATATAAAGATAGATTAAAACTGTAATATTGAATAAAATTAATTAATTTAGCATTAAATTACTTTTTTATGAGGAATTTAAATTTATTTTTTTACAGCTTATTATCTTTATTTATAGTTTCATGTGAAGGTGCTTATGAGGAAATTGGTGAAGGTTCTTCAAATCCATCAAATCCAATCACGAGTATTACTTTATCCGTTTCAGCAGAAAATGTAGCTATTAATAATGAGGTTACTTTTCAGGTATTAAGTGATAAAAATGATGTTATAACTTCAAGCTGTAAGTTTTTTGTTAATGATAAAGAAATAGTAGGCAACAAATACACACCTGGTGAGGAAGGTTCTTTTAGTGTATACGCTACTTATAATGCTCTAAAAAGTAATATTAAGAACTTTACTGCTTCAGTGGAAGCTTTGAATTTTAAAACAAATGTATTGGTAGAAGATTATACAGGCGCTTGGTGCGGATATTGTCCAAGAGTAGCGTATAAGTTAAAAGAATTAGAAAAAAAAACATCTCAATTAATAACTGTAGCTGTGCATAATGGTGATAAATTCGAATATTCTAAAGAATCTACAATGAGGAATGCTTTTTCTGTTTCAGGATTTCCAACAGCAATGGTTAACAGAACAACTAAATGGAATGAAAGTGATTCACAGGTTCTAAACGCTGTAAGTAGCTCTTCAAAAGTAGGTTTGTTAATTGAATCTTCTTTAAGTGGCAGTACTATTAAAGTTAAAGTCAAAGCTAAATTTGGGATTACTTATACTGATTTAAAATTAGGGGTATTTTTATTAGAAGATGATTTGATACAAGATCAAAGAAACTATGCTGATTTTGGATATGGTGCAGCTGATCCTTTGGTAGGATTTGAACATGATAATGTATTGAGAGTTTCTTTGACAGATCCTTTGGGAGACGCAATAGCTTCTTCATCAACTGAAAATGGAGATGTATTTGAGAAAGAATTTACTTATGAAATACCTTCGGCGTACAATAAAGATAAAATGAAAATTGTAGTTTTTATCACTAAAAACGATAAAACATCTTTAAACGCACGAGTATCAGATATTGGAACTACGCAAACTTTTGAAGGCGTTTAGTTAATCTAGACTACTTTTAGTTATATAGTATCTCCAACCAATTAAAACAAGTTGAAATTTTGAAGCTTTAACAGGATCCAATCCCTTTTTTGTTAGGCTTGGCAGTATAAGTTTATTTAAATAAGCCAAAATTTGAAATATTCTTTTCATTAAGATGCAATATACAATTCAAGTGTTATATTTACTAATTCTAAAATATGGATTTTAATACTTTTTTTTTATTATTGTCAGGACTAGTTCTTCTTGTTTTAGGCGGAAATTTTTTATTAAAATCTGCAGTTTCAATTTCTTTACGATTTAATTTATCTAAGCTTTTGATAGGAATGACTGTTGTCTCATTTGCAACTTCTGCTCCTGAATTAATAATAAGTCTTAAATCAGCATTGTTAGGTTCCCCTGATTTAGCAATTTCAAATGTAGTTGGTTCTAACATTGCTAATATTGGTTTAGTTTTAGGTTTAACGATTTTATTCTCTCCTATTAAAATTAATAGAGATGTTTATAAAATTAACTATCCAGTAATGTTGTTTGCTTCTCTGTACTTTTTAGTTGTTATTTTAGATGGAGTTATAAATTGGTATGAAGGGGCTAGTTTAGTTTGCCTTTTATTTATAACAATCTTTTTTTTAATTAAAATTCAGAAAATGTCTGAAGAAGATTTTGCCCTAGACGTTGGCTCTAAAGAGTCATTGTCTAAGTCGATTTTATTTTTATTTGTAGGAGCTGTTTTTCTTTATTTTGGTTCAGATTGGTTTGTTACAGGTTCAATAAATTTAGCTACTTCCTTTGGAATTAGTGAAAGAATTATTGGAATTACAGTAGTGTCAATTGGTACTAGTATTCCAGAATTAGCAACATCTATGATAGCTATATATAATAAGGAAAAAGGTATTTCATTAGGAAATTTATTAGGGTCTAACATCTTTAATGTTTTTGCTGTTTTAGGTATTACATCAATTGTATCTCCTTTAGTTGTGAGTGATATGAATATTATAAATTTTGATATTTATGTAATGTTGTTTTTTTCTGCAATTATATTTCCTTTAATATTTTTTCCAAAAAAATATCTTCTTGGTAGAACAAAAGGTTTTATAATTCTATCTTTTTATTCAGTTTACATCTATAATATTTTTATATAAAAAAAGCATCTAATTTCTTAAATGCTTTTTTTTAAAAAAAATGTTTTTTTTAAATCTTTGCAGACTTAACAGTCTTTATTATTCTTCCAGCTATTTTGTATGGATCTCCATTTGAAGCTGGTCTTCTATCTTCTAACCATCCTTTCCAACCTTGCTCTACAGTAATTATAGGAATTCTTATAGAGGCTCCCCTATCAGATATTCCGTAGCTAAAGTCATTTATAGATGCAGTTTCGTGTAGCCCAGTTAACCTTTGTTCGTTAAATTGACCGTAAACCGACATATGTTCTTTGACAACAGCTCTGAATGATTCACATACAGCTTCATATGTTTTCTGGGAACCGCAAGTTCTTAATAATGTGTTTGAGAAATTAGCATGCATTCCACTTCCATTCCAGTCACCCTTGATTGGTTTAGGGTGATAATCTATATAATATCCATATTTTTCTGTTAATCTATCCAATAGATATCTTGCTATCCAAATTTCATCACCAGCTTTTTTTGCTCCTTTTGCAAACAATTGAAATTCCCACTGTCCACTAGCCACTTCTTGATTTATTCCTTCAAAATTTAATCCAGCTTCAATGCACTGATCAGCATGTTCTTCAACTATGTCACGGCCATGAGTGTTTTTACCACCAACAGAACAATAATACATACCTTGAGGACCAGGATATCCACCTATAGGAAAGCCTAAAGGAAGAAGTGTATCACAATCCATGATAAAGTATTCTTGCTCGAAACCAAACCAAAAATCATTATCATCGTCATTAATAGTAGCTCTTGCATTTGACTCGTGTGCAGTTCCGTCAGCTTTTAAGACTTCTGTCATGACTAAATACCCATTAATTCGATCAGGATCAGAATATATAGCTATCGGCTTAAGCAAACAATCTGAAGACCCGCCTTCTGCTTGCTTTGTTGAAGATCCGTCAAAAGACCAAACTGGGCAATCTTCAATTTTTCCACTAAAATTTTCTATAACTTTAGTTTTACTTCTCATGTTCTGGGTAGGTTTATAACCATCTAACCAAATGTATTCTAATTTTGATTTACTCATTTTATAAAAATATTAGGATTCATTCTATAAAAATAAAATATAATATTGATTTTAACGTTTTATGTTTTTAAAAAATACAAACATTGTACATTTTTATGAATTATATATTTTTTGACTTTAAAAATTTATAATTTGACAATTTTTATAGCTATAAAATATTTTTTTTAATAAATTAAAAAATCAATTGTTTCAATTATCATGTTGAAATTAATTTTAAATTGTAATCTTTACTTGTATCTTTGTATTTATAATTAATAATGAGTTTAAAACCTTCCACTAGATATATGCAAAGAGGCGTCTCAGCTGACAAGTCTGATGTCCATAATGCTATAAAAAACATTGATAAAGGTTTATTTCCAAAAGCTTTCTGTAAAATTGTTCCAGATTATTTGTCAAACGATCCTGACTATTGCTTAGTGATGCATGCTGATGGCGCAGGAACTAAATCTTCTTTAGCTTATGTCTATTGGAAAGAAACAGGTGATATTTCTGTCTGGAAAGGAATTGCTCAAGATGCTCTTGTTATGAATTTGGATGACTTATTATGTGTTGGTGTAACAAATAACATTTTATTATCTTCAACTATAGGAAGAAATAAAAATTTAATTACTGGAGATGTTATTAAAGCCATTATTGAAGGAACTGAAGAACTAATTCAAGAAATGTCTTCATATGGCGTTCATATTAAATCTACAGGTGGAGAGACAGCTGATGTTGGAGATTTGGTAAGAACAATTATTGTTGATTCTACTGTAGTTGCTAGAATAAAGAGGTCTAATATTATTGATAATGCTAATATTTCTAATGGAGATGTAATTGTTGGTCTTTCATCTTTTGGCAAAGCTAATTATGAAAATCATTACAATGGCGGAATGGGGAGTAATGGATTAACATCTGCTCGACATGATGTTTTTAACAAAAATTTAGCTGAAAAATACCCTGAAAGTTTTGACCCAAAAGTTCCAAAAGAATTGATCTATTCCGGATCGTTAAATATTGATGAAAAAATTAAAGGAATAGAATTAGATGCTGGTAAACTTGTTTTGTCTCCCACAAGGACTTACGCTCCTATAATAAAAAAAATCTTGGATCAATTTGATTCAAAAACAATTCACGGTATGATTCATTGTAGTGGAGGAGCGCAAACTAAAATTTTACATTTTATTGATAACTTACATATTATAAAAGACAACTTATTTGAAATTCCTCCCTTATTTCAAACCATTAAAAGAGAATCTGATACTTCTTGGGAAGAAATGTATAAGGTTTTTAATATGGGACATAGAATGGAGTTGTATGTAAACCCTGAGTCTGCAGGACAAATAATAGAAATTTCAAAATCTTTTGGCGTTGATGCAAAAATTATTGGAAGGGTAGAGGAGAGTGAAGAGAAAAAATTGACAATTGTATCTGAAAATGGCACTTATGTTTATTGATATTTTTTTGATAAATTAATAAAGTTTTATATAAAAAATAATGTTAGATAAATTAAATATAGTTCAGCAAAAATTTAATGAGATTTCTGATCTCATTATTCAACCTAATATTATTTCAGATCAAAAAAGATACATAAGTTTAAATAAGGAGTATAAAGACTTAGGTGCAATTATTGAGAAGAAAAAGTTGTACGAAGAATTGCTTTCAAATATTACAGAAGCTGAAGAAGTATGTAAGAATGAGAAAGATAAAGAAATGGTAGAAATGGCTTCTGAGCAACTTAGTGAAGCTAAACAAAAAATATCTGTTCTTGAAGAAGAAATTAAATTTTTGTTAATCCCAAAAGATCCTGATGATTCAAAAAATGTAGTTATTGAATTAAGAGCTGGAACAGGAGGTGATGAAGCAAGTATTTTTGCAGGTGACTTGTTTAGAATGTATACTAAGTTTTGTGAAGGTAAGGGTTGGAAAGTGAGTTTAGTTGATTCAAATTCAGGTACATCAGGTGGTTATAAAGAAATAATTTTTGAAGTTTCGGGAAAGGATGATATATATGGTTTATTAAAATTTGAATCTGGTGTTCATCGTGTTCAAAGAGTCCCTCAAACAGAAACTCAAGGCAGAGTGCATACTTCAGCTGCAACGGTTATGATACTTCCAGAAGCAGAAGAATTTGATGTTGAAATCAATATGAATGATGTGAGAATTGATTTTTTTTGTTCTTCAGGTCCTGGTGGTCAGTCTGTGAATACAACTTATTCGGCCGTTAGATTAACGCATACTCCAACTGGAATTGTAGCTCAATGTCAGGATC
>TARA_B110000037_G_scaffold182799_1_pt1 | contig 10547 bp, 6 predicted proteins | sample TARA_B110000037 | Tara Oceans TARA_B110000037 (sample SAMEA4397196) | marine metagenome | biome: Polar Biome; feature: [MIX] marine epipelagic wind mixed layer (ENVO:01000061); material: water (ENVO:00002006), including particulate matter (ENVO:01000060) such as... | depth 10-100 m
TTCTCTTTTTTTTGGTGTCTGATCAAATAAATCCATATGGCTAAAATGCAATAAGTGGTTTTGCAAACAATTCTTCTTCAAAGTGTTTGGTATCCAACCTTTACTGAACTTGCCAGTTTGAATGTTGAAAAGGAAGCATTGGATGGAAAGAGTGAAGTGAGCATTTTAAATGGAGTCAATGGAAAACGCGAGGTAATTCCTATTATTTCGGCAGGGCGTCATGCTTTGATTTCTTCAAAATTTGTCTTGGTAGGATCTACTGAAAATTATCAGCGCTCGGTGAATAACGGATTGTCAGAATTTCAATTGTATGACCTAGAAAAATTTCCCAACTGATTTCTTTCGCTTTCTGAATTGTTGGTCTACAAGTGGTGTGAATTTGAATATCCAACGCTGAATAGTAGCATGATCGACTTTAACACCTCTAATAGACAGGAGTTCCTCTACATCTCTATAGCTAAGACTTAAAATAAACAGCTTGTAATATGATTGTCTTGGGGAAACAATGACCTTTGAACATCTCTTTTCATAGTAAAGATAGATTTTTAGTTTGTCTCTAAACTAGATGCGATAGAACTATTAGTTTTGATATTAAACTTTATCAACAGGATAATTTAGGTGATGAAATTTTTGACTCCCGAAAAGTTAAATGGTTTGAGTATAAAGGCTTGCAGTGTTGTTTGAAAAATTCATTAAAGACTTTTTTTATTATCACTTTTTAGTATTAAAACCAGTTGGCTGTCGTTCAAAGTTTATTGTAAACAATTTCAGGTTTTCGGGTTGTTATTTTTACAAAATAAATTTTTTTTAAGGGTTTTTTGAAACCATACGTTTAATATATGTATTAAATGAAAAACCGTTCCGAGAACATTGTTATGCTGACACCAGAACATATTGCTTTCTGGAATAAAAAGGAACAGCAAACAATTATAAATGCGGTAGATGTGAACGAATATAAGGATTTGACAAGAGGGCAATTGATTTTAAATTAAGAACTTTTTCTGAGATAATAAAAGTATTGGAACGTCAAGATGATGTTACTATTACTAATAATTATAAGCAATTAAACAACCTACGATTTTTCGCCAAATTTGATACCATATATTAAGAAATATAAAATATTTAATACTAAAAAAAACCAATGTTTAAAATTATCAAATTCAGTTTCGGCATAATTGTTCTTTCGTTGACAATCTCTTGTGCGAATCAGCAAAAAGAAAAAAGTGTGCTCGTATTTAGTAAAACTATGGGTTTTAGGCACGGATCAATTGCTTCTGGAATAAAAGCTATTGTGGAGTTAGGAATTGAAAATGGCTTTAAAGTGGATGCAACTGAAGATGCTTCATTTTTTACGGAAGAGATCTTGAGTCAATATACTTCGGTTATTTTTTTAAATACCACAGGAGATATTTTAGATGGAGTTCAGCAAGCAGATTTTGAAAGATATATTCAAGCAGGTGGCGGTTTTGTTGGCGTACATGCTGCAACCGATACAGAGAATGAGTGGCCTTGGTATAACAAATTGGTAGGAGCCTATTTTAACGGTCATCCTCATATCCAAGATGCTACCTTGAATATCGTTGATAAAAGTCACAAGTCAACTAATACTATGGAAGATTCTTGGATGAAGAAAGATGAATGGTACAATTTTAAAGATATGAATCCAGAGGTAAATGTGTTGATTAAAATTGATGAGAATACATATGAAGGAGGGAATAATGGTGAAAACCATCCAATTTCTTGGTATCACAATTACGACGGTGGTCGCGCATTTTATACCGCAATGGGCCATACCAATGAAACTTTTGAAAACCCGACGTTTCTCAAGCATTTACTTGGTGGAATTGAATATGCTTCAGAAAAAAATTCACTCAACTATGCTTTGGCTACATCGGAAAGAATCCCTGCTGAAGCCAGATATCAAAGAGAAATTCTTGATTTCAATTTAAATGAGCCTATGGAGTTGGATGAACTTCCAGGGAAAGGAATTTTGTTTATTGAACGTAGAGGAGCATTAAAATTGTATGAATTCGCTGAAAATAAGACCAAGATTATTGCAAATCTTGAATTGTTTTATGGGAATGAGGATGGGCTATTAGGATTAGCGGTTGATCCAAATTATGCAGCCAATAATTGGATTTATATGTTCTATTCAAAAGCTGGTGAAGATTCGATAGAGCGTGTTTCTAGGTTTACCTTAAAAGGAGAAATCTTAGATTTAGCATCAGAAAAAATATTGATAGAAGTACCAAGTTTAAGAAAATGTTGTCATGCAGGTGGAGCGTTGGAGTTTGGACCAAATGGCAATTTATTTGTAGGATTAGGGGATAATACAAATCCGTTTGAGTCATCGGGATATGCACCGATTGACGAACGCCCCGGAAGAGCCCTTTGGGATGCTCAAAAATCGGCAGGAAACACGAATGATTTAAGAGGGAAAATTCTTAGAATTAAGCCAGAAGATAATGGAACCTATTCTATTCCTGAAGGTAATTTATTTCCTGTAGGAACTCCAAAAACTCGACCAGAAATTTATGCAATGGGATTGCGTAATCCTTTCCGTTTTTCTGTGGATAGTAAAAACGGATACCTTTATTGGGGAGATGTAGGACCTGATGCAGGAAAACCAAATCGCGATAGAGGCCCACATGGTATGGGAGAATTCAATCAAGCTAGAAAAGCAGGGAACTGGGGTTGGCCTTATACAAGAGGAAATAATCAAGTGTATAACGACTATGATTTTGCAAAGAAAGAGTCAGGGGCAAAATTCGATCCAAACAATATTATCAATGATTCTCCAAACAATACAGGGATGCAAAAATTGCCTCCTGCTCAAGAATCTCTAATTTGGTTTTCATATGATAAATCGGAAGAATTCCCATGGCTAGGTACTGGCGGTGTAAACCCTATGGCGGGACCCATATTTCATAAGGCAGACTATCCAAAAGCAAAGGGAACATTCCCTGCTTATTTTGAAGATAAGGTTATTTTATATGAGTGGATGCGGGATTGGATTTATGTAGTGACCTTGGATGAAAATAGGGACTATGTAAAAGCAGATGAGTTTATGCCAAAAGCAGAATTTTCACATCCTATGGATATGATTTTTGGATCAGATGGCAGTCTATATGTTTTGGAATATGGACAAAAATGGAATGCTCAAAACATGGATGCACGTTTAAATAAAATTACTTTTTCTGAAGGAAATAGAAAACCTATTGCCTCAATTACCGCTGACAAATTGGTTGGAGCGAGTCCTTTGGCTGTTAATTTCTCAGGAGCGGGTTCTAAAGATTATGATCATGACAAACTTATATATGAATGGTCATTTACAAATGAAGAAACGCAATCTAATGAAATAGAACCAAGTTTTACTTTTAATGATCCCGGAACCTATACTGTAAAGCTAAAAGTGACCGATGAAGCAGGTGAAACTTCCATTGCTACTTCAAAGATTATGGTTGGAAACGACCCTCCAAAATTAACTTTTGAGATTGAACCAAACACTGCAACATATTGGGATAACAAAAAAGTAAATTATAAAGTTATTGTAACAGATAAGCAAGATGGTAGTACAGCCGATGGAACTATTGACCCTAAAGATGTAAAGGTTACTCTTAGCTATATTCCACAAGGAAAAGATTTGGTAAAAGCAACTATTGGACATCAACAAAACACGATTCCAGAAGGTAAAAAAATCATTGATGGATCTGATTGTAAGGCTTGTCATGCCATCAATGAAAAAGTAAATGGGCCAAGTTATATGGACATTGCAAAAAAATATACTAAAAAAGACAAGAACTATTTAGTAAATAAAGTCATCAAAGGAGGATCAGGTGTTTGGGGAGAAACTATGATGTCTGCACACCCACAGCTAAGTATTGCAGATGTTGATGAATGCATCAATTATATTCTAACTTTAAAAGAGGATGATAGTTCCTCTGAAAAGGTATTACCAACAGAAGGTATTATTAAATTCACTGAGCATATTGGCGTTGAAACCGAAGGGATCTATGTTTTAATAGCTTCTTATTTGGACAAGGGATATAATGGAAATACAGAGTTTTCAATCCCTGTTAGAGATCAATTGATTTTTAAAGCACCGAAAGTAGAAGCTCAAGATGCCGATAAAAAGAGTGCTGGACTCGGTGATTGGAGAAATGGTGGTTATAATTTAGTTGGATCAATTAGGCATAACGCATATTTGAAATTTGACAATTTAAAATTAAGTTCGCTAAAAAGTGTAAAATTTTCAGCTTTTTATGTGGCCGATTATGCTTATAAAGGTATCGTCGAATTTAGAGAAGGTTCTAAAAATGGTAAGATATTAGGGAAAGCATCTTTGGGTTATTTCCATGAAAACATGAGTATTTTAAAATCTTATGAAGTTAACATTAATTCTACTTTGGATAGAGGTGCTTTATTTTTAGTATTTAAAAATTCCGCTGATAAAAGACAAGATATCGCAAATGCTAATTCACTCATTTTAAATTATAAACATTAGTAAAAAAAGTAAATAATGAAAAAGTTCTTAATTTTATTCCTTATAACGCCCTTAATACCTTGTCTAGGTCAAGAAATATTACCGTCAGAATACAATTGCTTTTCTGTACTCGTTGGTAAAAATGCTTCTATTGACGGAACATTACTCTATGGACATAATGATGACGATGGATTTCAACTTGTAAACTATTACGTTATACCAAGGAAAAATCACCCAAAAGGAACAAAACAAACATTGCAATATGGTGGCAGCATCCCACAAGTTGCTACTACTAATAAGTTTTTCTGGATGGAAGTTCCTGGCATGGAAGTTTCAGACGGCTTCATGAATGAATATGGTGTCTGTATAGGATCTAACTTCTGTGGTTCAAAAGAAACGGAAATGGATATCACCAATGGAGGTATACTTTATGACCTGCGTCTTATAATGGCACAACGCGCTAAGACAGCAAGGGAAGCAATACAAATAGCAGGAAACCTCATCGAAGAGTTTGGTTATAGAGGCTCAGGAAGGTCTTATTGTATATCTGATCGAGAAGAAGCTTGGGTTTTATCGGTAGTTAAAGGTAGAAGATGGGCTGCCGCGCGAGTTCCTGATGATGAGGTTATGATACTCCCCAACTACTATCCCATAGCAGAAATGGATTTACAGGATACTTTTAACTATATGGGGTCTGAAGATCTTATTTCATATGCACAACAAAAAGGATGGTATGACTCTAGTAAAAATGAAAAATTCAATTTTCGGAAGGCCTACGCATCCAATGGTGCTCTAAAAAACAAAGGAAATACGGGAAGAGCTTGGTCTGCATACAGCTCTCTGGAAGAAGATTATAATAGAAATGACAACTTCCCCTTCTCTTTCAAACCAAAAAAGAAAGTAAGCAAACAAAAACTGATGGCGCTTTTGGCAGGGCATAGCCAAGGGATGCAAGGCATGGATAATACAGAAAGTTGTACCATTGGAAACCCTTATGAACTAAATGAAGGGATGATATGCAATGGTGGAACAATTTACAGCTTCGTAGTCGAATCCCGTCCGTGGATGCCTATAGAAATAGGCACAGTTATGTGGTTAGCTCCAAGACGATCTGATGTACAACCCTTCATTCCATGGTATTGTGGAGTTACCGAAGTTCCTGAAAACTATGCGAAAAAAGGCTATCTCAATGCTATGCAAGACCATTACACACCCCCTTCCGATATTCATGAAATGAGTAACAATCTTGCCTATTGGCATTTTGAGGTGCTTTCTGCAAATGTTAACAAAGACTTTGTACAAAAATACCCTGTTGCGTTTACCGAGAAAAGGAAAATGGAAAATGTACTCCTAAAAGCACAAGAAAAAGTTGAAAAAGAGGCGTTAAAAAAGTATAAAGCTAATCCAGATCAGGCTATTAAGTTTATAACTCAATATTCTAATGAACAGGCAAACAAAGCCTATCTGCAAACCGTTGGGCTATTAAATTTATTGGAAATACCACTTCCAAATACAAAAACAAAAACCATAAAAATTAAAGACGATGTCCCTGTTGAAAATTAAGGACTGAAAGTTTATAAAATAGACTTTTAGTATTAGGTTTGTGCGTACTGTTCTAGATTTTAACCTTAACGAACCTATGGAAATAGATGAACTACCTGGGAAAGGAATTTTATTTGTTGAACGTAGTGGACTACCTAATAAAATTGGGACTATTTTTTTTATCTTTTTTTTAAGGGTTTTTTTAAAATCATACGTTACAAGATATATGCATAATGCCTAGAGATTAGATTCATAAAAAATTAGTTAGGAAATCTTTAATATGAAAACGAATACTATATATAGTCATTATTTATTAGCCTTAATTTGTAGTTCATTTATTTATTTAGATTCAAGTGCACAACAATTCCGAAGAATTGAAAATGAGATTGGACTTGAGATTTTAGAGGAAAACAGTTCTATTGCTGTCGCAGATTATGATGGCGATTTTGATTTAGATGTTTTTATTGTAGCAAAAAGTGGTGACATTAACAATCTTGAAAAATCTTTTAGCAGATTATTTAGAAATGATAATGGGTTTTTTACGGATGTGACCGAGTCATCTGGATTGCTAGGTTTATATTCGCCTCAAAATATTGAATTTTTAGGGATGGAAGGTGAGAGGTTTGGTGCGTCCTGGGGTGATTACGACAATGATGGTTTTCCAGATTTATTTCTTACTTATTTAACAGGAGTACAACTTTTTCGTAATACAGGGAATGGATCTTTTGAAAACGCCACAAATTCATCAGGTATTGAGGTTAATGAAACTTGTAGAAATATGGGGGCGACCTGGTTTGATTACGATAAGGACGGTTTTTTAGACATCTATATAAATGACTGGGGAGGTTGTGATGGAGGTGGAGGTTCACTTTTTAGAAATAATGGGAATGGAACTTTTGGAAAAGTTGTTATTGGGAGTGGAATAAATGATGACGGGCCAACGGATCACAGTTTCTCTATGATACCATTTGATTTTAATAAAGACGGATTGCTTGATTTGTACGTATCAATTGATTTTTCGGATCCAAATAATTTGTATGAAAATCATGTAGGAAGTGGAACTGGAAATGACTTTTTAGAAAAAGCAGCTGATTATGGTTTAGACAGTACAATGGATGACATGGGGATGACTTTTGGAGATTTTGATAATGATCAAGATTTTGATATTTTTATTACAGGGATAAATGAAACTAAATTTTTTGAAAATGATGGAAATAATTTGTTTTCAAATGCTTTTAACTTGGGTATTTTTGATACAAAATGGGCTTGGGGTTGTGAATTTGCAGATTTTGATTTAGATGGTGATGAAGATCTTTTCGTTGCAAATGGAGATTCAGAAGGACTGGTAGTGAGTCAAAACTTTTATTATAAAAACTTACTGAAGGAAGGATTAGGAGGTTTTAAAGACGACACATTTAAAAGTAATTTAGTTGAAATTACAGATAGTAGAGAAGTGGTTTCATTTGATTTTGACAATGATGGAGATTTAGATATTTTTTTAACTAATTTAGATCAATCTTTTTTTGTTTATGAAAATAAAACGAATGATTTAGAGCAAAACGATAATTTGAATTGGTTAAAGGTTTCTTTAATTGGCACCGATTCGAACAGAGATGGCCTTGGTGCAGAAGTGTCAATTACAACCGATGGAGGGGTCTATAGCAGACATTATTCAGGAGTTGGGTTTATAGCTCAAAGTTTATTACCTATTCATTTTGGATTAAATGAATCTGTTAAGGTCAATACACTTCAAATTAAATGGCCTTCAGGGTATATACAGACAATTAACGATTTAGAGGAGGTAAATGTAACAGTAATTGTTACGGAAGGCGTGGAGGAATATGAAATTTATAATCCTGAGAAGATTTATGGCTGTACAGACCCGAATTCGTGCTCCTTTAACCCATTAGCCACTGTTAATGACGGTTCATGTGTAATTACTTTAAATGATATACATGGAGCTAATTTTTCAGGTTTTGGTAAAACTGAAACGTATAGCCTTGATTTGGATTCAGAATTTATTGAATTTTGGAAGGTAGAAAATGGAGAAATTATAAGCGGTGAAGGTACTAATAGTATTACGGTTAAATGGGGGTTAAGTGAAACGGGCAAGGTCTCTGTAAAAGAAAAAAACACCCTTTGTCAAGGAGATTCTCATAGACTAGAAGTAAATTTAAGTGTTACTTCAGTACCTGATAATATTTCAGTGGCAAGAATTTGGAATGAAGCATTGCTGGAAGCAATAAGAGGAGATTATGCACGGCCAACGGTTCATGCTAGAAATCTATTTCATACTTCTGTCGCAATGTATGACGCTTGGGCTATTTATGATACAGATGCCAAACCTTATTTAATTGGGAATACGGTTCATAATTTTAGTAGTGAACTCAAAGATGTTACTCCTGTTGAAAGTGTCGAGGAGTCTCAAAATAAAGCAATCAGTTATGCAGCCTATCGTATATTAACACATCGCTTTCAAAACTCACCTCGTGCAGAATCGTCATTAGAACGCTTTGATTTGATCATGAGTCAACTAGGATATGATGCAAGTTATACATCTAGTGTTTACGAATCAGGAAATGCAGCAGACTTAGGTAATTACATAGGTCAAATACTTATAAATTTTGGTTTAACGGATAATTCAAATGAGATTAATGATTATGAGAACAACTATTACGCACCAACAAACCCACCATTAGAACTTAATGTTTCAGAAAAAAACACTGGATTTATGGATCCAAATAGATGGCAACCCCTAACTTTTGATACATTTATTGATCAAAGTGGAAATCAAATTATTGGTTCCACACCTGAGTTTTTAGGTTCAGAATGGGGAAATGTATTACCATTTGCACTTAGTGACGATGATAAATCTGTTTACCAAAGAGAGGGTGACACGTATACAACATATCATGCTCCGAGTACTCCACCGCAATTGGATCTTACTTCTCAAACGGAATCAAGCAAGCAGTATTTATGGAATTTTTCTTTGGTTTCTTTATGGAGTTCTCATTTAGATGCTACTGATGGTGTTTCGTGGGATATTTCACCGAAATCAATAGGTAATATTGATATTAATTTATTTCCTAGTTCTTTTGGAAATTATGATGAATTTTATAATTATACAGAAGGTGGAGATATAAGTATAGGGCATAGTTCGAATCCAGTAACAGGAAAACCTTATGAAACTCAAATGGTTCCGAGAGCTGATTATGCCAGAGTTCTTGCAGAATTTTGGGCAGATGGTCCAGAATCAGAAACACCGCCAGGGCATTGGTTTACCATTTTAAATTATGTTAGTGATCACCCCTTATTTGAAAAGAAATTTAATGGTCAAGGAGAAAAAATGAATCCGTTGGAATGGGATATAAAATCTTACTTTATTTTGGCAGGAGCAATGCATGATTCGGCTATAACAGCATGGGGTATTAAAGGTTGGGTAGATTATATAAGACCTATTTCTGCAATTAGATATATGAGTGAATTGGGGCAAAGTACTGATGAAAATCTGGCAAACTATAATGTCGCCGGAATTCCTTTAGTTGATGATTTTATAGAAATTATAGAAGAAGGAGATCCTTTAGAAGGAGACTTAAAGGAAAATATAGGAGAAATAAAATTATATGCCTGGAACGGACATGATTTTATAAGTAATTCAGAAACTGATGTGGCTGGAGTAGGGTGGATTATGGCAAAAAATTGGTGGCCATATCAAAGACCTTCATTTGTTACACCCCCTTTTGCGGGCTATATTTCTGGCCACTCCACGTTTTCGAGAGCTGCAGCAGAAGTGATGACACTAATTACAGGAGATGAGTTTTTCCCGGGTGGAATGGGAGAATTTGTAGCCAAAAAGGATGAATTTTTAGTTTTTGAAAAAGGACCATCGGTAGACGTAACACTGCAATGGGCAACCTATAGAGATGCATCAGATCAAACTAGTTTGTCCCGTATTTGGGGAGGAATACATCCTCCTGCTGATGATATACCAGGACGTTTAATTGGGGAGGAAATAGGAATTGATACATACAACTTTGCTATACCTTATTTCTATGGTAAAGTTAAAGACCTTGAGCAAGAAGAACATACTTTCTATCCAAGTCCTTTAGTGAATAAAGAAATAAATATAACGAACACAAAAGAGTCAGATAGTTTTAGTTTATTTGATATGTTAGGCAGAAAAATTGAAATTAACGAGGCAAACTACAATCCATTATCAAGGATTACTTTACTAAAATTTCCAAATAACGCATTAGTTGGTTTATATGTATTAAAGGTTAATGATTTTTCTACAGTAATACTTGTATCTAATTAATTTAAATAAGTTTTCTAGAAAAGAGCACTTTTTGTTTTATCTTTTTTAGAATATTTGGGCTTTAAAAAAACAGTAAACTAAGAGGTAAAGTTATTATTAAGGTCTGTTTCTAAGACAACAGTATGGGATTTCAATATAGTAAAAACTGTAAATAGCAATATAAACGGACAAATTGATTAGAAAGTAGATTTAGGCTATGAAGGCTAT
>TARA_B110000037_G_scaffold12375_1_pt1 | contig 10546 bp, 7 predicted proteins | sample TARA_B110000037 | Tara Oceans TARA_B110000037 (sample SAMEA4397196) | marine metagenome | biome: Polar Biome; feature: [MIX] marine epipelagic wind mixed layer (ENVO:01000061); material: water (ENVO:00002006), including particulate matter (ENVO:01000060) such as... | depth 10-100 m
AATGATTGTTTCCCTTTTTGCAATTAAAAAATAGTAAATCAACAAATCAAAAACAGTGCAAAATCTACATTTTAATGAATTTGTGCAAGCTAGTTGAATAATAGTCGGAGACGCTTAGAAAATAAACGCCAGGTTTTAGCTTATCTAAATTAATAGAAAAACCTTTGGAAGACAATCCTTGTTCAACATCTCCCCTCCAAACTATACTTCCATCCATGTTATAAATTTCCATTTTAGAATTCGGTAAATTGGGCGAAGTAGAATAAACTATTAGTTCATTTATAACAGGGTTTGGCGCTATTTTGTACCCAATAAGCTCATGTTTATAGTTTACTTTTTCTACTTTATTTTCTCCACTAATAAGCCATAATTCTGGGTCAAAGCTAAAGCTCTCAATTTTAAAATCTAAGGGAATAATATATTCCTGATTTGGCGTATTATTATCCAAACGAAGAAGAGAGTCGTATCCGAAACCTACCAAGTTTACAGGTAAAACCATATCAAAAAAAGTTCCTTCCCATATATAACTTTGCTCTTGATTTACAACAACATACAGTTTATTAGAATTATCTTGATACCATTGGATTTGATACGTTGGCCATCCTTTACGGTAAAACCAATCATTAAAAAACTCATCAATCTCTTTCCCGCCAGCTTGTTTTAGGTGAAACATAAGATTTTCAGTTTTAGCAAATCCGTAAGCCAATTCCGGATCATTTGCGTAAGCCTTAATAGCAGAGAAAAAAGCATCATCACCCATTTTCCACCTTAACATGTGAAGCAAGTAAGCTCCCTTAAAATAAGTTAGCTGAGCATTAAACATTCTACCTACATCTGTTGTGTCTTCAATAAATACCGAACCATGACCATTTTTTAAAACTTCACTCAATACATCTTGTTTCCATCCAATCCAATAATTTTCTTCAAATAAAAAATCATAAGTAAGCCCAGTTAAATAGGTTGCAAAACCTTCATTTAGCCACAAGTCTTGCCAGGTGGCACAAGTAACTTTATCACCAAACCACTGATGCGCTAATTCGTGAGCGACTAATCCATGATTAAAATTGAACATAAAACTCATTGTTTGGTGTTCCATTCCTCCACCCCATGTAAATTGTGCATGACCGTAATGTTCTTTTTTGAATGGATAATCACCAAATAAAGAATCAAACAATAAAATAGTACGATTGAAATTTTTTAATTCTTCTTTTGCTTCAGCTTCCGATTCTGGATAAACGTAATTTATAAATGGCATTTGAACTCCATCAAAATTAATTGTGTCTCTAAACTCTTTGTAATCGGCAACTGCAATAGCTACTAAATACGACACAATTGGATAGTTATGTTCAAACCAAGTTTCCCGTATACCGCCTGGTAGGACAATTTCTGAAACTTTAGTTCCATTTGAAACTGCCTTGTATTTTTCTGGATTTCTAATTGTTACGTTTAAATTATTGATTTTATCCTGCAAATCTTGTTTGCAAGGCCACCATTCTTTTGAACTATAAGGTTCCGATAAAGTCCACAATACTGGACTTCCAGCTTTTGTAGTGTCAGTGCTAAATGAGCGTCCTCCATTGGGGATTCCATGATAATGAATTACTACAGCATAAGGCTGATCTAAAGAAAACTCATTAGAAAATTGAATATCAATAAACCCTTTTTCGTGTTTCCAAGTAATGGAATTATTTGGAGAATAAATTGAATCGATAATGAGTTTATTAGTAAGGTCAAGAATTATTGACTTGTATCCTGTCCTGGTTGCATTAAAAAAAGTAGTAACCTTTCCCTTAATTTCTTTGACAGTTGGGTCAACATCAAATTCCAAGGTTTGCTTTTCTACATCGAAATAGGTACGGTCAATTAGCTCAAAAGTGCTATGCTCTTCCCTATTCTGGTTACTTTGAAATACTTTTGCTTCCGCCTCACTAATTTCATAAATCTGAGATTTGAATTGCGCTTTTGCCCAAATGCTTAAAAAAATAATACTTATAATTAGGGAGGTGCGTAAAAGCATAGGCAAATATAAGTGGTGCTCTCTTGTTTTACGAATAAAAAAAACTAATAATTTTTACTCAATAACTAAGGTAGAAGTAAACACTCAAGTTACTTAAGAACACGAAAAGTTTTACTTAATCCTGCTGCAATAAATCTATTATACGGTTCGATAACCAAATGCTAAATAATTTCATTTCGCACTTTAAGCAAAAAAAGAAAACCTTTTAATGGGGTTTTTATTTCTGATACTGATTAGCCATTTTTTGGTGGGTGAGTACAGAAATATATACGACCATTACAAAACGCTTACTTATGGTATTATAATGATTATTCCAATATTGGCAATGGCTCGCCTTCTGCTTTGGCAAATAATGACTAGTTAATTATTTCAGCAACGTCTTATAATTAGTTTCCATAAGTGTCTCATAAATAGCTCCATCAAACTCAAAGTACTCCACCATTTTTGTAAACGTAGCTTTTGATTCTCCAATGTTCATTAAGGCTCCTACAAATATCATTTTAAGGCCAATTTCATCAGTAGGAAAGGTCTTAGATTCTAAAACCATAGTTGACTTCACCATTAAAACCATGTTATTGATATCTATAATTTGAGATTTAGTTAACTCGGGATACTTAAATACTGTTTCTCCAGCGGAAATAGTAGTACTCGAATCGGTAACAATAATTTTCCGACTCATGTATGGCATTAGAGTAGCATCCCAATTATTACCACTAGGTAAATACATCATACTTTGAAAAACAAATTCATTTTCTTTTTTAATGACTTTATATGGAATGATTTCATCATTGCCATAATTTACTAATTCCTTATTTGAAGAACAGTCAGTTATGGTTAATGCAGTAATTTCTTTTGTGTTTTTAGAAATTTCTTGTCGTAAGTAACCACAAACCAGGAGTTTTAAACTGCTATCTAGATTAAGTGTAAATACAGTGTCTGTACCATATTTACATTGACAATTTTGTGATTTAATAGCACCAACAACAAACAAGATAATTGCAAAAGTTGAGATTCTTTTTTTCATTTTACAAGTCTTTTCTAATGATAAATCCAATTAACCAACCTAAAGCCAAACCGCCAATTATGCCCGCTACAAATTGATTAACCCATAGACCAAAAAAAAGGCCGACTAAACCGCCGGCCACAATTACTCTTTTGGATTTTTTATTCAAGAATCCTTTTTATTTTTTTTTAAAATCTCTTTCCGATTAGCATCCCCTTCTTGAGCTTTATTAGCCATAACAGTTCCTTCAATTATTTGCTGATAAAAGTCGTTCATTGCAGCAGGAGAATGAGGAACCATAAGTGTATTGCTATTGGAGTTTGATCCAATACTATTTAGCGTATCAAAGTATTGAGTCATCAAAACAAACTGCATAATTTCCTGTGCATCAATTGAAGTAAGTGATTTTTGAAAATCTTCCACACTTTCTTTAAAACCTCTAATGATTTCCAAACGTTGTTGCGCAATTCCTTCACCTTGTAATCTTTTACTTTCGGCATCAGCCTCTGCCCTTTTTACAATGGTAATTTTTTCTGCCTCAGCTTCCTCTCTTGCGGCTTCTTTATCCCTTTTGGCTGCATTAATTTTATTCATGGAATCTTTTACTCTTGAATCTGGGACAATATCAGTAATTAATGTTTTAACAATTTTATACCCATATTCATTCATAGCTTCCGATAAATTATGCCTTACAGCAATAGCTATATCTTCCTTTCTAGAAAATAAATCATCCAATTCAAGTTTAGGAACTTCAGCCCTTACATCATCAAAAACATAACTGGCAATTTGTGCTTCTGGATCATCTAAAGCATAAAAAGCTTCCCATATTTTTTCTTGAATAACTACAAACTGAATAGATACACGAACATCAACAAATACATTGTCAAGTGTTTTAGTTTCTATGTCTACATCCAATTGTTGGATTTTTAAATTGGTACTTCCGGCAATTCTATCAATAAAGGGAACTTTAAAATTTAGTCCAGATCCTGCCACTTGAGTGAATTTCCCAAATCGCTGAATAACTTTTGCCGTTTTTTCCGAAACAATTACAACTGAATCATATAATAAAAAAAGCAATACTCCAATTCCAATAAATAAGCCTACCATGTTTAATTAGTTTTTAAATGATAAAATAATGAGGTTGAAATATACAATAAAAAGAATAGCTAATCAGACTTTCCTGAGCCATTCATCATTTTCAATTCCTTTATTCTAAGCCTCTAGAATTATGAATTCTTTGAAACATAATTCTACTAGTTCATTAAATAAGTCACGTTTAGTTTTTCCAGTTTTTCAATAAGTTCATCTGAAATCATGACTTTTTTTCCTCTTAAAAGACCTTTGGCATCAATCTTTTCTTTTTCGTCATGAAATCGCATTATGACTTTACATGTACCAGGGTTTTCATTAATAATTACATCTATTTCGCTAATAAATTCATCGCTAACTCGGTTTAAATCAATAGTCAAATTTATTTCAGAAGCAATTTTTTCACGCAGATCACTGAGCAGGCTAACTTTCTTTATCTTAAACTCCGGTTCGTTTCGGTACCTACTCATTACTACCATTCCTTTAATGAACAAAAAATAGTTAGGTGTAAGGAACTGCTGATTGTTTAGATAATCATCGCCAAATAAAAAGATTTCAAAGTCGCCTTGGTAATCGGCAATTTTCACCTTGCCCCATGGCTTTCCTTTTTTGGTAGTTAAATGATTTGATTCCGTTACAATACAAGCAATTTTAAGCTCCTTGCCCATAAACGCTTCCAAATTTGCCGATAACATACCCAAATGGAAGTTCCTGGAACAGAAATGATCGATTTCTAAACGATAATCGTCCAAAGGGTGACCAGAAATAAATACTCCTACAGTATCCCTTTCTTTAGAAAGTTTCTCTAGAGTTCCCCATTCTTCACATTCAGGCAAATTAGGTTCTGGAATAGTCACATTACTGGCCTCGCCAAATAAAGATACTTGGGCAGAGTTTTCACTACTTTGATGCGATGCTCCAAATTTGATAGCTTTTTCCATAAAAGAGGTATTTCCATCAACAAAAAAATACTGAGCGCGATGTGTGTTTCCAAACGAATCGAAACCACCTGCCAGAGCCAAACTATCCAAAGCCCTTTTATTGCAAGCTCTTAGGTCTAACCTTTTGGTGAAATCGAATATAGATTTGTAAGCGCCATTTTCTCTTTCCTTAATGATAGCTTCAACAGCACCCTCTCCTACTCCTTTTACTGCGCCCATTCCAAATCGAATTTCATTGTTATCATTTACAGCAAAACGATAAGCCGATTCATTTACATCAGGTCCTAAAACTGGCATTCCCATTCTTCGACATTCGTCCATAAAAAAGGTAACTTTTTTAATATCACTCATGGAGTTGGTAAGCACCGACGCCATATACTCTGCCGGGTAATTTGCTTTTAAATAGGCTGTTTGGTAGGAAATTAAAGAATACGCCGCCGAATGGGATCGATTGAATCCATATTCGGCAAATTTCTCCATGACTTCAAAAATCTCAAATGATTTTTCTTCTTCAATATCATGAAGTTTTTTGGCTCCATCGGCAAACACAACTTTTTGTTGTTGCATTACATCCATTTTTTTCTTTCCCATGGCACGTCTAAGCAAATCGGCACCACCCAATGAAAAACCACCAATAATCTGGGCTGTTTTCATAATTTGCTCTTGGTAAACCATAATTCCATTGGTATCTTTTAATATATCTTCAATTAAAGGATGTGGATATTCAATGTCTTCTCTTCCATGTTTTCTATCAATAAAAGAATCAATAAACTGCAAAGGACCTGGACGATACAAGGCATTCATGGCTATTAAATCTTCAATATCAGTTGGTTTTAGATTGCGCATGTGTTTCTGCATTCCCGCCGACTCAAACTGAAATATTCCATTGGTTTCGCCTTTTTGGAACAATTCAAACGTTAAATCGTCATCCAAAGGAATTTTATCAATATCTATAATAATTTCATGCTTCTCTGCAATAAGTTCTATAGCTCTTTTAATTATGGTAAGCGTTTTTAAGCCCAAAAAATCCATTTTCAAAAGACCGGCATCTTCTACTACTTTATTATCGAACTGAGTTATCAATAATTCGGAATCTTTAGAAGTGCTTACGGGAATGTAGTTGGTTAAATCATCAGGAGCAATTATTACTCCACAGGCATGAGTTCCAGTATTCCTTATCGAACCTTCCAATATTTTAGCTTGATTAATAACTTGCCCAGCAAAATCATCCCCATTTGCCATCTTTCGAAAAACCTCTGCTTGCTGTTTTTGTTCCGAATTTAATTTGTCGTTTAGTTTTTTAGCTACACCGCCTTCGGCCAAAACTTTATTCAAGGAGGCACTTAAATGGTCTGGAAATGCTTTACAGATATTATTGACATCATTGAGCGGCATATTGAGAACACGCCCTACATCTCTCAATGAAGATTTGGCGCCCATGGTGCCGTATGTAACAATTTGCGCCACTTGTTTGTACCCGTATTTTTCCACTACCCATTCTATAATAGAACCCCTGCCTTCATCGTCAAAATCAATGTCAATATCGGGCATGGATACCCGCTCTGGATTTAAAAACCGTTCGAAAAGTAACTTGTAAGCTATAGGATCAATATTGGTAATACCAACACAATAAGCAACTGCAGAACCTGCTGCAGAACCACGACCTGGTCCTACACTAACTCCCATTAGCCTAGCTTGAGATGTGAAATCTTGTACAATTAGGAAATAGCCGGGGAAGCCCATTTCTTTAATTATTTTCAATTCGTAATCGATCCGTTCTTTTATGTCATCGGTAATTTCATCGTATCTTTTTTCTGCGCCCAAATAAGCCAAATGCCTCAAATAATCATTTTGATTATCAAAGTCTTCGGGCAGTTTAAACTCCGGAAGCAATGCATCTTTTTCCAGCTGAAAAGGAACTACACTATCCGCAATTTTCATAGTATTGCTGATGGCCCTAGGATATTTAGCGAATAAGCTTTTCATTTCGTCTTGCGACTTAAAATAAAACTCTTGGTTTGGCATACCTTTTCTGAATCCACGTCCACGACCTATTGGGTCACTTTGTAGCACTCCATCTTTAACACACATTAAAATATCGTGTGCATTAGCATCCTTTGGAGTTAGGTAATAATTGTTGTTTCCTACAATTAATTCAACGCTGTGCTTCTTACTCATAGAAGCCAATACATCATTTAAGTGAGTTTCTTCATCCAAATTATGATTTAAAAGCTCCAAATAATAATCTTGACCAAAAACCGATTTCCAATATAGAATAGACTCTTCTGCTTGCTCTTCTCCTACATTTAAAACCAAGTGTGCTATTTCGGATTGTAAACCACCCGAAAGGCAAATTAAACCTTCTTTGTATTCTTCAATTACTTCCCTTCCAACCCTAGGAATCCCAGCATAGAATCCATTAATATAACCTTCAGAAACAATTTTTACCAAGTTATGATAGGCCTTTAAATCTTTGGCTATTAATACCATAGGATATCTCCTGTCCGGATTATCTTTAGTGAATTTTTGTCTTTGATAGTCCTCAGCAACAAAAACTTCACAACCAATAATTGGCTTTATTCCGCCTCGAATACATGCTTGATTAAAAGCAAAAGCGCCATACATATTCCCAAAATCAGTCATGGCAACGGCACTCATTCCAAGTTCCTTCGTTTTTTCTACTAAAGAATATATGTTGCTAGTTGCCTGGAGAACAGAATATTGTGTGTGGTTATGTAAGTGACAAAAAACAACCTCGTCTAGATCTTCGTCTACAACTGAACCTTCCACTTCAACCTGTTCTTCTTCAGTTTCAATTTCTTGTTTCTCCCCTAAATCATGGGGGTTATAAGGTTCAATATTTAAACCAATTAATTCAATTGTTTTTGGGTTGGCTAATAGAAAAGCAGCAAATTCATCGTCAGAAAGCCCAACGTACTCTGGAGTGAATACACCAATTCGGATTAATTCTAAAAAACATCTTGAAGTTGCTTCAACATCTGCTGAGGCATTATGCGCTTCTGCGAAACCTATACCAAATAACTTCTCATGAAGTTCTGTCAGTTTTGGCCATTTAAATTTTCCGCCACGTCCTCCAGGAATTGCAACATAATTAGTAGTTGCATCATTTTTTGTATCTAAATCCGTTTTATCGTGTAAAGTGGTTTCAATTTCAGCACGAAGAAATTCGCAACCAAGTATGTTTACATCAAATTCAATGTTGTGACCTACATTAAAATTTACTTTTTTTAAGTCTTTATTGAATTCATCAAGAACAAAACTTAATTCAACACCCTCATCTTTTGCCCTTTTGGTAGAAATTCCATGAATTTTTTCGGCATTGTATGGTATCGTATATCCATCTGGTTTTACGATGAAATTTTTAACATCTAAAAGTTGTCCTTCTTGGTCGTGTAATTGCCAAGCCAATTGAACCATTCTCGGCCAATTATTAAAATCGGTAAGCGGAGCACTATAACTTTTAGGTAATCCTGTGGTTTCGGTATCAAATATTAAATACATGGGCTTACTATAATTTTTAACTCACTAATATACCGTACTTAACGGGATAAAAAATGACTTTTAAAAGGGCTTATGAAATTAGGGAAATCGGGAAATTAAAATGTCAATTCAGAATTTTATTATCTAAAATTATTAACAACTTCCTACTTTAGTGACTTACAAAAAATTAAAGGGCCTACTTATGAATCCCGAAGATAATTATCTAGAAATAAATCGTGAATTGGGGAATAACAAAATCGACACTCACTTAAAAGCAGAGAGTACTTGGTTCGAGACCAAGAGGAGGAGGATGAGGGTAAGTATATAAAGGGTAATTCATACGGGTAATTCATGGTTTTTTATTTAGTTAGAAGCATTAGCGAAAATCAGTATCTTGCACATTCGAAATATCTTTATGGCATCAGCTGATCACATGAATTATTTAGCACTGAATCAAAACATTCTTAATAAAGGATTAGTTATTGGTGCGGGCCCTCGAGAAGGAACTTCGGAAACTCCTATCACAACAGCCGAAGGATTAAAAGTATTCCTAAACGGAACTCATGTTATCCCAGAGCATAAAGAACTGGATAAAGGGTCTAAGATTGGAAGTATGATTCACCCAGATGCTATGTCAGGCATGCCAGGATCTAGTGGTGAACTTAGCTATGAATTTTGGGTAACCAAAAAGGAATACATCATAATTGTTAGATTAAAACTGGATGAATCTGCTTATGGAGAATCTGAGCCAGCTGCTGACATACTTGCCATGGTAAAAAGAGCTGAACTACCAGACAACATTAAAGATACTGAAGAATATTTCCCAATAATATCAGCAGAAATGATACTCTGTCATTTTGATTCCTTATTTGAATTTTATGAAAGTATGGACGCTACAGATGATTGGACTTTTAATGACGATACATTGTATTCATATGTGGAGCGTCATTTTGAATTAAAGAAAGCTGTTAATTTTATTGATGACAAATTAAAGTAGCTTTTGTCAAGATCATAACTAAGCTTTTAAGTTCTTAAAAACACATTACTAAAAAAGGTAATCGAATGGTAATCAGACATAAATGGTAATAATATCCATTTCTCAAGATAAATGCTAATTCAATATTTTAAGGTGTTTAACTGAAGATTTGTAGCTTTACAACCTGTTGATTATATATGTCTTTGACTTTAAAGTATGAGAATATTTGATTTTTTTTTAAGCGACATAAATGTAGAAATTGTCGAACACAGAGATAGAGAGCACCTATTAAGCGCTGATAAAAAGACATGGAAGTATGAAGGATTTGGGGAGGAAATAGAGTTAGATTATGGTCAAATCCCTCATGAATTTATTTTATCGTATAAAAAATACACCTTCCTTGGATATTATGTTTTTTCAGAAAAGTTGGATGACTCCGCATTAAAGGGGTTTGTCGTACAATATGAAGTAAAGGGTTCGATAAAGACAGATTCAAGTCAGGAATTTAAATACAAACTTCAATCCTTGAAAAAGGAACAACCCAAGTTTTACTTCGGAGTGGTATATTCAAAAAAAATTGAACTCTAAGCTATGAAGTTCGATTTATCCAAAGAACAACATTCAATTATTAAAATAATCGGTATCGGTGGATGCGGAAGCAACTCCGTGACCCATATGTATCGTCAAGGTATAAAAGATGTAGACTTTATGGTTTGCGATACCGATCGACAAGCACTAGCCATTAGTCCTATCCAAGCTAAAATTCAACTGGGTGCTAGTCTTACAAAAGGACTAGGAGCTGGTTCAAGATCTGAAGCATATGAAAATGAGGCAATTGAATCAATTGATGAAATAAAAGAAATACTAGGTTCGCATACAAAAATGGTGTTTATTATTGCCGGAATGGGTGGTGGCACCGGAGTTGTATCAGCTACAATTATAGCCAAAACCGCAAAAGAAATGGGCATTTTAACGGTTGGAATCTTTACTATGCCGTTTTCATTTGAGAGCAAAAAACG
>TARA_B110000037_G_scaffold71668_1_pt1 | contig 10545 bp, 7 predicted proteins | sample TARA_B110000037 | Tara Oceans TARA_B110000037 (sample SAMEA4397196) | marine metagenome | biome: Polar Biome; feature: [MIX] marine epipelagic wind mixed layer (ENVO:01000061); material: water (ENVO:00002006), including particulate matter (ENVO:01000060) such as... | depth 10-100 m
TAAACCACCACCTGTAGTGTCGCCGCTAATGCTGCCATTGATGACCTGATGGTCATCGCCTAAATCGTTGCGTAGCAGCGCTACCCAGCCGCTACCTTGATTAACGCCATAGCCGGCACTCAGGCTGTCGCCTAAGACCAGCAATGTTGATCCATATGTATTGGCACCCAGTAAAATAAACAGGCAACATAGGGCCCTTATATAAGCTCGCATAAAACATCTCGGTAAGTAATCTCGTCACTATTAATGTTTCGGTAATTAATAGGCATTTTACGCAGTGTATGCATTTTTAGTCTCAATGGACATTTGAAATGATTGAAGTCAGTAATATCAGCAAGCAGGTCACCACCACAGAAGGGTCGCTCAGCATTTTGCAGGGGATTAATCTGTCTCTAGCCAGTGGCGAAAGCCTCGCCATTGTTGGGCCTTCTGGGTCAGGCAAATCTACCTTGTTGGGTATTTTGGCGGGCCTTGATCTGCCTAGTGAAGGCTCTGTTAGCCTTAATGGCCAGAATATTACTGCCATGGACGAAGAGGGCCGTGCCGCTGTACGAGCCAGAACCGTGGGCTTTGTGTTTCAGTCGTTTCACTTGTTGCCCGGCTTAACTGCCTTAGAAAACGTCGCTTTACCCCTAGAGTTGCAGGGCGATAAAGAAGCCCTAAAAACCGCTGCCTATTATCTGCAGCGTGTCGGCCTAGACCATCGCACTACCCATTACCCTCGCCAGCTGTCTGGTGGCGAGCAACAGCGCGTTGCCGTGGCTCGGGCTTTTGCCTGCCGCCCGACTATTCTTTTTGCCGATGAGCCAACGGGTAATCTGGACACTGGCACCGGCGAGAAGATTAATGACTTGCTGTTTGACCTTAATAAAGAAGAGGGCACTACCTTAGTGCTGGTGACCCATGAACATAACCTTGCTGCCCGCTGTGGCAAGCGTTTGGTGTTAGCAGCGGGGCTGCAGGTCGATGAGAGCCTTTTAGAGGGCCCTTTAAATAGCCCTTTAAAGAGTTCTGTTAAGAAAAAAACTCCATCCAAAAAAGCCCCTGATAAAAAGAAGGCAGTCACTAAGCCAAAGGCGGAAGCGAAGCCAAAGGCGAAACCAAAACCAAAGGCAAAACCAAAGGCGGAAGCGAAGCCAAAGGCGAAATCAAAACCAAAGGCAAAACCAAAGGCGGAAGCGAAGCCGAAGGCGAAATCAAGGGCAAAACCAAAGGCGGCAGCGAAACTAAAACCAAGAGCAAAACCAAAGGCCAAAACCCAAGGTAGCAAAAGCTGATGCAAGCATTAAGAATGTTGCTGCGCACTTGGCGCGGCGGTCAGCTAAACCTCATTATCTGGTCACTGGTACTCGCCGTTGCCGTGGTGACCTCGGTGTCATTGTTAGCCGAGCGTATAGAGCGGGCCCTAACAGCAGAGTCCGCCAGTTTTTTGGCAGCTGACTTGGTAGTTAAAAGCAGCAGGGCCATAGACCCAGAATGGATCGTAGAAGCCAAGCAAAAGCAGGTGCGAACTGCCCAGGTACTGACGTTTGCCTCTATGGTTTACCACCAAGATGATATGCACCTTGCGTCCATCAAGGCCGTCGAAATTGATTACCCCTTAAAAGGTTTACTGCGACGTACCACCACTCCATTTACCAGCGACGAAACCCTGATTGAAGAGGTTGATTATGGCCCGGCACCAGGAGAAGTCTGGGTCGATGCTCGGCTTTTACCACTGCTTAACATCGCTTTGGGCGATGAGATTGAGCTGGGTGAGATTCGTTTAAAAGCCACTCAGATTGTGGTCGAAGAGCCCGATAGCGGCGGATCGTTCGGGTCCTTTGGTGCGCGGGTGCTCATGAATTACAGCGACATTGAAGCCGCTGGCATTATTGTTCCCGGTAGCCGTGTGACCTACAGATATTTGATTGCCGAAGGTTTTGCAGCGGCTGAAGGGTCGAGTGTTGCAAAAAGCTTTGCCGAATACAGCGAATGGGTAAAGAGCAAACTTGATGTCCATGACCGCCTAATTACCCCAGACGAAGCCCAAGCCAGCGTTGCTGATGCCATGGATGAAGGTCGTCGCTTCTTATTATTGGCCGGTAGCATAGGTGTAGTGTTAGCTGGTATTGCACTGGCCTTGGCCAGCCACCATTTTGCCGCTGGGCAGACCCAGCAAGTGGCTCTATTAAAAAGCTGGGGCATTGCCGCCAGCCTTGTGCGCAGTCTGTATTTGCAACAGAGTCTATGGCTTGGTGTGGGTGGCTCTCTGGTAGGGCTGCTGGTGGGCTTTGCCTTTTCTGAAATACTTATTTCGGTAGTCCGAGAATGGCTGCCCATATCCCTGCCCATGGCAGGCATTCGCCCCTATATTACCGGTATGGCTACTGGCTTGCTGTGTCTGGCAGGCTTTACGCTACCTGCGCTCTGGCATCTGCCGGCCCAGTCTCCTTTAGCAGTGTTACGCCAAGATGTGCCGGTAAAGCCGGTTAGCTCTGTGGTGCGGGTACTGTTGGGTGTGGCTGCAGTGGCGAGTCTGCTGTTTTGGTATAGCAACAACCTTATTCTGTCGCTGGCTATTTTGGGTGGCTTTGGCGTAACTGCCTTGGCGACCGTTGTGATCGGTCTAGTCATGTTGCGTGTGGGTAAAAATTATGGCCAAAAGCTAGGTAGTATCTGGCGGTTGGCTTCTAGCAATCTGTGGCGTCGCAAGTCTCAGAGCATTATCCAGATGGTCGGTTTTTCCGGTGCCATTGCGCTGCTCATGATTATGGCAGTAGTGCGCACCTCGCTTATTGATGAGTGGCGCTGGCAGCTGGCCGACGATGCACCCAATCACTTTTTAATTAATGTAGCCCCCTATGAACTTGATGGGGTGCGCAATATGGTCCGCGAGCAAAACCTAGAGACGGCTGGTTGGTACAGCATGGTTCGCGGCCGCATGACCGAAATTAACGATCAGAGTATTACTGATGATCAGCGCGACCGTCATGAATCTTTTCGGCGCGAGTTAAACCTTAGTTGGACCACAGACCTGCCAGAGGGCAATGAACTCACTTCCGGTAAGTGGTGGGACGAGGTAGACCTGTCCGGCGATATTGCACCTGTCTCTTTGGAGGATGAGCTTGCCGGCGAGCTGGGTTTGTCTATAGGCGACCAGATTACTTTTAGCGTGGGTGGCTTGATCTTTAAAGCCAGAGTCACCAGTACCCGCAGTTTAAATTGGGACAATATGACTCCCAACTTCTACTTCTTATTCCCAGAAGGGCTATTAGAAAACTACCCGCGCACCAACATGACCAGCCTGTATATCCCGCCCCAGCAGAAATTGCTGGTCAATGATTTACTGCGCAAATACCCCACGGTGCAGGTGATAGAGCTGGATAAAATTATCGACCGTATTCGCACAATTGTGGCTCAGATTACCAGTGGTCTCGAAGTGATGACTTTACTGATTCTGAGTTGCGGCGTACTGGTGATGTTTGCAGCGGTGAGCCTGTCCATGTCTGAGCGCCTGCAAGAGAGTGCTATTTTGCGCACCCTAGGCAGTTCAAGGCGATTGATTCTGGGTATTCAGCTGGTGGAGTTTAGCGTGCTGGGTGTGATGGCAGGCCTGCTGGCAGCGATTGGTGCCGAGGCGGCAGTGGCCATGATTCAACGCTTTATGTTTGGCCTGCCCTTTGCCATGCATCCATGGATCTGGCTGGTAGGGCCCATTGCTGGTGGCGTATTGGTGGGTGCCTTAGGCGTAGGCTACAGCCGTAAAGCGGTAGTGCAGCCCCCTTTAGAAGTGCTTAAAAGCTTATAGGGTTGCTATTCAATCTGTCTAAGGCGAGCTTGCTAAGATGAGCTTGCTAAGATGACTTTACTAGGAGGCGCTTACTAAGAAGCACTTGCTAAAAAGCGCTATCGAAGCGGCAGCTGGATATGGAACGTAGTGCCCACGTCTGGATCTGAAGTGACGGCAATCTGGCCCTGGTGCTGCTCGACAATAATAAAGTGCGAGAATGACAGGCGCTTGCCTGCGTCGTAAGAGCCATTGGCATCGCCATCAGCGGCAAAGGGTTCAAAGATAGTCTTCTGCTCTTCAAGGCTAATGCCACGGCCGTTATGCTGAATACGCACCCACAGATTGTCGTAAAACACTGTGACTTCAATATTGATAATGGGCGAGTGTTCGTCGTCATCGACTTTGCCCAAGGCATAGCAAGAATGGCGGAACAGGCTTAAGAATACTTGCTGCATCTCGGTGATAAAGCAGGGAATCTCTGGCACATCTTCAGGGCAGTCGATATTGACCTTCACATCTTTAAAGCGCAGCCCAGGCATGACCGACAGCACGTCGTTAGCCAGCTCCACACTGTGATCAATAACATCAATCATATTGGCTTCAACTTTGTCGCCGCCGCCGCTCCCCGAAAACTTCACTAGGTTATCGATAATAGACGTTGCCTGCTGGCCACGAATCACCGCGTCCTCAAGTACTTCACTCAAGCCTTCGGCATCAATAGGTTCGTCGGTGAGGTCTTGGCGTACATTTTTGACGTCTTTAATAATCGCCCGCAAAGGAATACTAATATCGTGGGCCATAATCGAGGCCATCTCGCCCATCGACGACATCTTGTCGCGCTGAATAAGCATGATTTCGTTCTGTACCCGCTGGGTAACATCATCCACAAGAATAACCACGCCAGTTTCGGTTTGGTCTTGCAGAGGGTAAATAGTGATATCGAAATGGTACTGGCCGCGCTGGCTGTATTTGATGGTTAGTGTTTCGTTGTCGTCCAGGGCCTGCTGAATCTGTTGCGGCGTAATGCTAATAGTAGGGTAGGCGTCCCAAAGGTCTTGCCCGCGCACTGCAGCAGACGGCATGCCGCTAATTTCTTCCGCACGTTGGTTCCACTGAGTAATCTGGTTTTCTTTATTGAGGCCTATCAGCATCAGCGGCATAGAACGCAAAATGCTGGTGATATAGGATTCAGAGCTGCGTAAAAGAGAAGTGGTTGACCTATGTTCAACGATTTCGGCTTCTAGGTTGGCCGTACGTTCTTTAACTCGCAGCTCTAGCTGAGTGCGAATTTCTTCGAGTTCGGTGTTGTAGCGGTGGGCCTGGCGGCGGCTAAAAAACAGTCGTATTGCAGTGATAGAAACGGCAATTATCAATATGCCGCTGGAGTAGTTAGCGACGTATTGCCAGTTAGTCGAACCATCGGTATTACGTAAAAACCAGAAAATATCGGCCGTAGCGAGACTGCTATACAACAAAGCGGCAAGAGCAATAAATTTTTTCATTATATCCATTGGGGTCTTTTAAACACTGCTATCTTTATAAGTATGAGGTAAATCTAGCTACATATTATAGCCCTGAAAATTCTATTACTAGGCATTCTTAATTGGGGAGTCATTAATCAATGAGTAACAACTGTTCGCCCGAACCAGAAAAACCTGCTTCTTCATGCTGTGAGCCCGAACAAAAGACCCAACAGCGACCAGATTTTCTACTCTGGATATCAGCCACCCTTGTGCTGCTGAGTTACCTTGGCCATGTGTTTTTAAACGGTCAGCCCAGCCTGCCAGAATGGTTTGTGGTGATTACCTCTGGTATCTATGAGTTGATTAACACCATGTGGTGGGGGCTGGCGATGGCCGTGGTATTTGTAGGGCTGTTGGACCGCATACCCAGAGACCTAGTGATGTCGGCACTGGGCCAGGGTGGCACAGTAAAAGGCATTGTGCGGGCTACCTTTGCAGGCGTAATGCTCGACCTCTGCAGCCATGGCATCTTGATGGTAGGCACCAAACTCTATGAGCGGGAAGCCAGTCTGGGCCAGTTGATGGCATTTTTAATCGCCAGCCCCTGGAACTCGCTGTCCCTAACTATTATTTTGATCACCCTGATTGGCTGGGGCTGGACCCTAGCCTTTGTTGCGCTATCAATGGTCATCGGTATTATCACGGGGATTATTTTTGATCGTCTGGTTAGCGCTAAAGTACTGCCAGCCAACCCCAATGCCGCCGTTGAAAAAAATGCTCCGACCACTAATACCCCCATCGCTCCACAAATAATAGCGCTACTAAAGCAGGCAGACTACTCACCAAAGGCCATTGGCAATCTGCTTTGGGACGGCCTTAAAGATTCAAGAATGGTGTTCCGCTGGTTACTCTTTGGGCTGCTTTTAGCCACTTCTATACGCGCCTTTGTGCCAACGGATACTTACCAGACCCTTTTTGGCCCCACCGTCGCAGGCCTGTTTTTGACCCTAGTGGTAGCCACTATTATTGAAGTCTGCTCCGAGGGCTCCACGCCCATCGCGGCCGACATTCTCACCCGCGCCGCCGCACCGGGCAATGGTTTTACCTTTTTGATGGCCGGTGTCGCGACTGATTACACAGAGGTAATGGTTATTAGAGATACCACCAAATCTTGGAAGATAGCTCTGTTTTTGCCATTGCTAACATTGCCACAGGTGCTGTTGGTAGGGTATTTGTTAAATCAGGTTTGAAATAACTAGTGTCATAGTTAACCGAGCAAATATTTCTTTGATCAGCCCTCAGATCCGACAAGCCTGTGAAATATAAAATTATTTTAACGTTCAAGGTAGGGTTTTTTGAAGTTTCGGAGTCTTATAGGTACAAGTGTTTAAAAGTTAAATAAGTTGTCGCTTTTCAATGTTCCATATAGCTTATTTATGTTGTTTTTATTCCGAAACTTTGTAGCCCCTGCTGGTCTGTATCACTCCCCCTCCTTACAGCAGGGGTTTTTTTCGTCCCGAGAAAAGTGGCTGTCCCTGCCTTTTATTCTGAATATCATTTCTTAAAATAACATTTGCTCGTCTATGGTGGTTAAGCTGTATAAAACAGCCCATTTATTGGAGAGAGCTCTTGGCGTTAACTACTACTGAAAGATCCCTTAATGACTACCCACATGTGCGCATAGAAAATGTTCGCTATGGTGATACTGACCGTCAGGGTCATGTAAACAATGCGGTGTTTTCTACTTTTTTTGAATGCTCTCGTACTGATATTCTCTATGATCCGCGGCGTAATTTGATCACGGCTGATAGGGAATTTGTGATTGTTAAATTCGAAGTGGAGTACCTGGCGGAGTTGGGTTGGCCTGGTACGGTGGAGATTGGTACTCGTGTTGCTAGGTTGGGGCGCAGCTCTATTGTTTGTGAGCAGGCTATTTTTCAGAATGGTGTTTGCGCGGCGGTGAGTACGAATGTGATGGTTATGATTGATGTGGAGACCCGCAAGTCGGCAGCGTTACCAGATGAAGTGGCGTTGGTGTTTGGTGATTTGATGGTGGGGTGAGGTACTACGTCACTTTAGTTAAATAACGTCACCCCAGTGAAGGCTGGGGTCTCTAATGGATTCCAGCTTCCGCTGGAATGACGGGATGAAACGCCACGTCACCCCAGCGAAGGCTGGGGTCTCTTGACGATCAGCAGTAAGTTACGACGAACAACTCACCGACAGCTTCTCTGCCCAATCTGGCGGCAGCCCCGCGTACTTTTGTGCCTTTGGGTGTTCCTCACAGGGGCTCTGCAATACTTTTAGCAGTAAATTTACCTCAGAATAATCCCCTTGCTGGGCTGCCTCTATGGCTGCCTGCGCCATGTAGTTGCGCAAGACATATTTGGGGTTTATCTCGTTCATATTTTGTTGGCGCTGGGAGTCGCTTAGGTCTTGTTGGGCGAGCCTTGCGCTGTATTGTACTGTCCAGGTGTCAAAGCTTTCACGGTCGACAAACATGTCTCTTATTGCGGGATTGCTGCTTGTAAATGCCCCCAGGTATCTAAAGAATAAGGTGTAATCAACATTGTTGGTTTGCAACAATTCCATTAGTTGGTTGATCAGTGGCTCGTCTTCGGCTTGGTATTCCTGCAGGCCGAGTTTTTGCGCCATGATGTTTCTGTACTGGCGTAAATATTCGGGTTCGTACTGTTTTAACGCATCGATGAGTTCTTCGTTACCGATCAATGAGGTTAGGGATGTGGCTAGGGCGTTTAGATTCCATAGGCCCACGCTGGGTTGGTTTTTAAAGGCATAGCGGCCGCGGTTATCTGAATGGTTACAGATATGCTCTGGGTCGTAGGCATCTAAAAAGCCAAAGGGGCCATAGTCGATGGTGTCACCGATTATGCTCATGTTGTCGGTGTTCATGACGCCATGATTAAAACCGACGGACTGCCACTGGGCGATCATGCGTGCGGTTTTGAGTACGCAGTTTTCAAACATTAAATAGTATTTGTTGTCGGCGTCTGCCCATTGGGGGAAGTTGCGCTCAACGACATAGTCGGCCATGGCTTTAACGGCTTCTGGCTGGTTGCGGTAATGGAAATGTTCAAAGGAGCCAAAGCGAATATGGCTTTTGGCAACTCGGCAGACGCTGGCCCCAGACTCTATTTCTTCGCGGTAGACTTGGGTTTTGCTGTCTAGCAAGCACAGGGCTCTGGTGGTGGCGATGCCGAGGCCATGCATAGCTTCGGAACAGAGGTATTCACGTATGCTGGACCGCAGTACGGCGCGGCCATCGGCGAAACGAGAGTAGGGGGTTGGGCCTGCACCTTTTAGTTGGATATCCCATAGGGCTGGACTGCCGTCTGATTCTACTACTGGCAGCTCGCCTAATGTCATGGCGCGACCATCACCTAGCTGACCTGCCCAGACACCAAATTGGTGCCCGGAGTAAACCAGTGCGATGGGTTTGATGTTGGCGGTTAAAAAGTTACCGCTCATAAGTTCTAACAGTTCTGGTGTGTCCAGTTCCGCTGGGTCTATGCCTAGCTCTTTTGCCAGCTGTGCATTGCTGCTAACCATAACCGGTTGGTCGAGGCGGGCAGCCATAACAGGGCTAAAGTGCTGGTCGCCCTGTTCTCTAAACTGATCAAAAAATGTGTGTTGTAAGCGGTCAATAAATAATGTCATTAGATTCCAGCGTCTGCTCGGCTGATGCGCGCGAGGTTTTTTGCGTGAAGGCTGCTTATGTAAAGCCAGCTGTCTGTTTCCATGGCGCCGGTATTGGTGTGGTGAACACTGTTGGGGCCCTGTAATGAGGTTAGTACGTTGCCGTCTTGGTCCATGGCAAACACATGGCTATAGGCCTGTGCTGCCAGTTGCATAGAGGCCGGTAGGCGTTGGACCATTCTGCGCAACATGGGCAAACCAGACAGGCTGTCTAAGGGTTCACTGCGTGGGGAGACTAAACCTACCCAGAAGCGACCATCGCGGCCTCGTACTATGTTGTCGGGGAAGCCTGGAAGGTTATCAATCAACACTTCTGACTGGCCAGCTTTTTCACCGGTAAGCCAATGCTTCTGCATTCGGTAGGTGCCCGTTTCGTTGACCAGTACAAAGCTGCTATCTGCGGCAACGGCTACGCCATTGGCAAAGTTTAGACCGTCCATTACTACTTGAGTGGACTGGTCTGCAGGGTCAAACACTAGCAGTCGACCATGGCCGCCATGTTCTGCAATGTCTAATAAGCTGGCTGCGTAGGTGCCACCGCTGCTCTCGGCACCAAACTTAGACGAGGCATCGCTGAAGTAAATTTTGCCATCTTCTGTTACGTCGAGATCATCGGCATAAACAATGGGCACGCCATCAATACTATTAGTTAGTACGCTGAGTTCGCCTTCTGGGGTCACTTGCAATATGCCTTTGTAGGCATCTGCAATTAGTAGGTTGTTATTGGCATCAACGGCCAGTCCCAAGGGGCTGCCTTCTGTGTTGACCCATTTAGTGAGTTCACCGGTGCTTTCGTTAAGGCGCAGGATCCAGCCCTCTCGGGTGGCCATATACACTTCGCCACCTATCAGCGCTAGACCTTCTGGACCATGGGTATCGCCGAGTTCAATAATCTCTACATTATCGAGGACGTTATTGGGGGCAAAGTCTCCGGTAAGGCCTGCATCTGTGGGGGCATCCCAGCTTTGGGGATTAATGGCTACTGGCCAGGATAGGAGATAGATAAATACGGCTACGATAATAATTAGGCTGGTTCTTAACATGACAACTTTCTCCGGCTCTTATGATTTTAGTTTTTGTGGCCTTATGTTGCGTTAATGCAGGTGCTTAATCAACTGTGGTTTTCCCCTAGTTTGTCATTGGCAGGTCATGTAAAATGCGCGGCTTATCTGCTGCTCATGACAAGAAACCATAATGGAAGTTAATCCGCTTTATAATGCCCTCGATGATCTTCAAACACGCACCGACGTGTTGAGGGGGTATCTTTGACTACGTTAACCGTAAAGACCGTCTGTCTGAAGTCGAGCTAGAACTTGGCGAACCCGATGTTTGGAATGACCCAGAACGCGCTCAGGAATTGGGTCGTGAACGCTCATCTTTGGAAATTGTGGTTAAAACGATTGAAGACCTAGATCGCGGTGTTATTGATGGCCGCGAGCTATTGGGTATGGCCGTCGAAGAAGATGATGCAGATACGGTTGCGGATGTTGAAGCTGAAATCACTACCCTCGATGAGCAGCTAGCGAAGCTTGAGTTTCGTCGTATGTTTAGCGGTCAGATGGACCAAAATAACGCCTATCTTGAAATTCAGTC
>TARA_B110000037_G_scaffold217173_1_pt1 | contig 10531 bp, 9 predicted proteins | sample TARA_B110000037 | Tara Oceans TARA_B110000037 (sample SAMEA4397196) | marine metagenome | biome: Polar Biome; feature: [MIX] marine epipelagic wind mixed layer (ENVO:01000061); material: water (ENVO:00002006), including particulate matter (ENVO:01000060) such as... | depth 10-100 m
GGCAAGGAGCCGATGGGTGAATTGAGCATCGAAGGCTGCTATCCGCTGGCCTACATCGCGATGCTTTCGGGTGCGGGCGTGCGACGCGTCTTCGCACGCACCACGGCGCATTTCCATCAACTGTGTGTCGATAACGACGTGGAAGATCTGGCGACGGTCACGCTCGAGTTCGAAGACGGGACGACAGGATCTTTGGCGATCGGTCGCATCGGCAACGCGAGCCATCCGGACATCGGTGAGATCAAACTGCATATTCTCGGTTCGACGGGGGCTCTGGTGGTCAGCGAGGCACGGCCGGAGGTGGGTGTCTACTACCGGGATCAAGCGGAAGATGAGTTCAAAAACCAACGACTGCTGGCGGCCGACAACGACTATTTGCTCGCCGACGATTTCGCCAGAGCGATCGATACCGATGGCCCGACCATTCTCGATGCCGCAACAAGCCGTGCGATCACGGCGACGGTGGCCGCCGCGTTGGAATCGGGTCGGACCGGCAAGCGGGTCGAGGTTCAATAGAAGAAGACCATGGCTACGAAATTCAACATTGCGGTTCTCGGGGCGACGGGCTTCATCGGTTCGCCCTATCGGCAGGAGATTCGAGATTGTCCCAAGGACGCTCGGATCGTATCGCTCTGTGGCCGTCGCTTGGAACCTTTGGCAGCGGCCGCCAAAGAGGATGGCGCCGAGTTCTTCAGCGACGATTGGAGGAAGGTCATCGCGCATGAAGGTGTGAATTTGGTTTTGATCTGCACGCCCGACGCGCTGCACCACGAAGCGGTGATGGCGTGCGCCGCACGCGGTCTTCACGTGGTTTGCGAGAAACCGATCGGTGTCAACGCCGTCGAAGCAAAGCAGATCTGGGACGCCTATCGCGGCAAGGGTCTTGGTCATTTCGTGCCGCTGTGGACGCGATACGTGGATGTGTTTCGCAAAGCACGGGAGATCGTTGGGCAGGGCCACCTGGGTCAGGTTCGTGCGTTCGTCTATCGATGGCAGAACCCAAGGCCTGCATCCATGCCGTTCACCTGGCGAGATGACGCCGAGCTTTCGTCGGCGGGCAGCATCGCGGATGTGGGCTCACATGCCTACGACGCGGTGCGCTGGATCCTGGGCGTGGAAGCGAAGCGTGTCCTCGCCCATGGGGATGTGATCACGCCGGCAAAGCCGGACATGGGGAACATCAATCTGGGCGAAGCGATCGCCTGGGGCGGGAAGCACTCTTTGGGTGATGCTTCGGAGAGTCGCAAGGGGACCGCATTCGACTACGCGTCTGTCGCCGTGGAGATGCATGGTGGTGCAGTGGGCACGTTCGTCCTTTCCCATGCCCCCGTCCTGCGCAAGGGCCTGACTCCGGAACTGGAGCTTCACGGAACCCAGGCCTCGCTTTCAATCGATCGGGTCAGCGGGCAGGTGCGATTGTTTTCGACCGATGCCGAGCCGGAAACCGTGGCAACGCTGCCCGATGCGGGGCAGGGCAATCGATTCAAGCAGTATGTCTTTGCCGGATTGCGGGACCGCATTGAAGAACAAGCCTCGATTCATCCCGGTCTTGATGACGGGTATCGAGTCCAGCTGTTTACGGAGGCGGCATCGCGATCCGCGACGGATGGCGGGTGGGTTGAACTGGAAGAACTGGAAAATGAACTTTAAAATGAAAGTAAGACTACTATGAAATTGTTTCGATTTGGCCCCGTTGGAGGCGAAAAGCCTGGTTTGATTCTCGCCGATGGTCGAAAGATCGACGCGGCGACGTTTGGTGAAGATTACAACGAAGGTTTCTTTGAAACCGATGGTCTCGGCCGTCTGGCGACATGGGCGGCGGAACACGCGGCCGACGCGCCGACCGTGGGCGACGACATTCGCATTGGGTCGCCCGTTGCCCGGCCGAGCAAGATCATCTGCATCGGCTTGAACTACGCCGACCACGCCGCCGAAGCCGACGCGGAGCTTCCGCCCGAGCCGATCGTCTTCAGCAAGGCGTCGACGTCGCTCTGTGGGCCGAACGACGGGTTGATCATCCCCCGCGACAGTGAACAGACCGATTGGGAAGTGGAGATCGCTTTCGTCATCGGCAAGAAAGCCTCCTATGTGGAAGAAGCGGATGCTCACAGTCACATCGCTGGCTTTGCCTTGATGAACGACTATTCCGAACGGGCGTTTCAGCACGAAAAGCAGGGGCAGTGGATCAAGGGCAAGAGCAATGATTCGTTCGCGCCACTGGGCCCGTTTCTCGCGACGCCTGATGAACTGGCTGATCCTTACCAATTGGGTATCTGGCTCAAGGTGAACGGCCAGATGATGCAGGACAGCAATACCGATCAGCTCGTGTTCAAGGCACCTTTTCTGATCAGCTATTTGAGTCGTTTCATGACGCTGCTGCCGGGCGATGTGGTCTCCACAGGGACGCCGGGTGGCGTGGGCGCTGGATTCAAGCCTCCCATCTTCTTGAAGGCCGGCGATGAAATCGAATTGGGGATAGACGGTCTGGGTACGCAGCGGCAGGTGGCCACGCAAGCCTAAGGGAGCCCGCGCCGGGCCGATCGAGTGCCGCCCAATCTGCCTCTTTGATCCGGAATGTGACCATTCTAGAAAGGCTTGGCTCCTCTCCCGAAGAAATCTACCTGCACTATCTTCAATCCCATCAAAAAAATCCCTCATGGTTACATGGGGCGGCTAATCCCCATGGCAAGAGGATACAAACTGTTAATAGTAAGTGGAAACACCCCGAGCCACACCTTGCCCACGGGTGGCGCCGGAAAGTCGTTTCCAAGTCTCACCGTGGATCAGTTTCAAAAGCGCACGAGCGTGGTCAAATTGAATCGCGAGTCGATTGCGAAATCCGCCCGCATCGTGGAGACACTGGCTGGTGTCGAGGGGTTGGATGCGCACGCGCGTTCGGCGATGATTCGGACGGAAGGAAAGTAAACCTGGTCCTCTGTAGTTTGGGGACGAGAGACGTTTGAGTAATCCGTTTGATCTGGCTACGGCAGGACAATGCGCATGTAGATGCGCTCGGCATTGTCGAACGGTGGAAGAGCTTCGGTACGGATATGCTGAAATGGATCGCCGGGAAGGCCGGGTGCGGGAAAGTCCTCTGTCACGGGTATTCCTCCCTCATCGTTGTGGTGCCATGTTGCAAGGTCGGTGGAGATCTCGACGCGTAGATTGGCGAGATCGGCGACCTGGTTTCGCACCACATACTCAAGCGCTGGTGGACCAACGCCGAGAGTCGGCAATCCGTCACCGAGGGCGTAGGTGATTCCGTTGGGGACGCCGTTACCATGAAAGTCGTCGGCCGGGCCGTCCAACAGGGCGGCCGCAGGCAAGTGCCGCTGCCGCCAGTCCGTGTAGTCAACGATCTCGGGGGCGACGACGACATCCCATGGTTGGGCGAGATTGACAAGGACTTCGATGGGGCCGCTGCCGTCCATGTTCCCGCGGCAGAGCGAGTGGGCCCCGGTGCTTCCGGCGCGATTGTTGGTTCCGGTGTCGACCCAGTAGATTTTTCCCGCGGGGATATCGAGAGTCATGCCGTGGGGCGTGTCCAGATTCAGGTAAAGATCCTCAATGGCGCCGCCTTCGACGGGGCGTCGCTGGATGCGTGATGGCTCGGCGTTCCGGTCGCACCAATATATATAACCGGCGTTGATGTCGAGTTTCACCTGCCGAACGGTCGTGAGACCGTCGATGAGGGTTTCGAGGTTGGATCCGTCGGCCAGGTTGGCGCGGTAGATCGTGCCATTCGAAAAGTGTCCCCAGTAGAGCTTGCCGTCCGCGGGGGCGAGGTCGAGGTAGTAGGGCTGGTCCGTATCGATGACGGTCTCGCGGCTGCTACCGTCGAGATTTGCCCGCTCGATGCGATTGTTGTTGCGATCGCACCAGTAAAGTTTTTGCGTAGTTGGGTCGAGGGTGATGTCGGCGGGAAACCCCAGGTCGGTGTTCACGATCGCGACGCGGTTCGATCCATCGAGATTGGCGCGGTAGATGATGTCGTCTCCATTGTCACAGAAATACATCTTGCCCTCGGGTAAATTGAGAACAATTCCACGAAGGTTTGAGCCGGGCAGGGTGACGAGTGTCTCGACGTTGGATCCGTCCAGGTCCGCGCGCTGGACAAGACCAGCTTCGCGGTCGGTGTAATACATTTTTCCGGCGTTCGCGATGTTCGAGCTTCCGAAAACGAGAGAGAGAATGAGGGCGGTGGCACGCATGTCGTGATCTTCCGAAACGATGACCGGACTGTCGAGGGCTGGCCGCGCCCTTGTGGTTTGACTCCTCCCTCCGCTCCGCTCCAAAGGCGGCTTTAAGGCCCTCCAGCCAAAAGAAATTTCCTAGCAGTAAAAAGAAAAGATACACCTTCCTCCTCCCTCGCGTATTCACCCGAATGCGGATTCCAAAAACAACGGCTTGGGCCGGATTGATTGCCATCACCTTTCTCCCTCTTCTCCCAGCGGCCCCAATGCCCAAAGAGGATGTCATCGAAGTCCCCGCAATCAGCGAAGGCTTGAGCCTCCACAATCTCTTCCAATCAAACATGGTCATCCAGCGTGACAAGCCCGTCACCCTGTGGGGCTGGGCCAGTCCAGGCGAAAAAATTATCACCAGCCTGGCCGATAAATCTCAAGCCACCACCGCTTCAAAGGATCGTTCATGGAAGGTCACTTTCCCCGCACTTCCCGCAAATTCAGATCCCATTCAGATAACGATTCAGGGAAGTAAAAAAAACCTCACTCTCGACAATATCCTCGTCGGCGACGTCTGGGTGCTCGGCGGCCAGAGCAACATGGAATTCCCCCTCGACCGCATCGAAAACGGCCAACTCGAAATCGTCTCAGCCAACTATCAGAACATCCGCATCCTGACCGTCCCCGCCAAAGCCGGCGCGAAAAAAGAAAAAGGCATCGCCCGACTCCACGAATGGAGTGGTTGGTTCAACCAGCACTACCGCAAAGGCGACTGGGATGTGTGCTCCTCCGAAATCGCCCGTGAGCTTTCCGCCATCGGTTACGTCTTCGCTCGTCGTGTCCACATGGCGAGCCAGGTACCCATCGGAATCATTGATGCCTCCCGCGGCGGAACCACTGTCGAAACTTGGACACCTGACCCTGTCCTCCGAAAAATTAAATCCGAGCGTGTCACGAACCTGCTCACTGAATGGGACAAAAAAGTTGCTGACTGGGACGCTAAAAATGATCTCCTAGGCCGCATTAAAAAGCACCACGAGTGGGTCGCCCGCATGAAAAAGGATGGCAAGGAAATCCCCGCTGACCGCACCACGCCCGATGACCTCCGCCCCGGACCAGCCTTCGACGCTAACCGTCCCGGTAATTGCTACGCCGGCATGATGGGACCTCTCGAAGGACTGGCGATTAAAGGAGCCATCTTCCACCAAGGATACAACAACTGCTTCAAAGGCACCGAAGGCACACTCATGTATCGCGAGATCTTCCCCGAGATGATCAAGGCCTGGCGCGCTGCTTTCAACGATCCCGAAATGCCCTTCGGGATCCTCTCCCTCTGCACCGATGGCACCAAACAGACGCTCGATAACTACACCGAGCTCATGGCCAACGCCGGCCCCTTCCTTCGCGAAGTGCAATACCGCACCTACCTCGATCTGGTAAAAGCAGGCGACCAAAACATCGGCTTCACCAGCACCTATGACCTCCGCCGTCGTTGGTATCATCCCCAGCTCAAAATCCCCGCCGGAGAGCGTATCGCCCGTTGGGCCTTGGCCACCGAATACGGCTTGGAGAAAGCACTTCGTTGGAAACCTCCCGTCGTGACCGAAACCAAAGTCGAAAACGGCAGCCTCACCCTGACTTTCAACGAAGCAGTCAGCGGAGTTGACGATGGCGGCATCGTCGAAGGCTTCGCCATCGCCGGTAAAGACCGCAAATTCCATCCCGCCAACGCCGCCCATCTAGTCACTGGAAAAGACGATCGCAACCGCGACAAGAAAGACCAAAAATCACTCGTCCTCTCCAGCGCCATGGTCTCGAAGCCTATCCACTTTCGCTATGCCTGGGGCCGCAATCCCATGGGCAACCTCCAAGCCCATCACAACACCGACATCCCCGTCGCCACCCAACGCAGCGACACCTGGCCTCTCGAGGAAATCTACTTGGACGATCCTGAAAAATTAGAGCGCCTGGAAGGTCGTCAGCTAAAGGCGGCCCTCCGCACAGAGGATCAAAAGCGTCACCGCAAGGAAGCCGAATCAATTTTGGAAAATAAGGAAGGGTGAAACCCGCCTTAAGATCCCCCGATTATTGCCCCAGCGCCCGAACCTTCCATTCAACGACTCAGCACCAAAGTCCCCTGAGTGGAAGCGCCCGGATTCGCCGCAAACCAAAGATCGGGATAGTGCACGGCAAACTGCCAGCACGCCGCCCCGCCCATTGAAAAGCCCCGCACCGCAATACGGTCGTCGTCGATCGGATAGCTATTTCCTAGCGTGCGCCAGCGCCTCGAACAAATCCACTTCGCCCGCAAACTTGTTGGCGTTTGAATAGCGACCGTAAGGATGCAGCACAAACGTGTCCGTTGGCGCGTATTGCCCTGCCGAACGCTGACGGCCATTGATAAATTCACCTCGCTCAAAGTCTCGCCCCGGCCGTGAAACCAGAAGTCTAGGCGATGCTTCGCCGCCGCGCCCGACGTCCATGTCTCCGGCACGACCAACCCGTAAGGCTGCACGGAATGATCGGTCTTCGAGCGGTAACCGCGAACAACCAGCCCCTTCTTCGTAAGCCAGGGCGCCTGACCGTTTTCCAATTGCGCCGCCCGCGAGATGCCGTATTACAACAGCCCCTTCGCGGTTTGAATTTCCTTCACCTGGAAGAATTCGTTGTAGGTCAATGTCGACCATGCTGCTCTATGATAGATCTCCACGTCCGGCAGCAACTCCAGCAATTCCGGCTTGCCCTTCAGATCCTTGCGCAGTCGCTCAATCTTGGCGCCCAGCAGCGCGATACTTTTTTGCAACATCGATCGATCAGCGGCCGGGATGGCCACGCCATCCTTGGGGATGCGCCGGACATTCTCAGCCAAATTGTCCTTGGGACCGTCAGCGAGAGTTGCGAAACTGGCGAGGAAGAGCAAAGATGTGGATAGTAGAAGTCGCTTCATCAGACCGAGGATTAAGCTGACGAACAACCGCCAGATCAAGCAGCAAAGCCCCTCTCATTATCGGAGTCCCCACGGAGATAAAAGCCGACGAATTTCTGTGTTGTTCTTCGGTCGTTGACTCCGACCAACTCCGCTCATTACGTCTTGAATTCGGGGGTGATTCCCTGGTGTGGTTTGGGCACAATTCGGCGTTGTTCCTCAATCGAGGTGTTCACTCTACTTTTGAGTGAGAAAATTGATCATCCATTGCGTCATAGTGAGGTCATCAAGCCTTGCATCTAGCGAGAATTTTCCCTCGCGACGAACCTTGGCGGGGATCCGATGCTTACGAGCATCCATCAATGCGGCGGAGTAGGTCGGAGTGAATTCCGGGTGACCTTGCACACTCGCCATGTGGTCTCCCACTTGGATCATGAAGTAGGGGCAGAAGCTGCTGCCAGCGAGGACTTCGGCACCGTTGGGGAGTTGGGAAATTTGGTCCATGTGGCTAACGAGGATGTCGAGTTGGTCGGAGTCCGGGTGCATCCAGGGCTTTTTCAATACCACTTTGTTGAAACTCACGCCGACACCCCATCCTCCGGGAGCTTGCTTTACGGATCCGCCGAGGGCACAGGCCAGTGCCTGGTGGCCAAAGCAGATTCCAAAAAATGGCGTTTTGGTGTGATGGAGTTTGCGAATAAATTCAAGGAGGGCATCAACCCATGACAGACCATCGTTCATGCCGTGCTGGCTGCCTGTAGTGAGGTAGCCGGAACATTCTGAGAGGTCTTCCGGGTATTCTCCAATGCGAACGTCGTAGGTCCGTAGGGAGATCTTCTCGTCGAGCCGACCGAGGAGCGCTGCAAACATGGAGGGATAATTTTCGTGTTCGGATTGCAGGGGTTCTGCAATGTCATCGCACTGAAGTAGCCCCAGGGTGATCATCACTAAAGCGTTCCGTGGAGTGCGTTGCGGCACAGGTCGGTGTATTGGGCGGGGCTCAGTGTGATGGGATTTCCATCAGCGCTTGGGTCCTCCGAGGCCATTGTTCCGATCAGGGCGAGGTCCTTTTCGGGAATGCCAATTCCAGAGAGATCATTTGGAATGCCGACTTGCTCCCGGAGATCAAGCACCCACTGTAGAAACGAGTCGAAGCTGGGGTTCTTCAGGGCAAGGTAACAGGCAAGACGGGTGACTCGTGTCTCGATGGCTTTTCGGTTTAGTTTGAGCACGTAGGGCATGAGGATGGCGTTGAGCAATCCGTGGTGGGCATCATAAAGTGCACCAAGGGGATGCGCGAGAGCATGCATTCCACCCAGTCCCTTTTGGAAGGCGGTGGCACCCATGGAGGAAGCAACGAGCATTTGGATCCGGGCTTCGAGATCGCTGCCATCGGCCACAGCTCGGGGCAAGTAGTCTTTGACGATGCGGATACCCTCGATCGCGATGCCTTCGGCCATGGGGTGGTAGAAGGGCGAGCAGAGTGCTTCCAGATTGTGGGATAAGGCGTCCATCCCGGTGGCTGCGGTGATGTGCGCCGGTAGACAGACGGTCAGTTCGGGATCAAGAATCGCGAGTTTGGGCAACATGCTGGGGTGGAAGATGATTTTCTTCACATGGTTTGCCTCGTCGGTGATGATCGAAGCTCGTCCTACTTCTGAACCAGTGCCTGCCGTGGTGGGGACGGCGATGACAGGGGCAACGCCACTCGTGTCGACCCGAGTCCAGTTGTCCCCGACGTCTTCGAAATCAAAAATCGGACGATCTTGTCCGACCATGAGGGCGACGGCCTTGGCAACATCCAATCCCGATCCTCCGCCAAAGGCGATGACTCCATCATGCCCGCCCGCCTTGTAGGCCACAACGCCGTCGCTGACGTTTTTGTCAGTTGGGTTGAGTTTCATCTCACTGAACACCGCACAGTTCAGCCCCGTGGCGCGGCAGTGTTCCACACAGTTCTGTGTCATGGGAAGGACGGCCAGTCCCGGATCGGTGATCAGGAGAGGGGAGGACATGCCCAGCGCTTTGCAGTGGGCGGGGAGGTCTTTGATCGCCCCGGCACCAGCCTTGATGCTATTGGGGTAGTTCCAGTTTCCTGTGAGGTTTGAGTAGTCGGAAGGCATTCGATGTTTGGGCTACACTAGAGAGACGTTTTGATGTGGAAGGACTTGGGGCGGGTTAGGTGATCAAAGCCAAGGTGGGAGAGGGTGCAGCCACAGCCGGAGTTTTTCACGCCGGTCCATGCCAGGGCGGGATCCAGGTAGTCGCAGCGGTTCACAAAGAAGGTGCCTGTGTCGACCTGCTCACCAAGTTGGGTCGCTGTTTCGATGTCGCTCGAAAACACAGATGCGGTTAGCCCATACTCTGAATCGTTCATCAGGGAGACGGCTTCTTCGTCCGAGCTGACTTTCTGGATGCCGACAACGGGGCCGAAGGATTCCTCCGTCATCACACGCATCTTGTGGGTCACCTCGGTGAGGACCTGGGGTGCCATGTAGGGGCTGCCTTTCTGATCCATGGGGAATCTGGTTGGATCGATATGGGGGATGGCTCCTTGTTGGACGGCTTCATCGATTTGACTACGGACAAAATCGGCCGCCTTGGCTCGAACCATAGGGCCTAGGGTGGTGTCCGGGTCGTCGGATCGACCGAGTTTGTACCGTTTGACCAGCTCCACCGCTTTTTCTACGAAGCTGTCGTGAAGATCTTCGTGCACATAGATGCGCTCGATACCGCAGCAGGACTGACCTGAATTAAAAAAAGCGCCGTCTATGGTCGTTTCGACTGCGTGGTCGAGATCTGCGTCTGCTCTCACGTAGGCGGGGTCCTTGCCTCCGAGTTCCAGTCCGGTGCCGATAAAGCGGCCGGCGGCGGCTTGCTGGACCATCGCACCACCCGACACGGAGCCTGTAAAACAAACGTGCCGGACCTCGGGTGCCTTGATGACTCCTTCGGTGTGCTCATGACTGAGATGGAGGTATTGAAAAACGCCTTCGGGAAGTCTCGCCTGCGCAAAGGCTTCATGAATGCGCTCGGCACAGAGGGGCGTCTGGGCGGAGTGTTTGAGGATGACGGTGTTTCCAGCTAGAATGGCGGGGACGATGGCGTTGACGGATGTGAGGTAGGGATAGTTCCACGGAGCAATGACAAAAACGACGCCGAGCGGTTCGCGGATGATGGAGCGTTGAAATCCCTCTTTTTCCGGCAGCGTGGTTGGGGCGAGGACCTCTTCCGCGATGTTGATCATGTAGTGGGCGCGTTCGGCGAAGCCAGCGACCTCGCCAGCGGCATAGCGAATAGGGCGGCCCATCATCCATGAAATCTCTTCGGCGATGCTGTCCTTTTCTGCTGTAAAGGCGTCGACCATGCGACGGCAGATGGCCATGCGCTTGGCCACAGGGGTGTGCTTCCAGTGTTGCCG
>TARA_B110000037_G_scaffold50566_1_pt1 | contig 10518 bp, 9 predicted proteins | sample TARA_B110000037 | Tara Oceans TARA_B110000037 (sample SAMEA4397196) | marine metagenome | biome: Polar Biome; feature: [MIX] marine epipelagic wind mixed layer (ENVO:01000061); material: water (ENVO:00002006), including particulate matter (ENVO:01000060) such as... | depth 10-100 m
TGAAACAGTTTAAGCCGCAAGACGCGACGACAAATCCATCGCTGTTGCTTAAAGCAGCCGCAATGCCACAGTATGCGCCCTTGGTTGACGCGGCGAAACAATTCGGATTATCCCGTGGCACATCAAACCAAGAACAACTCGATCTAGCTTGCGATCGGCTAGCTGTCTTAGTCGGGATTGAAATCCTTAAGCTGATACCCGGCAGAATTTCTACCGAGGTTGACGCCCGACTATCGTTTGATACAAAAGCAATGGTCGAGCGAGGTCGAGCACTCATTGGTCAATATGAAGCACTTGATTTCGATCGAAATCGAGTGCTAATCAAACTCGCATCCACATGGGAGGGAATTCGGGCAGCGGAAGTTTTGGAAGCAGAAGGCATCAACTGTAACCTAACCCTACTCTTCTCATTTGAGCAAGCTGTCGCCTGCGCCAACGCAGGCGTTTTCCTCATTTCACCTTTCGTCGGGCGAATTCTTGACTGGTGGAGAGCACATACTGATATCGACTATACCGCAACGAACGATCCCGGTGTTTTGTCCGTGCAAAGAATTTTCAACTATTACAAGGCTAACGGCTTCGACACAGTTGTGATGGGTGCGAGTTTTAGAAACACAGGGGAAATAGAGGCGCTGGCAGGTTGTGACAGACTCACCATAAGCCCTACGCTGCTGGAAGCGCTTAGCAAGGACGATGGGCAACTCGTCCAGACGCTGGATAAAAACACACCCGAAAGCGGCTCAGCGAAGATATCTCTAGAAGAATCTGCTTTTCGCTGGTCCCTCAACGAGGATGCAATGGCAACTGAGAAACTTGCAGAGGGTATACGTCAATTTACAAAAGACACACGCATACTGGAACAGCAGCTTGGCACGCAATAAAATTTCAGACAATGTGTTAAGAGCATCGGTCTCGTTGGTCGCGACTTCATCCTTCTTACAACAAATGGGCATTTAGCTGAGGTCGTCAGCAAACCGGAACATGTCGGTACGTCCTTATTGTTTACCAGTGACTACTGATCAGATGAAGTGCATACTCACTTTATTATGGTAGACGCTCTTGAACTAAATAGAAAAACAACAGCCAATTCACCTACCACACAGCCATTTTCTTTATGAGTACAGCAAACAATCTTAAATTCGATGCACTCGATTTATCAAAAGAGCTTCTAACAAATCTGGCTAGTCTTAACTATCATCAGATGACACTTATTCAAGCGCAGAGCCTCCCTCTAATTCTGGAAGGGTTGGATGTCATCGCGCAGAGTAAAACCGGGTCGGGTAAAACAGCTGCTTTCGGTTTGGGTGTTCTACAGAAACTCAACGTGAAGCGGTTTAGAGTGCAGAGTCTGATTCTCTGTCCTACACGGGAACTCGCTGATCAGGTGTCAAAAGAACTGCGAAGGCTTGCCCGCACGGTGCACAATATAAAAATCCTGACATTGTGCGGTGGCACAGCATTTGGTCCTCAGGTAGGCTCTTTAGAACACGGCGCACACATTATTGTTGGCACACCCGGGCGCGTCGAAGAACACCTTCGCAAGGGCAAGCTGGATCTGCAAAATCTGAGTACCTTTGTGCTTGATGAAGCAGACCGTATGCTCGATATGGGTTTTAGCGAAACGATTGATGCCATTCTCAAATACGTGCCTTCCGTTAGACAAACCTTATTGTTTAGCGCAACATTTCCGCGAGAAATAGAGGCAATGACAAGCAAAATCATGCATGCCCCCCAGCGCGTTGAAAACACCGAGACCCACTCGGAAGACAGTATTCAACAATATGTCTGTCGACTCGAAGACGAAGGAGATCGAATCACAGCACTTCGATTAATCCTACTGGAAATTGAGCCTGAATCTACTTTGGTATTTTGCAATACGCGCAAACAGGTTCAGGAGGTCGCAAACGAACTTGTCGCTGCAAACTTTAGCGCATTGGCACTGCATGGAGAACTGGAACAAAGATCGAGAGACGAAATTTTGGTCCGTTTCTCCAACAAAAGTGCGTCCATATTGGTTGCAACAGACGTCGCTGCTCGGGGACTTGATATTGATGAGTTAGACCTAGTAATCAATCATCAAATTGCACCTGAGCAGGAAGTACATATTCATCGAGTTGGTCGAACCGGCCGCGCGGGTAAAAAAGGGCAAGCCTTCACACTTTGCACTAAAAGAGAGCAATTCAAACTGGACAAGTTGGAAGCTTTTCTCAACACCTCGTTGGAGCAGCGTGAACTTGCCAATCCCGAACTGCTTAGCAAACCAACGTTCTATCCTACGATGGCTACCCTGCAAGTTGATGGCGGACGAAAACAAAAAGTCAGACCGGGAGACATCGTTGGCGCCCTAACCGGTAAAGATGGCATCGCTGCGACGGAAGTAGGAAAAATCAACGTATTTGAACGCTGTACCTATGTCGCTGTGACACAGACAAAAGCGAAAGCTGCACTAAAAAAACTCTCGGAGGGAAAGTTAAAAGGACGATCTTTCCGGGTTCGACGTATCAGAGGCTAAGCACTGGTCTGCATCCCCGACTCGGTTCTGACATCACCGGCTATTCTAGTGTGTTTCATCACCCTTGCCTGCTGAATGTCGTAGGGACGTGCTCGATGCAGCATACGCCTGTTGTCCCAAATAATCAGATCGCCCACTTGCCAATGATGCTCATGGCAGCGCTCGGGTGAACAAGCAAATGAAAGCAACCTGTCGAGTAACGCCTCGGACTCGGCATTTCCAAGACTGGGAATACCGTGCGCATGCCGGCCGATATACAACGCTGGTTTACCTGTAACTGGATGGAACTTCACTAGCGGGCGTAATGGCGGTTCTTCAACATCATAGCCATAGCCTTTGCTTTGGGTCATACCCGCGCGGGCTTGCGAGTACTTGAGCGAATGAAATGCTGCAAGATCCTGTATTGTCTCCTGAAGCCCTTCGGGTAATGCTTCATAGGCAGCCCTCATATCTGCCCATTCAGTTCCCCCACCACTTGTTGGTAAAACATGTGCTGAAAGCACCGAGGCCTTCGCAGATATCGGCATATAGGAGCTGTCAGTGTGCCAACCCTCATTACCAAGTAACACCTGCATAATAGGATCGCCTTTATCCACAACATCACCGTCTTTGGTTTTGTTCGACAGCGGCACAGCCGAATGGCCTTCGACGATCATTTCAAGCTCCCCAAATCGTCGTCCAAAAACACCCTGATCCTCGTCACTCAGATGCTGACCGGGAAACACCAGCAAACCATATTCATGAAAAGCTTCAAGGATCGCCTGCCATTCATCATTCTTCAACGACACCAAATCGATACCGGTAACTAGCGCCCCCACGTTTTTTTCTGACAGAGGCTCAATTGATAGCTGACTCATTTGGATCTCCTGCGGGCTTTCTTGCCCGGTTTTTAGATCGTGTTTCTACTTTCAATGCTAGAACGATCAGCGCCGTGAGTAAATACAAAGCTAGGAAGGTAAGGAATGCAGGACGATAGTTTCCTGTCACATCATATACCCAGCCAGCAAACGGCGTGCCCGCCAAGTGCAGTATTGCCATCGGCGGCCTCATGGCGCCGAGTACTCGGCCAAATGATTCCCGGCCAAATGCAGCGCCAACCACAGCGCCTTGCATAGGCACCACGCCTCCCATACCAAAACCAAACATACAGGCACCGAGAAGAAAGCCCGAATAACCTTCAACAAATAACATGACCAAATGCCCGACAAACTGGAAACCAATGCCCAACCACAAAGCATGCCGAACATCCCAGCGGTCGACCAACACACCGAAAATTAGCTTTCCCGCGATACCAAAGCCTGCTGTAGCTGACGCTATACCAGAGGCTGCTACCAGAGAAAGTCCCGAGTCGGTGAGTTGAGGCACCATATGAATCAATGTGGCGCTTTGAATGCCGAAGAGTAACCCTATGACCGTAAGCAAAATCCAGAAATTTGGCTGGCTCAGAAAATCACGGGTGCGAAGTGCTGGTTTGGGTGGAGGAAGAACACCTTTTTCTGTCGCTCCGTCGGGTAACAGCCCAACATCCTCTGGCCTAGATATCACGAACCGGAGGACGACTGGTACGACCACCAGAAATGTGATCAGCCCATAAGTCATAAAAGCTTCACGCCAACCAAACGTCGCGATTATCCATGCGCTAATAGCCGGCATGACAACGCCGGATACAGAGATGCCGGTTGCTGCGATTCCAAGGGCAGAGCCGCGCTTCAAGACGAACCAATTACTGACCAACTTAGACGTGGCAAGTTGCCCCATGGCACCGGCACCAAAACCAACGAAGATACCCAGTACAAGGTAGAACTGCAGCGGCGTTTGGACCAATCCGAGCAGACCGAAACCAGTGCCCACCGATATCGCTCCGCAAGCCATGACATTCTTCAGCGGAAACCTGTCCAGCGCTCGGCCAATAAATGGTGCTAGTACAGCACCTACACCTTGGGTTACCGTTACACCGATGGAAACACCAAAACGGGAATCACCGAACTCAACAGCGATCGCTTTGAAGAAAATTCCGTAAGAATAGAAGAAAAAACCAACGGCAATAAAATCTACTAGGAACGCAACCGAGACCATACGCCATCCCAGAAAGGTGGTGTCATTGTTGCGCTTGAGTAGATAGGAGAGCATAGGGGGTTGTAAATCGAGTCAATTAACAACTATACACTCATCTACTACCGCTCTCATTAGTAGGACCGATTTTAGCGGGCGGCTTATCACCGTCCAACAATATCAACAATGGCGGCAGCAGCAAAAAATCCAGAATTAGTGCAATACCGATAACAATCGATACCAATAACCCCATATCGCCGTTAGGTCTGAAATCAGATATCCCTAGCATCATAAAGCCGGAAATTAACACCAACGTCGTGATCCACAGGGCAACCCCAACCCGCTGAAATGCGTAACGCACGGCATCTTCGGCAGACAACCCCTGCGCTCTCCTCGCTCGAAGATACTTACTGAGAAAGTGCACAGTATCGTCAACAACAATGCCCATGGTGACACCGAGCACAAGCGACAGAGACTGGCCTACGTGACCACTCATTAAGTACCAGACGCCAAAACCCGTAGCGCCGGGAAGCAGATTAGGTATCAAACTGATAAGCCCTATTTTCACGGAACGCAATGTAATCAGCAACACTATAGCAATGAGTACTAAAGCGATAAGCGCGCCTTTCACACTACCTAACATGCCTCGAATGCCAATGTGCGTGAACATCAAAGCTGTACTCGACCCCTCCTGCTCGAGTTCCGGTGCATTTTCATGAAGCCAGGCTTTGGCGTTTTCTTGCAGCTCAATAAACGCCGGCGTGGGCAAACTGGGAACAGACACAATCATCCGTGAAGCTGACTTATCGAAACTAAGCAAATTTGTTAGATCGAGACCAAACGGTAATGACAACTCGTATAGCAAGAGATACTGCGCAGCAAGATTTTGCGTTTCTGGCAGGCGATACCACGCTTCATCATCACCATTCAAGTTTTTACTCAATCGCTTAACGATATCTGTGTAGGTATTCACATGAGTGACGTGTTCCTGTTGCCGATACCATTGCGCAAACTGCTCGACTCTCGCGAGATATTCAGGATCAGACACTCCCTGTGGTTTTCCAGAATCAAGGGAATACTCTATTCGGTATAGACCACCCAAGTTTTGATCAAGAAAGTCGGTATCGTGGCGAAGCTGAATAGACTCACCGAAGTACTTGCTAAACTGATCGCTGACAATATTCATTGGCGCCAACGAAACCAGCACGACTGATGCAAGCACACTAAGCGACAACAACATAGAACGGCGCCGAATCACCCATTCTGCAAATTGCGCCATCAATGTGTTGGTTATTGTATGACCAGGCTTGACGCCTGTTGGCATCAAGTACACAAACACGGGTAAGAAGGTAAGTGAAAACACAAAGGCGTAAACCACCCCAATGGCAACGATATTTCCTATATCCTGAATAGGCGGCACATCCGCCAAAACGTTAAGACTTAAAAATCCGATTGCGGTACTGATACTTGTCAAAGTAATCGGATGAATGTTGATGGTGAGCGCATCAATCAGCGAAGTTGTTTTTTCGTTGCCTTCGCGTATCTCCTGATAAAAACTAACCAGCAGATGAACACCATGGGCTACAGCTACTGTTAACAAAATGACAGGTGACTGAGACGACATGGGTGAAATTTCGAATCCTAGCCATCCCGCAGTACCCATCGCACAAACAATAGTGAACAGCGTTGTGAGGACTATCGCTATCACACCCACAATCGACCGAAGCAACAATGCCATGATAAAAATCACCAGCAGGAACATTAGCGGCGTTTGTGTACTGAGATCGCGCATTGAAGTTTCGGAAAAAGTCGCAGAGATGATAATTGAGCCCGTCGTAAAAACGTCCAGTCCCGGATGCGCCGCCATGATGGCTGCCTTTTGATCCCACGCCCAATGCGCTGCTTTCACTTCAGAATCGGAGGCGTCTTTGTCAAAGCGGAATTCAACATTAATCCCAGTGACCTTGCCGTCTTTAGAGATTAACCGGTTTTCTATCAAAGGCTCATTTAGCGAAATGCGCCGGACCTCGGCCATTTCTGCAGTTGACAATTCAGCTGGAAATTCCACCAAATTGTCCACAAGCAAGTCATCGTCTTCGACCTTGGTATGTTGGTAGTTAGTTAATGAGTCAACACGTGAAACCCCTTTCGTTTTCCAGGCTTCATCTGTCAAGTCCGCAACAACTTGCAGTGTCTCGGGCGTAAATGCGTCGCCTTTCTTCGGCGCAATACCAAAGAAGATGTTGTCAACCCGTGAGAAGGTCGCCTCAAGTTTCTCGAAAGCGAGCAGTTGGGGATTATTCGGGCCGAAATTATCGCGATATTCAGTCGATATCGTTAGAAACCTCATTCCTGATCCCGCGCCAACAACCATCACTATCGTTAACGCGATAATGAGCCAACGGTACTTTATGACCAGATGGGGAAGTATTGCATCCAGTTTTGAACCAGCACGTTCTGTCATTCTAAACACCGGGATGAATTTCAAATCCGGTACATTACAGCAGCCGGCCCCAGAGATACAGAAGCCCCCAAAGCGCACATAAAGTGTGAGACAATTTACAGCACCCTGAATCGGCAACGAGAGACAAATGACGATGAAATACCACGTGGTTGCTACCACGAGTGAACTTGAAGAAGGTGGACAGAAGTTTATTGAACTGGAAGGTGAAGAAATTCTTTTGGTAAAACATAACGGCGAGTATTACGCCATCGCCTATCTCTGCAGTCACGCTGAGTTTGGACTAGAAGGAGGACAGCTTCAGGATGGTTGTATCGTTTGCCCTTATCATGGCGCAGAATTCTGCCTGAAGGACGGCTCTGTTCAGTCACCGCCAGCCTTTGAACCCATTAAATCATATCCCTTGAAAGTCGAAGATAATGCCATCGCCGTCGCCCTCGGCGGCTAGTCAACCGCACATCCCCGGAATCATCATAGACCACCGCGAAGCATTCAACCTAATTGACTCGAAACCTTTAGGATTTGTATTGCGATTCAATGGTTGCATCCAACTCTCGCTCCAAAGCTGCCAGACCCTTCATATGAGTCTCAACCAACTCATCAACGCTACGGTAACGGAGGACTTCTTTGCCCTCGTGCATTACAACCACTGCTTTAGGGTCTTTCGCATAAAAAATGCCGGTTTTTTTCTCCGAAGCCATAAACTACTCCCCCCGCAAATTCGATAAATGGTTCATTATGTTCATCCTTAGCCTAGCATACAGCATCACGCCAGCGGGACCTTCGCGCTAGTTCAATCTCAGCATAGGTATTAAGTATTAGCGATTAGGAGATTGAAGAACAATTCGAAACGCACTTTGAGGATCGCTGAGTTTCGGATCAATTGGTCTGATACCGTTTGAGTTATATTCGGGATTCATCTAACACTTTTCTGATTTTCTCCAACTCAGGAATTAAAGTGATCAGTGCTTCAGCAGGTAGGCTCTGGGAAATCTGCTCGAAGGCTGGCCTGGCACAAAGGATCGCTTCATCACGCGCTCTTCGTCCTTCCGGTGTTAACCTTACAACTTTCTGACGACCTGAGTTTTCATCGGGACTGACAGTAATAAAATTTTTGGCCTCTAGCTTTTTTAGGGAATTGGTTATTGCGCCTTTGGTCACTTCCATCGCTTGAGCGAGTCGACCCGGTGACGCCTGATCGTCGACCCGACAAAACCAGTTCAGAATACTAAACTGCGGTCGACTCATACCGTAAGGTAAACTGCGTTCAAAACGGGTGGTCGATAGCTGAGCTATGATGCCTATTTCATTGAACAACCTGAAAACCAGCTCTCCGCTGACATTGGCATCCGCTTTTTCCTGTTCCATTGATTTCGACATCAAAACACTCCTTCCTACCTTCCCGTGATGAATGAAAAATCATGCTGAGGCTAAGCAATCGGCTTGCAAACTAATTTAGTTTAACTTTAAACTGTTTAGCATTAAACCAATTGTTTCACGAAGGACGGACATGAAAAAAATCATCTTATCGATACTCACCGCTGCATTTATATTGTTTGCCGGTGTCATGACGCTACAAATAGTTGCTTCTGAGCGTGTGGAAGTCGTTGAAGTGAAGACACTTGATAATAAGGGAGAAGTTGCCACGACACGTTTGTGGATCATTGATCACGAAGGCAAGCAGTATTTACGCGCTGGAGCTGATTCGGGCTGGTATCTGCGTATGAAGGCCAATCCCAATATAACGATGACCAGAGATGGAAGAGAAGCGCAATATCATGCCGTCGAGCGTCAACACCTGATGGGCGTCGTCAACGTAAAAATGAACGAAAAGTACACATGGGGAGACGATGTCATCGGCGCCATGACAGGCAAAGAAGAGGCTATCCCGATGGAACTGCAGCCTCTCTGAATGTGGATTCATCAATCTCGCGAAGTTACTGAAATTCAGCCTGTCAGCCCGAATTAGAACCAGATACTTGTGTTATATTCCACCGGTGTTTCAAGTTTATATATGGATGCTCAATGCAAGCGGTAATTTGTGATCAGTTTGATTCGCCCGACAAACTAAAAATACAGGAAGTAGCCGATCCAACCCCTGACGCGAATGAAGTGCTTATACGAATACATGCCACAGGGCTTGGTTATGTCGATGCATTGACCGTCGCGGGACTGTATCAAATTAAACCAGCTCTACCGTTTATTCCCGGAAACGAAATATCGGGTGTCATCGAACAAACAGGAGAGGAAGTAAAACACCTGCGCGTTGGTCAGCGCGTTCTGGCAATGCCCAGTCAAGGCGGACTCGCTGAATTGGTATGCATGCCCGAATCTAAATGCACACCGATCCCGGAAGTATTATCCCACGAAGGCGCTGCCAGTTTTCTCGTTAACTACTGCACCGCTTACCACGGCTTGGAGCTTTGTGGTCAACTGAAGGAAAAAGAAACCATCCTTATTCTTGGCGCCAGTGGCGGCGTTGGCATGGCTGCAATTGACGTTGCCAAGGCCATGGGCGCGGAAGTCATCGCTGCGGCCTCGACAAAAGTTAAACGTGATGCTTGTTTGGCATTCGGTGCAGACCATGTCGTTGACTACACAAATGCGAACTGGCGCGACGACGTCAAAAAGGCGCTCAACGGTAAACCGCTTAATGTCGTTTACGATCCAGTAGGCGGCGATTACGCCGAACCGGCGCTGCGGTCTCTCGGCCCAGACGGTCGTTTTCTGGTTGTAGGATTTGCCGGTGGGGGAATCCCCTCGGTGCCACTTAATTTACCGCTGCTCAAGCGATGTTCAATTATCGGCGTAAACTGGGGCGGTTATGTTGCAGCAAACCCATTGGAATCACGCCCAGTGCTGACAAAACTACTTGAATGGATCGCATCACGGAAACTGAACCCTCAGGCCGGGGAGACTGCGAGTCTGAACAAGTCAGGTGAGGCTATGATGAGAATGCTAAATCGCAAAGCGATCGGAAAGATTGTCATTATCCCCACAAACACGAAATAAACGTCAACAACACCAGTATCTACCAGATAGCGACGTAATTAAGGAGTCAGTATGTCAGACGCTAAAAAACTTAACGTGACACCTTTTGAAATACCCTCCGCTGAACAAGATATTGCAGACTTGAAAACCCGGCTCGCGCTAACAAGATGGCCTGATAAAGAAACACCAACGGACTGGAGTCAGGGTATTCCTCTCTCTTATATGCAAGAGATCAAAGAATACTGGCAAGATGAATACGACTGGCCACGTAGGGTTGCGCTGTTAAACCAGTGGGATGGTTATATGACCGAAATAAACGGTCTGGATATTCATTTCCTCCACGTGAGATCAAAGCACAAGGAAGCCAAACCGCTACTACTCACCCATGGCTGGCCAGGTTCTATTGTTGAGTTTCAAAAAGTGCTTGGCCCTCTTTCTGACCCAACGGCACATGGTGGCAGCGCTGACGATGCGTTCCATATTGTATGCCCTACGCTTCCCG
>TARA_B110000037_G_scaffold71680_1_pt1 | contig 10493 bp, 10 predicted proteins | sample TARA_B110000037 | Tara Oceans TARA_B110000037 (sample SAMEA4397196) | marine metagenome | biome: Polar Biome; feature: [MIX] marine epipelagic wind mixed layer (ENVO:01000061); material: water (ENVO:00002006), including particulate matter (ENVO:01000060) such as... | depth 10-100 m
TGGTCGTTTTGAAGGCTTGAAAGAAGTGGCACTGGAATATGCTTTTATATTGAATTTGGCTGGGAGTTCAGATTAATAGATTTATAATTCTATTAAATATTCCCCTTAACTTTAAATTTACAAAAACTCAATATTTAAAGCTGTTTTTATTTTCATTAATGGCTGTGGTAATTTCAAGAATTCTTCAAACTTTGAATTTATTTTGAGTTTGACTCTTTTTCTGTGATGGAGTTGGACTCATTATTAATGTTCTTGAACCAATTTTTTAATTGTATAAAATTCACGGAATTTTTTCCTGCTTTCTTCACACGGTGAACCAAAGTACGATTTGTTCTTTTCTAGATTATTCCCCACTCCTGATTGAGCAAGAACTGTAACGTTTTCATTTATAGTAATGTTACTCGAAACACCAACTTGCCCCCAAAGGGTTACGTTATTTTTAATGATAACACAACCAGCAATGCCTACTTGGCTTGCAAAGAGGCAGTCTTTGCCAATTTGAGTGTCATGACCAATTTGAACCAAATTATCAATTTTAGTTCTATCGCCCACAATTGTATCACCGGTTACTCCTCTGTCTATTGTGCAATTTGCTCCAATATGAACATCGTTTTTGATTAATACACGACCACAGGATTTAAATTGTTTGAATTCGCCCTTTCTTTTTTGATAATAAAATGCATCACTACCAATAACTGAGTTAGCATGAATAATTACATTATCTCCAATAATAGAATTGTCGTAAACAGACACATTGGAATGAATCAAACAATTTTTGCCAATTTTTACATTATTTCCGATAAAAACGCCAGGTTGAATTATTGTGCTATTGTCGATTTTAGCACTTTGAGAAATTGTATTATCTGAGGATTTAAAGGGGTTGAAACGTTCAATGAGTTTTTGGACATCATTAAACGGGTCATTACTTATTAGAAGGGACTTTCCTTTCGGACAGGGCACTTCCTTGTTTATTATAATAACAGATGCAGCAGACTCTAGTGCTTTTTTGTAATATTTTTCGTGATCGACAAAAACAATATCTCCTTTTTCTACAACATGAATTTCGTTTAATCCAAGCACAGGAAAATCATCAGGCCCAACTTTTTTTGCCCCAATAATGTCTGCAATACTGAGTAAGGTTTGAGGAGAGATAAATTTCATTTCTATTTTTTTACTCTCTCAGAATAAGTGCTTTTTTTTGTGTCAATTTTTATAAAATCACCTGTATTAATAAATAAAGGAACTTTAATTTCTGCTCCAGTTTCTAGAGTAGCCGGTTTAGTAGAATTAGTTGCTGTGTCACCTTTTACACCTGGCTCCGTGTAGGTTACTTCCAGTTGTACAAAATTTGGAATATCTGCACTAATTGCTTCTTCTTTGTCTGCATGGAACATAATGTTCACCATGTCGCCTTCTTTAATAAACTGTGGAGCATTTATTAAATGTTTTTCTAAAAAAATTTGCTCATAAGACGACGTATTCATGAAATGATAAGCTTCGCCATCGTTATATAAGTATTGGTAGGTACGGTTTTCAATTCTTACTACATCAATTTTGTGCCCTGAAGGAAAAGTATGATCCAATACTTTGCCTGAAGTTAAACTTCTAATTTTGGTTCGAACAAAGGCGGGTCCTTTACCTGGTTTAACATGAAGGAATTCAATTACTGTGAAAAGGTCGTGATTGAAATTGAGACAAAGTCCGTTTTTAATATCTGAAGTAGAAGCCATAATTTTAATTCTAATGTTATTAGGTTAACAAATGTAGTTGCTGTATTGGTTTAGTGGTTAATTAAATCTTAAAAATTGATTGTAAAAAAAAGGATATTTTTTGATGCTGTAAAAAAGCGGTTTAGGATTTATAATCTCCTATCCTAATTTCATGGTTACAAAATGAAAACTCTTCAGGGGTATTATTACTACAAACCACTATTAGTCTATTCTCTTTATTTTCATTAACCAATGTTTGGTACCAGTTTTTCCCAGCTTCGTCCAGGTTGTTTAAGGGTTCGTCCAAAAGTACTAAAGGCGCTTTGGAAAGGAGCGCAAGTGCCAGTTTTACCCGCTGTTTCATTCCTGAAGAAAACAAGTGAATTGCCTTGTCTTCTTCATATTCAATTTGCAAGTATTTAGCAAAACTTTCACCAGTATAAGTTTGGTTTAATGGCTTTAATTTTTGGTGAAAACTCAGTAGTTCGTCAAGTGTAAATTCCTCTGGAATAGAGAGGTATGGGGTGCAAAGGCTTAGGTTTTTATAAATAGAATCAACATCAACTTTATTGTTGTTAACCAAGTAGTGAACTTCGCCTTCGGATGGAGATAAGATACCACTAATAATTTTTAAAAGGGTAGATTTACCTGATCCGTTGTTACCTAGAATAACGGTGTGTTCGTTTGTTTTTAGTTGTAGGTCAATTTTTCTGAAAATCCAATGAATAGCAAACCTACGTCCTATATTTTTTAAGTTTACTTCAACCATTTATTCAGGTTTAGCTAAACCCTTTTATCATTCCGTTGGGCGAGCCCGCTATAAAATCTAAAATGATTTTTCGTTCGTCACATTCTGGAATTTCATTTTTAATAATTTCAATTCCGTTTGAAATGTTTTTGTTCTGGATGAATAGAATTTTGTAGATCTTTTCAATCGTTCTTATCTTTTCTTCAGAATAGCCTCTTCGTTTCAGACCAACAGAATTTACACCTATATATTGCAAAGGGTCTTTTGCCACTTTAATATATGGCGGAATATCTTTTCTGATTTTTGAAGTGCCTCCAACAAAAGTGTGTGCTCCAATATGAACAAATTGTTGAGCAGCAACTTTACCTTCAAGTATTGCATAATCATCAATTCTAATGTGTCCAGAAAGGCCAGTATAACCTGCGATAATTACATTATCACCTATAATGCAATCGTGTGCTATATGAACGTAAATCATTATTAAGCAATTTTTGCCAATTGAAGTTTTCATTTGGTCAACGGTACCCCGATGTATTGTTACGCCTTCACGAATTATGGTGTTGTTACCAATTTCTACAGTGGTATACTCTCCTTTGTATTTTAAATCTTGAGAAACCGCACTTATTACTGCGGTTGGAAAAATTTGACATTCATTTCCAATTCTAGCACCATCAAAAATGGTTACCTGAGGGCCAATCCATGTGCCATCGCCAATTATTACATCTGCTTCAATGTAAGTAAAAGGACCAATAGTCACATCCTTTCCAATTTTGGCATTTGGGTGTACTGAAGCTAATCCGTGAATCATTTAATCGTTTTTACTTACATGTGCAACTAATTCTCCTTCGCAAACTAACTTATTTCCAACATAAGCTTTTGCTTCCATTTGGCAAATTCCTCTTCTTATGGGTGCAGTCAATCTACAGTCCATTATTAGAGTATCTCCTGGTATTACTTTTTGTTTGAATTTTACGTTGTTTATTTTCAGAAAGTAAGTCGAGTAATTTTCTGGGTCATCAACATTATTTAAAACCAAAATACCACCTGTTTGGGCCATAGCCTCAACTAATAGCACGCCGGGCATAACTGGTTCAGCAGGGAAGTGACCAACGAAAAATGGTTCGTTTCTGGTTACGTTTTTAATTCCTACAACTTTCGCTTCATCCAAATGAATAATCTTATCTACTAACAAGAATGGGTATCTATGAGGTAAAAGTTTGGTAATGTCATTTATATCGGCAACTGGAGCTTTGTTCGGATCGTATTTAGGAGCAGCTTTTTCTTCTGACCTCATCAATTTTTTGATGATTTTGCTAAATTCCATGTTGCCATAATGACCCGGTCTTGCGGCTAAAATATGACCTCTTATTGGGCGACCTACCAATGCTAAATCTCCAATAATATCTAAGAGTTTGTGACGAGCTGGCTCATTTTCAAAACGTAAATTAACGTTGTTTAGAATTCCAATTCCTACAAAATCTAATTCCGATCTATCTCTGTTAAATGTACTTGCAAGTTTGTCTTTATCTTCGTCGGATAATTCTGTATCTGCCATTACAATGGCATTGTCCATATCGCCTCCTTTAATCAACCCTGCGTTTACCAATTGAATGAGCTCACGAAGGAAAACGAAAGTTCTACAATCCGAAATTTCTTTTTCGAAATCTCCCATGTGATACATGTGAGCGTGTTGTGTGCCTAGTAAAGGAGAATTGTAATCAACCATTACGGTTAATCTAAATTCACCACCATCAGTAGGAACTGCTAGCATCTCAATTCCACGCTCCTCATCTTCCCAGGCAATATTGTGTGGTAAATCGAAGTAGTTTTTATCTTGTAATTGTTCAACCGTTCCAGCTTTTTTAATTGCGGCAACAAAGTGTTTTGAACTTCCATCTAAAATTGGAATCTCAGGGCCATCCAATTCAATTATAGCATTATCGATATCAAGGCCCATTAAAGCAGCAAGTAAGTGCTCGGTAGTGTGTACTTCGGCATTGTTTTGTTTAAGTGACGTTCCGCGTTGAGTGGCAAAAACATTGTCAACATCAGCTTTTATTTCAGGAGACCCTTCCATGTCCACTCGTTTAAAGATAAACCAATTATCTTCTTTTGCTGGTTTTAAAGTTAAATTTACATGCTGCCCAGTATGTAATCCAATGCCTGAAAAGCTAACTTCTTGCTTTAGCGTTTTTTGTTTATCGCTCATGCTTTTTTTTTCCTTGAAGTTGACGCTCCATGGCGTCTATTTTGTTTTTAATTTTTGGGAATGATCTAAACAACACATACGAGCGTTGAAAGTCTCTCACTTTAATGGCGGGTGAACCTTGCCACAAAGAATTTTCTTCTTCTATGGATTTTCCAATTCCAGATTGCGCTGCTATTTTTACACCATCTGCAATGCTTAAATGTCCTACTATACCCACTTGACCTCCAACCATGCAGTTTTTGCCAATTTTTGCCGAACCAGCAACACCACATTGTGCTGCCATAACGGTATTTTCACCTATTTCAACGTTGTGACCAATTTGAATTAGGTTATCTAGTTTCACTCCTTTTCGGATTAAAGTGCTTCCTAAAGTACCTCTATCAATAGTAGTGTTTGAGCCAATTTCTACATGGTCTTCAATAACTACGTTACCTATGTGTACAACCTTTTGGTAGTTATTCATACTGCTTGGGGCAAACCCAAATCCATCGCCGCCAATTATAGCACCGCTATAAATCGAACAATTGTTTCCAATAACACAATCGTCTTGCACAGTTGCATTTGCCAGAATAGTTGTGCTATCTCCAATCTTCACATTGTCGCCTAAGCTTACATTCGAATTTATTCTTACTCGATCTCCCAGGACACAATTTTCACCGATATACACATTAGCACCTACATAAACTGATTCGCCCAAAGTGGCTGATTCAGATACAAAAGCCGAAGGATGAACCCCCGTTTTACTGTTTTTATATGCTTGATAAGCTTGGAGGAGTTTACCAAAACTCACTCTTGCATCATCAACTCTTACCAGAGTTAAAGTAGGTTTTATGGGTTTGGTTAATTTGTACGATTTGTCAACTATTGCAATGGATGCATTGGTGTTGTACAGGTGCTCTTGGTAGGTCAAATTAGACAGAAAAGTTATGCTCTCAGGAACACCTTCTTCTATTTTGGCCAATTTAGTAACAACTTCGTCCTCGTTTCCCTCTACGATACCGTCGAGTAATCCTGCTATTTGTTGGGCGTTAAATTCCATTCAAATATTTAAACTAATTTATGAAAATCAGTGAGTTACGGTCACCTTGTTTTAAGTTTCAATTTTCTCAAAAATAAAGAATCTAAAAAGCCTCATTTTTAGGCTCTTTCAAACTTTTCAACAAAAATAGAATTAAACTAAGGATTGGCTATAAATAATGTTTCCAGGAGTGCAATTTTTTTGGTTATTTGAGGAAGAAATAATTTTTTTTGGCTGCTAAATTCCCCTCCCTTTCGGATAACAAAAGAAATACTTAATCACTGGTTCTGCTAATGCCGAAATGTTTAGCAAATCAGCTGCAGAGGCAATATCTTTTACCGATCCATCTTTATACAATAAATTAATCCCAAATTTGTCATTGATATAAGCCCTGTTGTCTATGCTTTTAGAAAACACAAAGTATTTCGCTTCATCCAAACTAATTTTATTTTTCGCTGCTACTTCAGATACAAGTTTGTTTATTTCCAGTTCTGTAAATGGATTTTTTTGAAGTTTAATTTTCAATAAGTTTCTGTTTACTAACTGAGTAGAAAGTTTAGAAAGAACAAAATCGCCAGAATTCATCCATTGTTTTATAGCTCCCAATACATCATAATCATCCAGTTGCGAAAAGGAGTCGAGTAAGTCATTTCTGGTTTTAAAATCACCTTTATTTATTTTTTCATATAGAAATATACGTAATGAATTTGAGCATGGTAAAACTGTTCCTTGTAATGCAAGTTCCTTGGCACGACTTAAAATTCTCATGAGCATGTTCTCGGCTGATAATACCGTTTTGTGAAGATAAACTTGCCAGTACATTAATCGTCGTGCTACCAGAAATTTTTCAATGGAATAAATGCCTTTTGCCTCAATTACCAGATTGTCTTTGTAGACATTCATCATTTTAATGATGCGATCGGAACCGACAATTCCTTCTGTAACTCCTGTAAAAAAACTATCTCTTCTTAAGTAGTCCAATCGGTCGATATCGAGTTGACTGCTTACTAGCTGGTTTAAATATTTTTTTGGATGTTCGTTTTTGAAAATTTGAATGGCAATATCTAATTTTCCTCCAAAATTTTTGTTTAACCTGTCCATAAAAAGTAACGAAAGTTCTTCGTGGCTCACTTCCGGGACAATGGTATTTTCTAGAGTATGTGAGAATGGGCCGTGCCCAATGTCGTGCAATAAAATGGCAATGGTCACACCCAATGCTTCGTCTTCCGAAATTTCATGTCCTTTTTGTCGAAGAGTATCGATGGCTTTTCCCATTAAATACATTGCGCCCAGTGCATGTTGAAAACGAGTATGGTTTGCTCCACTATAAACCAAGTTGGTTAACCCTAATTGAGATATCCGCCTTAATCGTTGAAAATAAGGGTGTTCTATTAAATCGAAAATTAATTCGTTATTAATTGTAATAAACCCATAAATTGGATCGTTAAGGATTTTTCTTTTGCTATTGTATCGCGAAGGATTCACAGTGAAAATTTAATTCACAAAAATATGCGCTTAGAGTTGAAATTGATTGAAATTTGAATTTCTAACTGCTTAATAATTGAGAAAACGAAATTGATGGGAGAAATAAACATTTTATGGGCCGATGATGAAATAGATCTTTTAAAGCCACATGTACTTTTTTTAGAAGATAAAGGCTATAAAGTTTTTACTACCAATAGCGGAGATGAAGCCTTAGAATACTTGGAATACCAGACAATTGATATTGTTTTTTTGGATGAACAAATGCCCGGCTTAAGCGGTTTGGATACTTTGCAGCAGGTAAAAGAGAAGTTTCCGTCCTTGCCGGTGGTTATGATTACAAAAAGTGAGGAAGAGCATATCATGGAAGATGCAATTGGCTCTAAAATCTCCGATTATTTAATAAAACCAGTAAATCCAAATCAGATATTGCTTTCTATTAAAAAGAATTTGGATGTAAAAAAATTGGTGAGCGAAAAAACCACTTCGGATTATCAACGAGAATTCCGAAACCTTTCTATGCGCATCAATGATGATTTGGAAGAAGAAGATTGGGTGGGTGTTTATAAGAAATTGGTTCATTGGGAGCACGAGTTAGATAGCTCAAACGATGATAGCATGGAAGAAATATTAGCCATGCAAAAAAGTGATGCTAACAATGCGTTTTGTCGCTTCTATGAAGAGAATTATACCGATTGGATAGAAGGAGCTGATTTTGCTCCGGTTATGTCTCACACTGTTTTCCCAAAAAAAGTTTTGCCTTTGATAAATGCGGATAGCGATGAAACCGTTGTAGTTATTTGTATTGACAACATTCGATTTGATCAATGGCGAGCCATTCGCCCTTCACTTACAGATTTCTATAGAGTAGAAGAGGAAGGTGTTTATTTTTCCATAGTTCCAACAGCAACTTCTTTTTCAAGAAATGCACTGTTCTCCGGGTTATTACCCACCGAAATAGAGCAGCGTTTTGGTAAACAGTGGGGCAATGAGGATGGATTTACCCACGAAGCAGATTTGTTGGACGGTATGCTTGCATTGAATGGAAAACAATGTAAAAGTGATTTCGTGAAAATTAATAACTTGGAGGAAGGTAAAAAATTGGCAGATAAAATTGATGAATACCTTCACAATAATTTATTGGTAATTAGCTACAATTTTGTGGATACTCTTACACATGCCAAAACCGAATTGGATATGATAAAAGAACTAGCAGACGATGAGGCGGCTTACCGATCAGTTACAAGTTCGTGGTTCGAGCATTCGCCTTTGTTGGATATTATTAAAACTTTGGCTGAAAAGAAAATTAAAGTTGTTTTAACAACAGACCACGGGAGCATACGAGTGAAAAACCCAATAAAAGTTATTGGAGATAGAAATACCAATACAAACCTGAGATATAAAGCTGGTAAAAATCTGGATTATCCAGCTAAACAAGTGTTTGAAGTGCATAATCCAGAACAGGCACATTTACCAAAGCACAATGTAAGCACTCGCTATATTTTTGCCCGAGGCGAAGACTTTTTTGTATATCCAAATAATTACAATCATTTTGCTAATTATTATAAAAACACATTTCAGCATGGTGGTATTTCTATGGAAGAAGTGTTATGTCCAGTAGTTTTATTAAGCCCAAAGTAAATGTCTAAAACTTGGGAATATCTTAAGTTGAGTGATCTGGAAAAAACAGGAAAAGAACTTTTAGAGGCATATCCAAAAGAAAGGATTTATGCCTTTGTAGGGAAAATGGGAGCTGGTAAAACCACTTTTATAAAAGCACTGTGCTGTTCACTCGGGGTGGAAGAAGAGGTAAGTAGCCCTACTTTTTCTTTGGTAAATGAGTACAGGGGTAGTGTAGAGAAAACTATTTTTCATTTTGATTTTTATAGAATTGAAACCGAAACCGAGGCTTATGATATTGGTTTAGAAGAATACTTAGATTCTGGAAATTACTGTTTTATAGAATGGCCGGATAAAATTGACTCTTTGTTGCCACCAAGTTTTGTGCTGATAAAGATTAAGGAATTGGAGGGTAAAAGAGAAATAGAATCTAATTTGATTTTGGACTAGCTTCTTACCCTTAGGTTTTTTATTTTTGAAGAATGAACTTATCGTCTGGTGAACTCAAAAAACTTTCAGAATCGGCTGCGTTTTCGCCCAAAGAACAACTACAAGCATTAGAGGAAAAAGAAGAGACCATTTTTTTTGGGGTTCCTAAAGAAAAATCATTTCAAGAGCGGAGAGTTGCATTAACTCCTGATGGAGTTGCGCTACTAGTTGCTCATGGTCATAGGGTAATGATAGAAAAAGGTGCCGGTGAAGGTTCTAATTTTGATGACAACGAATACATACAGGCGGGTGCGCAAATTCAAGAAGATGTAACTAAAGTTTATAGAGCTAATATTTTATTGAAAATTGCTCCTCCTTCTTTTCAAGAAATTGAAATGATGCAAAGGGGTCAAACTTTAATTTCTGCCTTGCAACTTTCGACACAACCAAAGGATTCACTTCAAAAACTAGCTCAAAAAAACATTACTGCCATAGCATGGGATTTTATTCAAGATGATGATGGAGTTTATCCTATAGTTAGAGCAATGGGTGAAATAGCTGGAAATACTTCCATTTTAATTGCAGCAGAATTAATGAGTCAAGCACCGGGGAGTAGCAAAGCAATGTTTGGTGGAATAACGGGTGTGCCGCCTACCGAAGTGGTAATTATTGGTGCAGGAACAGTTGGTGAATATGCAACCAGAGCCGCACTCGGTTTAGGTGCTAGCGTTAAAGTTTTTGATCAATCCATGTACAAATTAAGGAGGCTTCAAAACGATATTGGTCAACGAATAAATACGTGCACCATGCACCCGGAAACTTTGGCTGAGGCACTTATTAATTGTGATGTGGCAATTGGTGCAGTACGCTCAGATAGTGGTCGCTCGCCTTGTTTGGTTACCGAAGAAATGGTGAATAATATGAAATATGGTGCTGTAATAGTTGATGTTTCCATAGATCAGGGAGGATGTTTCGAAACTTCTGAAGTTACCACCTATGAACATCCTATAAATGTGAAATACGAAGTAATTCATTATGGCGTACCTAATATTCCTAGTCGTGTTTCTAGAACTGCTTCTAAAGCATTGAGTAATATTTTTTCACCTATTCTAATAAAATTTGGAGTTCAAGGAAGTTTGGCTAATGTTCTTAGAAATTTTAAAGGGGTTAGAAATGGGGTTTACCTTTATAAAGGAACTTTAACAAGTCCCGCACTCGGAAATGCATTTGATTTGCCACACAAAGACTTGAACATCCTTTTAGGGATGTTCTAAAAAA
>TARA_B110000037_G_scaffold220716_1_pt1 | contig 10488 bp, 9 predicted proteins | sample TARA_B110000037 | Tara Oceans TARA_B110000037 (sample SAMEA4397196) | marine metagenome | biome: Polar Biome; feature: [MIX] marine epipelagic wind mixed layer (ENVO:01000061); material: water (ENVO:00002006), including particulate matter (ENVO:01000060) such as... | depth 10-100 m
GAGATTGATCATTTTTAACTCCTATAGTGGTATTGTGCCTTACTATAACATTATCGCCTATTATAACATCTTTATGAATTATTAATCCTTGACCGTGATATACTTGAAATTTTTTTCCGAAAATTACAGTATCTGGAATATCAATACCCAAAATCCATTGAAATATAATTTTATATGTAAGTCTAACAGGTATTCCTATTGTTAATAGTATTTTATTGGATGTGAAAAAATTTGATATTTTAAATGCTATTAAAAATATTTTTCCTTTTGTATTTCTATACATTTCACTTTGTTTAATATAAAGATTAAAATAACTATTTAAGTTTTTTCTGATTTTTTTCTTGCAAAATTGAATTGCGACATAAACCTAATGATAACATTAGTATTAGGGCTGTATTGATCCAATTATACCCTTGAAAGAAACACATAGTGAGATATAATATAAACAATGACATAGCTAATGTATTATAATTACTCTTTATGGCTAAGATATACTTGTACACACGATATAAAAATATTAGAAATAAAATTAAACCTATAATCCCATTCACGAGTAATAAGTCTAAAAACCCATTATGAGAAACTATATTTATTCCTATTAAATCACCTATCCTTTTCTTCTGTTGTAATTCCCCCATTCCAATTATTTTTTCTGTACTGCTCGAGTCAAGATAAACTAATGCACTTGCTAACCAAATTCGACCTCTTCCACTGCCCATACTTTCAAATGTATCTTCAGAATTACTTATTCTATTTCCTGAAATCCTATTCACCAATGCATCATTACTGAAAATTTGAATAGCCGTAAAAAATATGATAAAGCTGCCCATAAGAATTATTCTAATCCTATATTTAGCATTTTTCTTAAAAAAACTATAAAAAATAGGAAGGATTCCAATAATAAACATTAACAAACCAGTTCGAACATATGTAATTAATAAAAAATATATTCCAATTAAAAGAATAGGAAACAGAAATCGTTTTTTTACTGAACCTTCAAACCAAAAAAACACAATAACTACCAGGGCACTAGCTAGAGTCATAGATGCTGAATGTGCCGATTGATATGGACCAACTAACCCAAATGATTCAGAACCAAATTCCTGTAAAATATAACCATCTTCAATACTTTTCAATATTCCTAACTTGTAAGGAATGAATGATGCTATAAAAAAAAATGAAAAATATAATAGAGAATATTTAAGTTGATTGACATTATATTTAAGTAAGAAAATTCCTGTTAACGGAAAAAATAAAGTAATTATGAATTTAAATATTGGAGTTGAAAACCCATTTGATAAATCAATGTGTAGAAGCTGTATAATTGCAATGAGTATATAAGATCCGTAGATAAATAAATATATCTTATTATTTTTAATAAGATAAAACGAAATATATAACAAGGCAAGACCTTTCCATAGATGTGATATTTTGACACCTCCAATACTTATTGTTTCAAAATGAAATAGGAGAAGTAGAAATAAACCTAAAAATATATGTCTTAAAGTAGTTTGACTCATTTAATCATAATTGTTTGTCAATTTAAATATTTTTTTTGACCAATTTTCTAAAGAATATTCTTCAAAACCATGTGGAATATTTATATCAATCTTAAAAATGTCTGAATTAATAGCAGGCATATCTCTATTTATAACCTGAATAATTTCTTCATCATAAAAACATTCTTCCATTATACTAGCATTCGTAGTAATTAAAGCTTTTCCATTACCTAGTGCATCAAAAGGTCTTTGGGTTAAACCATTTTGCCAAGGATTATGAATATCAAGAATAACTTTTGATTGATTAGTAAGTTGTTGGACTTTGTTAAAACTAATTTTATTAAAAGTAAAATCTTTCATTAATAAAGATCCTCGTTTCTTATAAATAAACTTTTCAAAGTAATATCTATACCATGGAATTTGTATTACAAACTTAGTTTTAATGTAATACGGAAGATTTTTTTTTACCATATCAAGAAACGAGATTCTGTCTGTATGACCTTTTCCAATAAAAAGAAGATCAATATTAGGTTTTGAAGTTTTATTTTCTAATTTTTCTTTTTTATAAAAATTTGGCAAATAATTAAATCCAAAATCTAAACAATCAGTTCTATCAAAAGAAAAAATTGAATCAAAATATTTAGATAAAAAAAGTGTATTCTTATTATTTTTAACAGAATCCCATTGATACATAATAAAAACAGAGTTTTTATACTTTTTCTTAATAAAATTCATAAAAACCTCATTGAGAAGATCTCCATGAATGAGAAAAACTATATCAACTTTGTCAGGGGCTTCATTTATCTTTTTAATCATTAATTTATTTGTTACTTCTTTACAAATTCTTAATGAAACTCTTCTCAAAATATTTTCCCAATAACCTATTCTATTTTCATTTATAAAATAAACAAAAGCACCTTTTGCTTCAAAATCATTAATGATTAATTTTGTGTAATCAAAAAAAACAGGACCTATAAAAAGTATTTGTTTATTCTTTATATCGACAATATTATTTTTTATCCCCACTATTTAATTCTTTTAATTATTTCAGAAAACAACTTACTAGAACTATTCTCATCCCTATAACTGTTAAAAAAATCATTTTTATCCTTAGTAATAGTCAGGTATTCGTGATCAACTAACGATTTTTGTAAATGAATTATCACATCCTCCCAATCTTTTGCAATGGGTCCCGAAACTAAGGCATTATAATCAAAATTAATACCTGTAGTTTGTTTATAGGCATCAAGGTCAAAGGCAGTGAAAATTATCGGTTTGAGTGTTAAGAGAAAATCAAAATAAACTCCAGAATAATCTGTTAACATAACATCAAAATTCTTAAGAATAGGATTTATTTCTTTCAGATCTGAGTCTGAAAGGTTGATAATTCTATCAGATTTGGTTGATGAAGATATTTGGTTATCACAAAAATGACCTTTAGTTATAAAAATAGCATTATGTTTTTCTAAAACTTCAATTAGTTTTAATTCATCGTAACTATATTCATTAAAGAAATCTGTATTTTCTGTTGTAGAGCGAAAGGTTGGAAGATATATTATTTTTTTAGGGTTATTAAACTTATGATCCCAAGATAAAATAATATCTTCTTTTTCTTGCTTAAAAAATATGTCATTTCTAGGATAACCTGACTTTATAATATTTTTTATTGGTACTAAAAATGCTTTACTCAAAATTTCATCAAAACATGCGGAAGTTGAAACTACAAAATCATACGTATATTCATATAGGAAAGGGAATAAATATTTTTGAATATTTAAAAGAAGTTTTCTTTCTTCTGAAATTTTGGCTGACATTCCAATTTTTTTCATCGGAGCACCATGCCAAATTTGAACTAATTTAGCTCCATTTATAAAAAACGGATTTACATCTGTTTTACTATTGCTTATAACGATAACTTTCGCAATAAGAGATTTAAATATCCCTTGAAAACTGTTTGTCTTGTAAGATTTAAAACCTTTTGATCTTAATTCATTTACAACATTATCATTTCTAGTAATCCAAATAGCTTCAATTTCAGGGTGATGTTCTACAACTCTTAAAAAAAATGCTTTTGAATTATCTGAAAACTTTAACCCATGCCAAGCTCCAAAAACCCAAACATTTTTTTTTCTAGGTATAAACTTTTGTATGATCCAAATAGGAATAAAAAAAATATAAGATAGATGAACTATAACTATTTTTAATCTTCGATAAAATTTAATCATTATTATTATTATTATTAGTAGTAGTAGTAGTGAATGAAGAACAAATCAATTTTAGCCATATATTTAACTAAATATTTAGTCCTCATCTTTTAAAATAGCTTTTAATTTAGTTGTTGATATTCCTTTAGTTCTAGGGAAATAGATAACTTTACAATATTCATTTAAATCATTGAATTTCCCTTCCCAACTGTTACCCATTACAAAAATATCAATAGTATTTTCATTGTTTAATGAAAGTTCATTTGAAATTGCTGTTCCAAAGGTTAATGCTCCTATTACTATTATATCCATTTAAATAAATTTAACGGCTAAAATGTTATTTCTTACCCATACGACTAGCTTTATTATATCCTATTATGTTTTGACTCAAAACGTTCCTGTAATATTTTGAAATTAAAAATAATGAAGTCAATCCAATTAAAGCACTAAAACCACCAAATGTGATAATTAGTATCAAATTAAATGTTCCTTCTTGAAACGGCAAAAACTTTTTTATAAAGATTAAAAAAAATATTTGAATTACAGATGGAATAATCATCTCAAATAATGAAAGTTTAATAAATGACAAAACATCTATTTCTAAAAACTTTAATAGATATTTAAGGTAATATAAAGTGACTACAAAACCTGAGACAACTTTAAAAATTGCGAATGACATTAACCCTAAATAGCTAATTGTTGCAATGATTCCCACCCAAAACACAGATGTCATTATAAAACTGCTTAAATATAAATCCTTTATTTTTTCTAAAGAAACAAATAGGTTTGATGTAGGGCTACTAATAAATGAAAACATAAAATTCATTGCTAATAAACTTAGTATAGCTGAAGAAGGTAAGTAATCACTTCCAACCCAAGACACAATAATATTATCGCTAAGAACTACTATTGGAATAATAGTTAATAATATAATTGGCATCGATAATCGAATTGAGTTTATTACTATTTTTTTTAAGCCATCAAAATCTCTTGTTCCAACAAAATGATTAAACCTATTTTGAAAAGGGCTAAATATTATAGAAATAAAAACTCTTAAAAACTTTGAAAAAGTTAATGCTAATGCAAAAATGGCAACACTCGTCGCTCCTAAAAATTTACCAATAATTATTAAATCAATCTCATTATATAGTACCCACATTAAAGTGACAAAAATAGAACTAAATGCAAGATTTTTTGTCTTGTTAAAAACCGTTAAGTCAAATTTGAATGATTTTAAAATCAGTGAAATTGGAATTGAATACCGTCTTGTTATAAAAAACAAACAAACCAGAAATACTAATAAATCAATAATCTTGGTAAACAAAAAGTAATTTACAATTTCATATCTGTTTTCTGAAAAAAAATAATAAACTGATAAAATTTTAAAAGATGAACCAATTAATGTTATAATTTGAAAAACATATTCCTCTATTCTTACTTGAAAAATACCGGAAACGAATCGTTGCCCAACAACGATTAGTGAAGCAAAAGCTTGTATGAGCAATAATTGTGAAGCAATTTGTAAATATGAAGGATTTTTAATTTCAGAAATCAACCATGATGGGTTATATGAAAAAGTCAAAAACAACAAAACAAATACTAAGACAAATATAAATAGAATAAAAGCTGAAAAGCCATGAAGTTTAATTTCCGCATCTCTTTCTCCTCTCGCAAAACATTCTCCAGCATACTTTACTGAAGCTTTAATAAAACCCAAATCAGCATATGATAAAAAGATTGCCATTGAAATACATATTGAATATATTCCAAAAACTACTTTATTGTCACTAATCATTGGTACAACTATAAACATTGATAACAAATTAAATATCACTGCTAATAAGCTCCAAGAATATGTACTTTTAAAATTACTTATATAATTTTTTTTCAATATCTCTTTTTATATGTTTAAATTGTTTTTATGATATCAAATGAAAAACAGAAGTTTTTTATTGTAGATCGGATTTACTCTTTTAATAATTTTAATAATAAATCTGTGGTATTAGATGATGGTGCTAAAAATGTTGACCTTAATTCGTTTATTGAAGTTTTAACTTGTTCACTTCTCCACCAAGCATCTACATTATCATATACTTCTTTTAAATGTTCTATTGTTGATTCTGCTGAGTTTTGAACTACACCTGAACCACTCAAGTTTTTAAAAACATTTTCAAATTCTTTTGCAATTGGAACAACCAAATTATCATGAATTATTATGAAGGGTACGTTCATAAGTATAAGTTCAGCAACACCACTTGAAATATGATCAATAATTACAACTTTAGATTGTTGAATACTTTCATGAAAATTTCCTCTATCAATATTGATAGCTCGTTTATTGATATCCCAGGCATGTTCAGAATCCCAGAAATATTTATTTACAGATCGGGGTCTTAATAAAAAACTTTCTGTAAACTCTTTAGGCAATAAATCGATAAAATTATTAACCATTCTTAAAGACTTCAAATAACCCGAGTTTATCTCATTATTTACACCAAATTCCATTATATATGGATAACGTACATGACAAATAAATAAAATATTTTTTTTAGATCTATCAAACAGGTAAGGTTTAATTCTTCTAAAAGCAATTCCTCCTTGTAGAATTCTTGCATTATTATCAATTTGCCAACCAGTTGTTATAAACTTATTTGACACTAATAGTTCGTACCAAAAATAATTATTACGAAATAAATATCCGAAAGCTGCATGTTCTTGACAAAGAAACTCTTTATTATTGTTTTTTGCTATAGCAATATATATTGATAATGAAAGGTTTGAAATCCATCCCTCAGATACTATATATTTAAATTGCTTTTTTTTAATATCATTTTCAAAAACTTCATAATAATTATTGAATTTTTCTATTAATATTTTTGGAAAGCAGTGGTAAAGAGTACTAATTAAATACAATTCAAAATTATTATCATATTTAATATCGAGAAACTCTTGCCTTTTTGATTTATCTATATTTTCACTTAGATTTTCTAATTCTGGTAAAATATATGATTGTATTTTTAATTTTGATTTAATTAGTGTTGATTTAAAAATCGCAGAATAATTTACTCCTAATAAAATAATTTTTGGTTTGCGAATTAAGGGCAAAATTTTAGTTATTATTCTAAATAAAAATTGTTTTAATGAAATACTGTTTTTTAAAAAAGCAAACTTGTCTTTTTGTTTTTTATTTTTTAATTCATTAGAAATAATATCGTAACTTTTTTCCTTAATTGGAAAATCTACACTTTTAAATAAATAGTAATATTGACTTACAAGCTGCTGAACGCCGAAATCACTACAAAAACATTGAACATACTCCTCTGAATCGTTTGGAATAAAAAATGATTTCTTATCCAATAATTTTATACTAGTTTTGTCTATTGATAATTTACATAAATATGAGTATTTTTCATAAACTATGTGAATGTGTCTAAAGAACCAATAACCAAAAGCTGTTCTCCAAAATGAAACAGGCAAATCTGTTTTGTGGATTTCGTTCAGTTTATCTCCTACTAACTCAGAAAATTTGTAATATATTTTTTGACACTCAATAAAAGCTATTGACACCTCTTCTGTTGTAGAAAAATTATCATCTAAAGTAGGTGATTTTATTCGATCTATTTCTGCTAATGTAAAACCATGTTTAGCTCCGTTCCATAAATATATATCATCATCATATTTAGAGCCCCAAAATTCTTTTAGACCAGTTGCTCGAATATTTTTAAATTGATTTTTTTTTGAAATTTCCATTAATGTAGAATTATGATTTGATAAAAGATTTATTTATCGATAACTCCTTTGCCTATAAGGACGTATTTATCATCTTTATAATCCAGTCTCTTATTTTTAGTGATTATAAAATCTTTATTTTTATCATCATTATTCAGTCTAACTAAGTCAATACCTTTGTCATAAATATGATTTTCTATGCTATCTAACAGCTCCCATTTCCAGTTGTTTATATTTCTTTTCCAAACTTTTGGATCTCTGTGCTGGTCGATAATTAAATCAAAAGCGGAAGAATCAATTCCCATCCAGTTTAAAAATAAATCTGTGGTTTTTGGAGTATTATACTGATAACGCTTTACTAATTCGATCCCTTCTTCTCTAGAAAGCCTCCCAAAACGTATTTCTCGTGTTGCGTGATCCAATACTTTTCCATAACCAAATTTTAACCATTTAATATAGTCGTGAGTATCGGAATAATGAAAACAATCTACATCGTTATATGTATCAAAAGTTCGAGTTTGAATTCGTGTTTCATAATTGTATAATTTAATCATTTGTTCATGTTGGGCTTTAGTGTCCCATCTTAAATAATTATTCAAATATATTCCACGTACACCAACTTGTTCTATCTCCTCATCTGAGGGGTAAAAGTATGGCGTTAAATCTTCCTTTTCAACATGATCGAAAATGTCTATTAAATCCTCTGCTTCGAATCCCATTAAATCATGCTCTTTTCTATACTTTCTTGTCATTTCCACCTCATTGAGGTGCGAAAACATCCCAACTTGATCAATTCCTTGGTGGCACCCCCAAATAATTAAAGGTATTTTTTGTTTTACAGCAGTTTGTACTGGAAAAACTGTTTGTCCTGCAATAACATGCCAATACATACTACCCATTTTTCTCATAGTTGCTTTAGTAATTTTCTTGACTGATTCAGGGTTTACAGTCAAAGTAATCATGTCGCAATCAAAAATAGTACGTAAATAAGCTAAATTACGAATACCAAGTTCTGTATTGTAATGCTTATTATAGGTTACGAGTAAGGGGTTCAAACCGTATATGTTTTTGACGGTATGGACTATAAAATAGGAGTCCCTAGCACCAGATACTGGGATAATACAATCATAATTATTTCCATTGGTGTTTTTATAATCATTAAGAATTGTTTCAAGTTTTTTTTCTCTTTCGTTCCAGTCTAGTAAATCTTTTTCTTCATGAATACGGCAACCAGAACAGACGCCATGTTCATCAAAAATAATATTAAGTGGATGATTTTCTGGATAGAGACATCGCTTACAATATTCCATAACTATATTTTCTCTTTTTTTAATTTAATATATAATAAATTATCAAGGTAATCGTCTTCTAGCTTCTCTAATTTATTAAATTCATTTATTGTATTATTTGAATAATTTGCAGATGATTCAAGACGAATATTAAATTTCTTTTGTTTTAATAAAGCTTTAGTTTTAATAACACTATGTTCATTAAAATGAAAATAATTGCCAACTGCTGCTGCTGCTACATTTGTACTTGTAAGTAGGTCATAAATATGAGATGGTTTTCCAGCTCCACCGCAAATAATGACAGGCACTTTAACTATTGAGGAAATTTGTTTAGCTAAATTTAGATCATAACCAGTATAAAAACCATCATTATCAACATTATTGATAAAAAGTTCGCCTGCACCAAGTTCTGAAGCTTCTTCAGCCCAATCAAAAAGATTTTTAGTCGTTGCTTTTTTAGAAATATGATCATAAACAAAATAGTTTTCATCTTTATCTTTAATCGCATCAATTGCTACAATTACACACTGATTCCCAAAAATACTTGCAGCTTCTGAAATGAATTCAGGTTTTGATAATGCATAAGAGTTAATAAAAATTTTATCTGCACCAACATTTAAAAGCCCACGGATGTCATCAATTGACTTAATACCACCCCCAATAGTCAAAGGCACATTACATTTTAATGAAAGTTTTTTATAAGTTTCAAATAATGGTGATCTGTTGTTGGATGTAGCTGACATGTCAGAAATAATTATTTCATCAATTCCCCATTGGTTTAGAAATTCAACTGATATTTTTGGCTTACCAACAGGAAGATATTTATTAAATCCAATACTTTGAACAACAATCCCATTTAACAAGGTGAGATTCGCAATAATTCTTTTTTTTAGCATTTATTTAAGATTAAAATGATTAAAAAATGATCTAAATAATTTAAGTCCATTTGTTTGACTTTTTTCTGGATGAAACTGTGCGCCAAATATATTTTCGTTACCAACAATTGCTGACATCTCATTTCCATAATCTACAGTAGCAATTTTATATTTTTCATCGCATTCAAAATAATAACTATGATCCCAATAAAAATTTGGGTTTTCCAATTCATTATTTGAAAAAAAGATATTCTTATTAATTTTTGAATTAACATTATTCCACCCTACGTGAGGGACTAGCAAATTATCATTATAATGAATTTTTTTTACTGAACCAGGAATCCAACCTAATCCATTATGAATACCATTTTCTTCTGAGTAATTAGCAAGTATTTGCATACCAATACATATTCCAAGTACTGGTTTTTTTTCAATTAGAGCAAAATTCTCCAAAATAGGGATCAAGTTTAAACTCCTAATATTATTCATTGCCTCTTCAAATGCGCCTACTCCTGGCAAAATAATAGCATCTGCAGATGTTATTTCATGTTCATCATTTGTTATAAGAACGTTATAACCCAATTGCTTTAAAGCGTTGGAAACAGAGTTTATATTCCCTACTTTATAATCAACTATTATAATTTTACTTTCCATTATTTAAATTATATCAAATTTTCGAACCCATTTTCCATTAGTATCTTTTTCAAAAAGATCTTTATTAACATAAGAATCAACGACTTCCCAGAATTTTTCAATGGTTATATCTATAAATGAGCAAAAGCTTAAAATACTTTCATTTGAACAAGCACCATCATATAGTTTAACTAATTCTATAGCTTTATCTCTAGCAAGATTCCTATATCTCATTTCTTCATTAACTATCTCAGTCGCT
>TARA_B110000037_G_scaffold103680_1_pt1 | contig 10487 bp, 9 predicted proteins | sample TARA_B110000037 | Tara Oceans TARA_B110000037 (sample SAMEA4397196) | marine metagenome | biome: Polar Biome; feature: [MIX] marine epipelagic wind mixed layer (ENVO:01000061); material: water (ENVO:00002006), including particulate matter (ENVO:01000060) such as... | depth 10-100 m
CAGCAGAACTGCAACAAGCCACTGCGAAAACTAGCTGGCTTAGAATCTTCGCTGGAGTCAGTTTGAACCAAATTAAATTGATCATCATAGCTCCTACCTCTTTAATAAATAGTGTCTAACGGGCAGCGCGGCCCAGATATACCTGAAAAGTACGCTCCACATAATCATCAACACCGGGCACAAACAGCACGGTAAGAACCGTAACTACAACAGCGACCGCAGTAAAAATGTAAAAGTTTTTCATGCTTCAAATCCTTAGGAAAACATCTGATCGCTATCTACGTTCTATTCTATTTCCTTTCTTAGCCTCGAGGCGCTGCTTCGAACACCCAAACGTCTCCCGCTTCGACCGCGGCACGAGTCGTCGCCGACGGATACTTCCCCGTGATAGTTGCAGTCAACCCATCGAGCACATCGCCGGACTGTATACGTTGCAGTTGACGCTCATAACGCACCCCGTTGATGCGAATTACTGCACGGCCATCGCGCTCCGCTTGTATTGGCCACTGCTTCCAGATTCGACCGATGGAATTTCCCATGTAGCCTGACCACACGTATATCTTATTCTCATATTCGGCGATCCAAATGCGACGAGATTGCGCAGGATCCAATAGCTGCATCTCTATTGTGGGAATCTCGCTTACGAAACTCCAATCTGGATCGGGGCCTGAATGCAGCTCACCGGCTACGAGCGGCCCGCCTGAGAAGACACGATTGGGGCCATCTTCAAAACGTTGTTTGGCTCCGGCAGTTGCCACTGCCGCGATTGGAATCAGCAACAGACAAATTATTACGATGACTGCTCTTCTAAATAATTTCATAACATCCTCTATTCGGTTGTGTTTCTAACTTGCTGTTCAAACAAAAATGGGGCCAGAGTAGCTACTACTCAAAACCCCAATTAGTTTCTCCAAAATCGTGCTGTTACTGTGCTTCAGATTCCGCTAACGCATCCTGCACCCTAGCACCGCGTAATATATTTACCATGCCATAGTTACCTTCGTGGCAGGCATACTCGTAGAGTAGACCTGCGACTTTAGTCATAGGCACAATGGCCGTAAATTTGTCGGTATAGGTTGATGGGTCATCAACTGTAAACTCGTAATCTACTGTGTACTCGCCTCTGCGAGTGAAGCGCTCTGTGAGCACTTTGTCTAGCGAGGTTCCAGCCTGACCAAAACTCGAAGCCAAGCCGTTGAAATTTCGCGTCTGGACAACAAGAGTGTCGCCTTCCCAATAGCCGCGAGAATCTCCCATCCAGAGTCGTACATCATCGTTAAGTGAACCCATCTCACTCGGCATGTCGACAAGAGGGACTACACGAGCATCGTGAATCATTTCTGTGAGGATGACTGCCGTATCTTTCGTCTGAAAGATTTGCACATTGTTGTTGTACAGACTCGGCACAAAGGGAGGCCCCGCATTGAAGCCAATCAGGCATCGCTCTGACAGTCCGCGATCCTCCGGGCCATCTGTGCCAATACCGCCAGCTGAGATTCGAACCGGGCGCGACTCGCCAGTTGTATCCCCGCCATATACTCCCTGGCGGGCTATTGCACCCTCTCTGAGAGCTGGAAGTTTGCCATTTACCGGATAGACAATATGCGAGGTACGTACATCACCGCCAATACCGGCATTCTCGACCCAGAAATCGTTGTAGGAGCCGTCGACACCCTCAACCGCTATGGCACCATCGTTCGAGGCATCTCTTGCAGCTCGCTGTTCAGCGATTTCTCTGACTTCCTCGGGTGTAAGGAATTGACGATCGCCGAAGCGAGATGGACGCTGCATGGGTCTGTTCGAAGAAAAGTTCCAGACCCCCTGCAAATCGGGCAGGCCCCATTGAGTGCGAGGAGTGACATAGTCGTCGGCGGCTAAGGCCACCGTCGAAAAGGCACAGGCAACTGCCAGTAGTGTAAGTCTTGGGAACGCCATTATTGCTTTTTTCACAAGTAGCCCCGGGGATAATTTAATCCTAATAGCTGAAAGGTAGCTTATTCACCATGTCAGCACAATTTATAAATAGCGACAAAATGTAGCAGTGAGGTGGCGGGTTGGTTTCCACCGCAATGGACTATATGCGTTTTAGTCAAATAGTATTGAATGGCGGCGAGCTGGATGGCGTGAGAATCCTAGCACCTCTTACTGTGGACCTAATGCACCGAGATCAGACACCTAAGAACATGGCCGGCAGTGTTTTGGGAGCCCAAGGCACCTCGTTCAGTTTAGATTTTGCGGTGATCGATGATCCGGTTGAAGCCGAGTCTTACTCTACTGGAGAATTCTACTGGGCCGGAGCTGCTGGCACTTGGTTCTGGATTGACCCAGTTGAGAGTCTGGTGTTCATCGGCATGATTCAACAGTTTGGCAGCATGCTGCCGAATGTTCGCGCCACTTCGAAGCGCTTGTTGTATCAGGCTATTCTTGATCCATACGGAATCTAATTCCTGACTCCCTTCATTAACTAGAGCTCATTCTTGTCGTCGACATGAGTGAGCTCGAGATATCCACTGCTCGCCGGTTCGGCATCCCAATAGTGGTTGATCTCTTACTCCTATTTAACGTAGCTTATCCCTCCTCAGGCAGGTTCACTGCCTACTCTTATCAAGGATATTTTGATGTGCCGAACTACCACTCTACTCGCAATTTTTTCGACCTTACTTCTTAGCGCTTGTAGTGAGCAAGTCGCTACTCCAATCAGCGACGCTAGCATAGACGACTACCCCGTTCGCCCCGCTTTGGATCAGCTAAGCCAAGCCGATGCGATAGGACGCAAGGCGCGAGTTTCGAACATTTCGTACGTCTTAGACATCGACCTTGTCAGTCTCGCAGATTCCTATCAGGGCAGCGTAACCGCGAATTTCACTCTTACCGACAACGATAAGCCACTGAATATCGACTTCACCGGTGGCAGCGTGAATGGAGTTGTAGTGAACGGGGAGATGCTAGAGCCTGACTACAACGGCTACTTCGTTACACTATCGGCTTCGGCTTTAGTAGCCGGACGCAATGAAGTGCTTATAGAGTATGCTCATCCTTTTGATCAAGACGGCACCGGCCTGCATCGCTTCGTCGATCCCGAAGATGATCGTACTTATCTCTACACCTATCTGTGGCCCTACTACTCGAATCGCTTATTCCCGAACTTCGATCAACCGAATCTGAAGGCCACCTACGAACTAACTGTTCGTGCCGCTGCAGACTGGGAGGTAATCTCATCTACTACCGAGAATGCTATCACCCGGGATGGCGATACCGCAGCCTGGCATTTCCCACAGTCAGAAAAGTTCTCCAGCTATATCTTCTCTCTGCATGCTGGTCCCTATCAAATATGGGAAGACATGGCTGGCGATGTACCGATTAGGCTGATGGCGCGACAGTCGCTGAGCGACTACGTCGCAGTTGACGAATGGATGGCCTACACCAAATCAGGCTTAGCCCATTACCGTGATTACTTCGACATTCCCTACCCCTTTGTAAAATACGACCAAGTTATCGTTCCCGACTTTTTGATCGGCGCGATGGAGAATGTGGCCGCCGTAACTTTCTCTGAAAGTTATGTCGACCGCGGCGCATCCAATCGATTCAATAGCCAACGCCGCGCTGGAACAATTCTGCACGAGATGGCTCATATGTGGTTCGGCGACCTTGTCACGATGAACTGGTGGAACGGCCTATGGCTAAACGAGAGCTTCGCCACACTAATGTCTTCCATCGCCGTGTCGGAGGCGACCGAATTCGAAGATCTATGGCATGACTTTTATCTGTCTGAGAACTTAACCGCAATCTCCGCCGACAATGCCGTGTCTACACACCCAATCGAGGTACCAGTAGTTAGTACGAATGACTTCTTCAACGTCTTCGATGCCATCACTTATGATAAAGGCGCATCTGTTCTAAACCAATTGTCCCACTATATCGGGCGCGAAAATTTTCGTCTGGGAGTTTCGAATTATTTGAAGGAGCACTCTTGGGAAAACACCGAACTCGTCGACTTCATGAGCTCACTCTCCTTACAGTCCGGCATAGACCTAGATCCCTGGGCCCAAAACTGGATGTATCAGGCTGGGGTAAATACTATCGAGGCTCGCTTTAGCTGCGATGCCAACGGTATAAGCAGTTTCGCTATTCTACAGACCGTCCCGGACGACTATCCAACCCTGAGAGATCAGCGCGTGCAACTAGGACTATTCACCACTGATGCCAACGGATCTATTGAGCTCAACACTGCTATACCGATAGAAATATTCGGCGCCGAAACTCAGGTACCCGAAGCCATAGGTCTCGCCTGCCCAAATCTCGCCTTGCCGAACTACGAGGGCTGGGGATATACCGAAGTGAGTCTTGATGAAGTCAGCATGGCTACCATCATTAGCGACAATGCCTTAGAGCGAATCGACGATCCGCTCATGCGCTCCATGATCTGGACTGCCCTATTCAAAGCTCCTAGCAATGGCCAGATGGAAAACTCCACATTGCTGCAGACTTTGATCGCCTCGCTTCCTATGGAGAACAATGACCGAGTCATTCGCCAGAGCTTGGCAGCGCTAGTAAGCAACTTGAATTTACTAGAACGACTAGGTGGCGAATATGCTAATGAACTCGCTGTCTATGGCCCCCAGGCCGAGCAGCAACTCTGGCAACTAATAAATGCAGGCGTTACCGGCTTGGAAAGCAGTCAATCTGTTAGCACACTAAACCTCAGGCTATCCCGCTATATAGGCATTGCACGCAGCTTTGAGGCACTGGGTAACCTTGCAAACTTATTGGGGGACAGTACAGGAATTCCTGGTCTGAGCCTGGGCCAGAATCAGCGCTGGAATATCATTCAGCGTTTTACTGCTAGAGACTACGACACTGCACGCGAGTTGTTGGCGGCTGAGCGCCAGCGAGATCCATCCGATGCTGGCAGGCGTTCGGCAATCGCTGCTGAAGCTGGGCTACCTGACCTCAACATCAAACAGGAATGGCTAACTCGAATACTCGATGCCGAAAACCCCCTACCGCTTTCGAATCTACGCGCGGCCATGGGATCCATCTTCCCAACCGGACAAGAAGAATTACAGCTAGCCTTGTTGCCACAACTGACAAACAATCTTTCTCAGCTCGCTTCGAGCCGTGATAATTATTTTCAACAGACCTATGGGCGCGATCTATTTTCTGGTATTTGCGAAAAACAGGGGCTAGAAATTCTTAGTGCCGCGATCGCCGACAGCGATGCTATTGGTGCCACTCTATATCGTTTCATGAGCGAAAACGTGCAGAGCGCGTCTCAATGCTTAGAATTGAAAGACTAAAATTCAATGCCTAGACGACAATGACAGAATCAGTAACACATTGACTACTTAGAAAATAAACTAAGAGGCCGTATCATGCAGACTTCATCACGCAGAATCCTAGCAGCAACCAGTTTCTTGCTAGGCTGTTTGTCTATTAACTTTTCATTTGCCACTGAAATTCCAACAGGCAAAGCGGAAGATGTTGGTATGTCTTCCGAACGACTACTGCGAATCAACACGGCGATGCAGCGACATATCGATGCCGGAGATATTCAGGGGGCCGTTACTATGGTCGCTGGGCGCGGCAAGCTAGTACACTTTGAGAATCATGGATTGACGAATGTAGATGACAATCGTCCAATGCAGGAAGATTCGTTATTCATCATGATGAGTTCCACCAAGCCGCTCCTCGGCGTCGCTACAATGATGATGATCGAAGAAGGGTTAATCCGACCCGAAGACCCTGTCTCGAAATACATTCCCGAATTTGCCGACATGCAAGTAGCCGTTCTCAAGGATTCAATCGATGAGAACATAAGTCCGTACTCGGTCAATTCACAAGCCATACCTGAACACCGACTCGTCCCTGCGCAGCGTGAAATCACTATCCATGATCTACTCACACATACATCCGGCTTAGCGAGCGGCGGGTTAGGCACTGCAGCATCTGAGCGCCCGCAGCGCGACGGCGACTCAACACTGGCTAGCATCATTCCACAGTACGGATCTTATGCATTAGATCTCCAACCTGGCGCGCGCTGGACTTACAGCCCTGGAGTTGGTTTGGATGTGGTTTCACACATCCTTGAAATCGTTTCTGGTAAGCCCTTTGACGAAATCATCGACGAGCGAATCTTGCAGCCACTCGGCATGGATAACACCTATTTCAATGTGCCCGCTGAGTATAAAAGCAGGCGCGTCGATATCGAAGACCAAGATATGTCGCGCTTCCTCGATCGACCACCAACTAAGTATTTTTCTGCCTCCGGCGGTCTTACCAGTAGTGCCGAGGACTATCTACGCTTCGAACAAATGCTACTTAACGGCGGAGAGTTGTTCGGCAATCGTCTATTGAGCCCTCGCCCGGTCCGGATGATGTCTAGCAATCAGATTGGCGGCTTGTACAAGAGTTTTTCACGTCAGCAAGAGGGCATGGACTTTGGCTACACAGTAGCAGTAACATTAGATCCAATTACGTCGAATGCGCGACGCAGTGCTGGGGCATTCGGTTGGGGCGGTGCCTTTGGCACAAGATCTTGGACTGACCCTGAAGAGGAATTGACTGCAGTTATTATGTTCCAGCAGGCTTATGGACCAGCACAGTATGACTTCGAAAATGCTGTGCAGCAGGCAATTATCGATTAGAAAAAACCAGTCTAGCGCGGTGGCCGATGGAAAAAGTCCAGTCAGCTGCCGCAATACCTCGAATACCACGCCCGCTGCACTCACTAAGACTTCTTACAGCGCAAGCATTTATTGGACTTGCCACATATTAAATTCTATTCTGCCGATAAGAATCTTGCCAAATCGAGAGCGAAATGAAGAGAATTCATCTACTAACACTAGCCCCATTTTGCCTGTGTAGTCCCGCCCTAGCCCAAAATCTGCTTAGCGAATCACTCACCCGTGCGCAATCTGTTGATGGCAGCTATATAAGTTGGCAAGAGCATATTATCGATGATCCTGAGTTGGCTGGTTTCGCCCTAAGCGGCAGCGATGGACTAGTGGTGGGTGATATTGACCGTGATGGGCTCGAGGACATTGTCTCTGTACATGAGTCCGATACGGAGTATGACTCGGCTAGTCACACACCAGGCTTTGTGCCCCCTCCCGAAGGCACGGTACGAATCGCATTCGGCTCATCCGACCCAGAATACTGGCTGAACATCACGATCGCCGAAGGTACCGACGCACCTGCACCCGAAGACGCTGTCATAGTCGATCTAAATGACGATGGCTATCTCGATGTGGTTGTTGCGGCAGAGCAGTCCCACCTAATCTACTTACAGAACCCAGGATTAAATGCACGAACGGCCACCTGGCCAAGACTTATCCTGCCTATGACTCAGGGACGCGGTTCTTACATTCGCGTGTTTGCCGCGGACTTCGATGGGAACGGTGTACCCGAACTCACCGCCCCCAATAAAGGAGCACAATCCCCGGGACCTGACGACTATGCTCGCTCTACACCTGTGGAACTTTATCAATTAACTGGCGACCCTCTGGATGGTGACAGTTGGCAGCGTAGTGAACTCGGTAGCTACAGCATTCCACAAAATGCGGAACCGGTCGACTTGGACGGCGATGGCGATATGGATATTGTTGTTGGCGCGCGGGGTGATGCACGACTGGTCTATTTTGAGAATCTAGGCATGGGCTCTTTGGATTTTGAAGAACACGCTATTGGTATCTATGGTGGAGCGATGGGTGGATTCAATCTCGAATACACCGACCTAAGCAACGATGGTCGGCTCGACATTCTCGGCATGAACAGCCGCGGTCAATTCATTTGGATCGAACAGCCAGAGAATATCGACAATACTTGGAATGCCTACACTATCGGCAGCATTCTTCCCGACGGTTTAGTCGGCATGGAGATCGCCGACATCGATAACGATGGCGACATCGATGTCATGGTAGGTAGCTATAGCAGAGGCTCGCGCACCGGAGACGGGGATGTCGATGCCAATGATGCATTAGGTCGACTCGCCTGGTTCGAAAATCCTGGCGAGGCAAAATCGGAATGGACGCGCCACGATATCTCAAGACGTAAGCGCGGCATGTTCGACAAGTTCATAGCACGGGACGTTGACGGCGACGGCGACATGGACTTCCTCGGCACACGCGGTAATAGCGCTCCCTTTGATGGCGTGTTCTGGCTTGAACAAGTACGAAGCAATGAGCCTCGCCGAAATTTCCAACCAGCACGGACGCAGGAGAGTGACGAGATAGCCCTGCCCTGATTCTTTCTGAATCTAGAACGCTAAGTAAGCCATAGCTCGCCACTGATTCTGGCTACTAAAGAATTCGTTGCTTCGCCGCGTCGTACTCAGTTCTTAATTTTGCAACGAATTCAGCAACCGGCGCTACTGACTTGATAGCGTTGATGCCCTGTCCACAGCCCCAAATATCTTTCCATGCCTTCGATTTACTGCTGCCTCCGGAGCCGAAATTCATCTTCGATGGATCGCTCTCGGGAAGATTGTCAGGGTCCATACCGGCCGCCTCGATGGAAGGCTTCAGGTAATTTCCGTGGACACCGGTAAAAAGATTCGTGTATACGATATCGCTCGCCGCATAGTCAACCAAGGCCTGCTTATAAGCCGGGTCGGCGTTAGCTTCTTCGGTCGCAATAAACGCGGAACCCAAATAGGCGAGGTCAGCGCCCATCGCCTGCGCGGCGAGCACGCCGTCGCCAGTCGCTATAGCGCCGGATAGAAGTACCGGACCATCGAACCATTCACGCACTTCTTGAATAAAAGCCATGGGAGATAGAGTGCCAGCATGACCACCGGCACCCGCTGCTACGCAGATTAGGCCATCGGCCCCCTTCTCAATAGCCTTGTGAGCAAAGCGATTGTTGATAACATCGTGCAGGCAGATACCGCCGTAAGAATGAATCGCCTCGAATACCTCGGGTCGCGCACCTAGAGATGTAATTACAACTGGCACTTTGTACTTCACGCACATCTCCACATCATGCATAAGCCGGTCATTGGAATTGTGAACAATTTGGTTTACCGCATACGGTGCGGCAGGACTATCGGGATTAGCCTGATTGTGAGCGTCTAGCTCTTCAGTAATTCGCGTAAGCCATTCATCCAAGACCTCGATAGGTCGCGCGTTAAGCGCGGGGAAAGAGCCGATTACACCAGCCTTACACTGAGCAATAACAAGATCGGGATTGGAAATAATGAAGAGCGGTGCTCCGACTACGGGTAGCGAGAGTTTTCCTCGCAGAGATTCTGGTAAAGCCATGGATAGTTCCTTCGCTGGTGTTGGGTTCGATTTTCCTAAATTGTTTTCTAACTTTGTACTAAACTATTTCTTGCTATCGAATGCCTTTTTTATCGCTCTCTCTACGGCCACGTGCGCGCCGGTTTCCAATAGAGTGCCATGTGCCGCAAGTAGACAATCGAACTTGAGCTCCAATAACCTTCTGAATTCCAGCTCCAGAGTCTCACCTTCCTCGGTCTGGTATTTCAGCCAAATAGGACCTACAAGAGTAGTACGAGGAAATCCAATAAAGGGCATGAGGACTTTCGCCGCAATATTATTATAGCTGTAGTCGCCGTAGTTCTGTATCGCATCGCAAGTAAAGAGAATTCCCGTACCACGCTTAATGAGCAGAGCACATTCGGGCTGTGTTGTGCCTGCAAATTCGAATATTTCTGCATTATCGAAAGGAAGCGGTGCAACACTATCAAGTTCCTTGTCTATTTTGGGGACTGTGTAGGTGGTGCCACCTAGCTGCGCCCACATCTGTGCGCCAAACTTTTCGACATAGTAAGGATCGTCCACTCCATGAAAGCACCCTAGTCGAATAATATGTTTGATCTGACCTAATTTCGCAATCTGCGCCTCTACTTTTGCGTTAACGCGCACGGGATTTATCAGAGACAGCTCGTCACCGTTTCTGATAATGCCCATATTACGAGTGATCCTAACCAGAGGGTTCATCTTGATGCTGCCGCGCAACATGAAGATATCTTCGGCAATTTCTTCCACGTTACCGTGGTGATAGATGGGTGTATTGCTAGTCATAGGAATCTGCTTGTTGGCTCAGTGTTGCTAGATCATCGAGTGTCCAAGTTTACGCGATTCCGGCACCGCGCACACCTAAATAGACTGAATAAAGCGATTGGCTAGCCGTCATGAATAATCTATTGCGTCTGGCCCCGCCGAAACAAACATTGGCGCAGACTTCAGGAAGCCGAATGACACCGATTGTATCGCCTGAGGGAGATATAACCTGCACGCCGGGTCTAGCGCCAGCCCAGATATTGCCATCTAAATCACAGCGGATTCCATCTGCGGACGTAACCGTATCCGTCCCCGGAAGAGTCAGCTGCGCGTGGCGCCGGCCATTACGCAACCGATTACCATCGACGTCCCAGACCTTAATCTCCCTGCCCTGTCCAGTATCGGCGACATACAGCTTGCTCTGGTCAGGCGAGAAACACAGACCATTCGGCGCGGCTATTTCAT
>TARA_B110000037_G_scaffold222994_1_pt1 | contig 10449 bp, 7 predicted proteins | sample TARA_B110000037 | Tara Oceans TARA_B110000037 (sample SAMEA4397196) | marine metagenome | biome: Polar Biome; feature: [MIX] marine epipelagic wind mixed layer (ENVO:01000061); material: water (ENVO:00002006), including particulate matter (ENVO:01000060) such as... | depth 10-100 m
CATCCCCTGGTTTCGGAATTTTCAGCAAGATCGGCCGCGCGGACAACTTGTTGATACCACTCGGGAAAATTCTCCGCGCGCGTGGGAGTGATTGCAGATTTTGGCTTCGCCATAACGGGCCGGAGGATCAATCAATCTTTCGGTTTGGCAAAGGAAAATCGAGTGAAGTCGTTGGATGAGATAGCCGTTGTTCCACTTAGCGATTCGCTTAGAGCTGTTGGCGGTTAGCGGCCGCAAGTTGCATAGTTAGACTCAATATTGACGGCTAAAATAGAAAGGTCGGAATGTGGCTAGGGAAAGAGGATTGCACCGCAGTTGTCGCAGTGGGAGATGGCGCTGCCCGATTGAGCGAGGGCGTAGGTGGCGGGGGTGACCTGGACGTGGCAGGAGGTGCAGCTGCGTTGGTTCGTCACGTTGACGATGGCATTGCCTTCGCGTTTGTTAAAGAGGCGAGCGTAGGTGTCCATGATATCTTCGTCGTTGATCTTGGCGACCTTGTCTTCCCGGTTGGTTTTGGATTCAGCGAGTTCGGATTTGCGCGCGGTGGCGCGAGATTCGAGCTCGGAAATTTCTTCGTCGACGAAGCCTTGGGTCTTGGCGAGGGCGATCTCGGCTTCGGTGATGTTGGCGCGGAGGCCGTCGGCGACCTCCATGAGCTCAAGTTCGCGGGTCTCGAGTTCATCGACCTGTCCTTCGTAGCGTATCACTTCAACGCCGAGTTTGGTGTATTCCTCGTTTTTCTTGGTCTCGAACTGTTGGACCTTAAGGCGATCGATGGAATTACGACGAGTGCCAATGTCGAGTTCAACATTCTTGATTGCGATTTCGTTCGTCTGATAATCCGACTTGGCGGTTGCCAGAGCCTGGGTGTCATTGGCGAGGCGTTCCTTGGCCGCTTCCTGGAGTAGGGGGATCCGAACGAGCTCCGCTTCAAGAATTTCAATTCTCTGGTCGGTTTCCTGGAGGCCGAGCAACTGCTTCACATCATCGCGCATGGCAAAGAGGTAGCGCGTGGAGAGGGCGGGGGAAAGGGGAATTTCGGAAGACGATGGTTTAACGCCACTTCGGGGAGAGGAAGTCGGATCTGCTGGGGGTTTTTCTGTTGGGAAGGGGCGTCGAGTGGCCCATCGGGTAGTCGCTCAAGTCACTGAACTCCAAGAGGATTGTTATTCCTGAGTAAGAGAAACTAGCTAGCGCTTCTTTTTCCCCCGGCGTCGCTTGGTTTTTCTGCGCGCTGATTTTTTGGCGGCTTTCTTAGCGGCCTTTTTGTCAGTTTTCTTTTTTGGAGCAGCTTTTGTCGCGGGTGATTTTTCTGCGGCCTTTTTGGTCGGTGAAGTTTGTTTCCCTTTTTGTGGTTCTTCAGGGGTCGAAATCTTGGTTTTTTTTGTCTTGGTAAGCGGTTTCGGGAGAAGGACAAAGGTGAGGGCCAAGGTCAGGACTGGAAGAAGGAGGAACCAGTGGGAAAGGGTGACTGAAATGGTGATGAGAACGATAATACCAAGGAGGAAGAACCAATTCTTACGGGTTTGTAGGAGAAGAGTGAGGGCAATGAGGAAAGCAATTTCGATAAAAATACTCCAGCGCCGATAGGTTTTGAAGGAGGTGGGTTTTTGGCTGAGAGCGTGGGGGATGTGGGTGGAAAGGAGTTGGTCGAATTCCGACGAGTCCGGGGAGAGTAGGATTTTTGAGGAGGCGGTTTGGTCGGGAGTGGTCAGGATGAAAGAGGCGGATTGGGCAGCTTGTTTTCCCTTTGGGAAGATTGCCATTCCCTCATCGTTGATCTTGATGATGGAGCCAGATTCACCCAAGCGGAGATACCCAGACGGCTCGATGATCACTTGCGATGGCTTCAACTGATGAGCTGCGATGAGCGAAGCTAGGTGGGTGGTCGGGAGAATGTTTTTTCCCCAACGTACCAGCATGGGGACTTTTCCCTCTTCTAACCATTTTTCCGAGAGAGGGCCCCTGATGGATGAGATGCCGAATAGGGGGGCGTTGATCGAAGGGACAGGTACGATTTTATCGATCTCGGGGAGCTTGAGAGGCGTGTTGATTTCGCGTGTGATGACGGAACTTTCGAGATGTGCGGGGAGGGGAGATTTATCTTCGTTGAACTCAGCCTTGAGTCCAATGACAAGGTTTTGAGTTTGAGAGACTTCGTGTTCGAGGGTTCGAAGGGGGATTTCTTCAGCATTGGGCCATGAAAGTGGAGAGGCAATGACGATGAGTCCTTTTTCTCCCTTGCTAATATGATTGAGAAAGTAGGCCCACTGGGTGGGAGTGAGGTCCTGACTCCCAAGGATATCGCGCGTTTCCTCATCAACGAGGTAGCTGGCGATCGAGCTGGGCTCATAAGAGCTCTCAAATTTCGCAGCAGTGATGATGAAACTTTCCGGATTCCTGGCATCTGAAAAGATGGTGTCCGCTTGAAATCTCTCGGGATAGACGAAGAAGCTATGCTCAAATTGGACGAGAGGGCCGAGAAATGGCAGGGCAAACAGTGCTGCGATCCCCGAGAGAAGGGGAAGGATGAAAAGGAGCGTGGACCGCAGGAATCGCATTGCTACGGTGGGTTTTAACAACGGGCGCGAGATTAGTCGAGGACGGGGCCAAGGGCGTCTTCAAGCGGAGTGTCGTCGATCACTTCCTTGAGGAAGGATACGGCGGCTGGGATGTGCGAGAGATACCACTCGTTGTCTTGATTGTGTCCGATGTTGGCAAAGGCACCGAGGACCTGCATGAGGCGTTGCGCAGCGCAGTCCTTGAGAATGGGCTCGATGGGCTCTTCTTCACAGACGTCCTCCCAGAGGTCGAGGAGCTTTTGCCGATCCTCGGCGGAGTGGTCCATGTAGGGATCGTAGAGGAGGGAGGCGAGGTCGTATTCCTGACGCCCCATGCGGAGTCCCTGGAAGTCGATGATGTAGGCCTCGTCATTTTTCAGCATGAGGTTCTGCGATTGGAAATCACGATGAACCATGTGGGGAGCGGTGGCCCCGAGGCGTTTGGCAAGGCCAAGAAGAAGAGGGTCAGCGCGGAGTTCGGAAGCGTCCTTGCCAAGGTGGGTTTCGATGAAATGCTCGAAGAAGTATTCCTGCTCCCAGCGGTAGAGCGATTCGTCGAAAATGGGTTGGAGTTCTAAGTCCTTGGGCGGTCGGGTGTAGAGGAGTTTGTCGAGTTGTTCGAAAGCGGAGCGGTAGTAGGGCTCGCGTTCCTCGAATGGGGCGTCCTTGAGCGTGAGGAGATCATCGTCGCCAAGATCTTCGATGAGGGCGACATGGCGGCGGACGTTGTCGTAGAGGACGTCGGGGATATTGAGTTCGGCGCTTTTGAGAAACTCGGCGACGGGGAGGAAATTGGCATTATCCGAGCGCTCGAGGGTGTAGTGGATGCCGATGAAGCTGGGATGGTCGTCGGGTTGAATCCGGATGATGGTGCGACCGGAGGCTCCTTTTTGGATGGGCTCCATGAGGACCCGGTGTGTCGGGGAAAGATGGAGGTGGGCTCGGACGGCAGTGAGCAGGGTATCAGCAGGCATCGGACGAAAGCGGAAGTTTTTTTAAAGGTCGGCGTCTTGGTGCGAGCCGGATACTGGGGAAGTGCTGTGAACGATGCAGTTTGTCAATTGCGCATCCCGCAAAACCTTCGTTCCGGGCCAGAGAATGGAGTTTGTGACTGAAGATTCGGCTTCGACGAGGCATCCTGGGCCCACCCAGGAATTTTCGACTTCGGCCTCCGAGGAGACATTTGCTTCGGGTGAAATTTCAGGAGTGATCGCGAAACTGGCTTTGAGGTAGGACTCCCGGGAGCCCAGATCGAGCCACTGCGGGCTGCCCTTGACGTGATAGGCTCCCAGTTCGCCGCGTTTGATGAGTTCGAGGAAGGTCGGGATGATGGAGATTTTTTCGTTGGAGGGGATGAGCTCGAGGATTTCGGCGTCGAGGACATAAATTCCGGTGAACTGGTGGGTACCGATCTGGCCGTTAACCTTGCCACGGATATCGGTGATGCGGTGGCCTTTCATGGCGAGATGAAGGGCCGGGCCGTGGTCCTGAACGGCGAGGGTTGCGGTGTTGTTTGAGGCCATGTGGCCGGTGATGAGCCGGTCGATCGGGAGGTCGGTGATGATGTCACCATTGTAAATGAGGACGGGGTCGCCCTTGATCCAATCGGCGATGTTTTTAATACCGCCACCAGTTTCGAGGAGGGTCGGTTCGTGGAAGAACGTCAACTCGGCTCCGCGATAGGTTCCCTCAGGGAAAGCTTCCTGCCATGCTTCGTGGAGGTGATGAGTGTTGATGGCGAAGTCGGTAATTCCGGCATCGAGGCAGTGGTCGAGGACGTGGGTGATGAGCGGGCGATTGGCGAAGGGGATGAGGGGTTTGGGCAGGGTATTGGTGAGGGGCTGCAGGCGTGTGCCCAATCCAGCTCCGAGAAGAAATGCTTTCCGCATAGGTGAAGAATGATTTGATCATGGCGGCTTTGGAAGAAACAATTGCTCTTCCTCGTAAATCGGCCCACTCACTCATGAAAAGATACATTGCTTCATTTCTTCTCGCCTCTCCCGTCATGGCTTTGCCGGACGGGTATGAACTCACAAACTGGGCCGAGCCCTTTGATGTGGAGTATCCCACCGCGATCACGGCTGCGGCAGATGGGACAGTCTATGTCTCGGTTGATAAGAACGGGTCGCTCGGGAAGGAAAAGAATATGGGGAAAATCGTTTCGTGTCGGGATACCGATGGAGACGGAAAAGCGGACAAGTTTGTCGATTTTGTGCCCAATGTGGACAGCCCCCGAGGCGGTCATTTTGTGAGAGATACCCTGTATTTGATTCACCCTCCGTTTCTGAGTTCATTTCGGGATACGACGGGGGATGGGGTGGCTGACGAGCATAAGGTGCTTTTGGAAAACATCGGATTTGGTCTTCGTCATCCGCGCGGATCGGACCACACCACGAATGGTTGCCGGATGGGGATCGACGGTTGGTTATACATCGCGGTGGGGGATTTTGGGATGGAGGCAACCAAAGGAACCGATGGGAAGGTTGTGACGCTTCAAGGAGGAGGCGTTGCGAGAGTGCGGCCTGATGGGAGTGATCTAGAGGTTTACTCCTATCACACCCGGAACATTTGCGATGTCGCGATCAGTCCGACGATGGACCTCTTCACGCGCGACAACACGAACGACGGTAAAGGGTGGAATATCCGGGTTCATCATCTTACCAACGGTTCCGAGCACGGGTATCCTAGGCTTTACAAAAACTTCACAGATGAAGCGGTGAAACCAATGCTCGATCTGGGTGGCGGGAGTGGAACGGGGGCGCTTTATCTTGCTGAGCCGGGGCATGAGGAAATGCTTTTGACCTGTGATTGGACCACGGGAAAAATCTATCTTGATACCCTGAAGCCGAAGGGCGCTGACTTTTCGATCAAGGAAAGTGTGTTTCTTGATCTGTCCCGCGCGATTGATATCGATGTCGATGGTGCATCGAATCTTTACGTGTGCGACTGGCGGGATGGACGGTTTAAGTTTGCAGGCAAGGGGAAGAAAGTGGGGATGGTGCAAAAGCTGACGAAGAAGGGCTTGGAAGTGGAGCCATTTCCCGATCTGACCAAGATGAAGCTGGCTGAGCTGGTTGATCAGTTAAAGAGCAAGTCAGGGGTTCGGAGGTTGGAAGCGCAGAGGGAGATTCTTACTCGTGATCAACGCGATGCGGTAATGCTGATCTATGAAATAGTGTTTGAACGACAAGTGTCGATTGAATCGCAGGCAGCATTAATGTTCACCCTTGCCCAGTTGGATATGACAACTGCAGATTCGCTCATCGCATTGTCGAGCACCTACGGTTCTCGTCAGCATATCAGCGAATTCGCCTTGCGAGCCGCCGGTGATCAGAAGAGGAGCGAACTCAGCCTGATGAGTTTAAAGGCTGTTTTGCAGGCCTTGAAATCTCCGAAACCGCGTATCCAACTTCAAGCTATCGTAACCCTCATGCGGATCAAGAACCCTGGAAAAGAGGCTGCCAAAGCGATCGTGGAGACTGCTTCTAGTTCTGAGGATCGCCGTATCAAGAACACTGCGATTCGGTCTTTGGTTTCTATTGGAGACACCGATCAACTTCTGGCTCATTCCGACAATCGCTTGGCACAGCTCGCATTGATGAGGCTGCACAAGCCAGAGGTCATTTCGGGAGTTGTTACGAAACTCGAACAAAGCGAGGGGATCGAAAGGCTTGGCTTGATTGAAGTCTTGGCCCGTCTCTTCCATCGTGAAGCCAAGTGGGACCTCAAGAGCTGGTGGGGGACTCGTCCCGATGATCGCGGCCCCTACTTTGCTCCCGAGACTTGGGAAGAAACCGAGCATATCAAGGCAGCTCTGGAAAGGAGCTTTGAAAAACTCAACGAAGACGAGCAAGGACAGATGCTTGCGATTCTTGGGAAGAACCGGGTGCCTGTTTCGCAATTGAAACTGGGTGACCAGGATCCTTTCTCGCTCGCGCTCGTGACTCCAACTCCCGACCAAACTCAGATCAATATTTTGACCGGGGCGGGGAAGGATTCGAAACGACCCTGGGAAGAGCGGGTGAATGCCTATCGTGCCCTGGGTCGCCTCGAAGGGAAGACGGTTGCCAAACAAGTTCAGATCTTGGGTGCCTGGCTCGATCAAGGAGTCAAGAGATCAGATGTCGAACGTGAGCTCAACGACTTCGTCAATCAGCCCGCTCTCATTCTCTCGACCAAGGAGCTCCGTAAAATAGCGGCCAAGGGAAGTAAATCTGAAAGCCGCGTGGCGTGGAGAACTCTGCTGACATTCACTCAAAGCCCGCTTATCAAGGAGAATCAAAAGACTCCGATCTTGAATATGGTGAAAAAGAATCCTCGTGAAGAGGGCCTATACCTAGCGCTCTCGGATCTCCTTTTGCCTGGCTTCGATGAGCAGATCGAAAACGCCATCAATAGCGATAATGACACGCTCATCGAGTTAGCAAGGCGCACCAAAAAGATCATTGCAGAGGCCAAAGCCAGTGCCGGTAAAAAGGTTGATGAATTGAAAGTGGAGGAACTCTCCAAGATCGCGATGGCAGCGAAAGGTGATGCTGTCATCGGTGAGAAGCTCTACATTCGGCAGGGCTGTATTTCCTGTCACACAGTTGATCAAAAAGCAGTTCAAAAGGGGCCCTACCTTGGTTCTGCCGGAAGCAAGTTTACCAAAGACTATCTCATTCAATCGATTCTCGATCCCAATGCGGTGGTTGCACAGGGTTTTCAGACCGAGTTGGTTACGATGAAGGATAAGTCGGTCCACCTTGGTTTTGTAACGCGGGAGGAAGACGGGGTGGTCGATATCCGGAACATCGCGGGAATTGTGACCCAGCTCAAAGGAGGCGAGATCGTAAAGCGGGACCATCAGGATAATTCCATGATGCCTGCCGGGCTTGCTGGAGCGCTGACAGTGGATGGATTCAATCATCTCATCGCCTACCTTTCTTCAATGAGGGAGTAGAGGCCCTTCTGTTGCTTGGCATGGTGCTGATAAAACAGCATGATGGAGTTTTTTCAGCTCTTCTCTTCCTGATTTCTGCTCCGATCGCTCAGGCCAAAAAGCGACAATTGCCGTTTGGCTTGTTTTGAGGGTTTCTTCCGGTTGTCCGGGATAAACGCTGAGATTTAGAAACAAATTAAGGGGTTCTGTGTTTTCGAGGTTGAGGGCGACCACAGCGTGGTGACCCACGCGGTAAACGAGGAAAAGTGAAGGAGCTTTAGCACGAACTGCGGTTTTTGGGGGGGGTGCCCAAGAATTAGGTCCCTTGTTTCAGCGAGCTTTCTTACCCTGGAAAGAAAATCACCCTTGCCCCTGCCTCATCTCTGCCGATATTTCTTTCATGAGCGATGATGACAAAGGCGGCCCCAAGGGGCCGGGCTATCCGGATCCTGAAGAGTTCCGTAAGACCCTTGAGGGGATGTTTGGTAAAATGGGTAAGGGTGGATTTACCATTCCCGGGATGAGTGACAGTCCATTTGGGCAAGAAGCCAAGTCGGATGAGGTGGATGTCGTCGAGCCGGAGGTTGACGATATTTTTCAGTTCGACCTTCTTCCCAGGGATATCAAGGCGCACCTTGATCGTTTTGTGATCCGCCAGGATGAAGCGAAGAAGGCTCTCGCGATCGCGGTTTGTGATCATTACAACCACGTCAAAGCCCTAAAGTCCCACGATGAAGAAGGCGAGCGCCTCGAGTTACAAAAGCAGAACGTGATGGTAGTTGGGCCGACCGGAGTCGGGAAAACCTACCTCGTGAAACATATCGCTGAACTGATCGGAGTGCCTTTTGTGAAGGCGGATGCGACTAAGTTTTCCGAAACAGGTTATGTGGGCGGGGACGTCGATGATTTGGTTCGGGAGTTGGTCTCCAAGGCCAATGGCGACGTTTCACTCGCTGAGTATGGGATCATCTATATTGATGAAGTTGACAAGTTAGCTTCAAGTGGTGGAGCGGGAATGATCGGTCGGGATGTGAGCGGTCGCGGGGTGCAAACAACCTTGCTGAAGCTCATGGAAGAGACGGAAGTGCCACTCCGGAATCCCCAGGATATGCGGGGACAAATGATGGCGATGATGGACATGAAAAAAGGTGAGAGCCAAAAAGACTCCATCAATACGCGTCACATTTTATTCATTGTGAGTGGAGCCTTTTCGGGGCTTGAAAAGATTGTTCGGAAGCGCAGCCAGGCAGCGCAGATTGGTTTTTCCGCCGAACAGGCCGAACCTGCGATGGATGGGGAACTTTTTAAACATGTGACCACCCAGGACTACATTGACTTCGGATTTGAAGCTGAGTTCATTGGCCGGATTCCGGTCCGGGTCGTTTGCGAACATCTCGAAGCTCCTGATCTTGAGGCTATTTTAAAATACTCGGAGGGAAGTTTGTTGCGTCAATACGAGCGTGAGTTCGAAGCGTATGGAATCGAAGTTAAGTTCATGGATTCCGGAATTAGACGTATCGCCGAGATGGCAGCTGGGGAGAAAACCGGTGCCCGTGGCCTCATGACGGTGGGGGAGAAGGTTCTCCGTGACTTTAAGTATGAACTTCCCGGAACTTCGGTGACCGAGTTGACAGTCGATGATGATCTCATCGATAATCGCGAAAAACATCTCGAGGGCTACCGGGAGCTTGGTCAGGAACTCGTGGTTGAGAAAGCACGGCAGGAAGTCGATGCTTTTATCCGTGAGTTCAAGGACAAACACGGTGTCGTCATTAAGCTTTCAGATGATGCGGTTTCACGCTTGGTGAAAATGGCCGGCGAACAAGCACGGAGTGTCTTCCAAGTCGCCCGACAGCATTTCCGGGACTACCAGTTTGGGCTCAAGCTGATTCAGAAGAACACAGGGCAGGCGGAGTTTGTCCTGACCGACTCTTCAGTGGAAGATCCCGATAAGTTTCTCAGTGAACTCGTGGTCCAATCCTATCGAGACCAGAAGGACCGCTAGAAGCGAATTGCGATCCCACTCTAAAAGATCAGATCTAAGCTCTCTTTGTCCGAAGGGGGGCGGCTGTTGTAGTAATGCTTCATACCGACGCGTCACGAAAGGTCGTCGGTCAGGTAGATGTCGAGTATGAGATGATGGCAACTCCCGAAAAGACTCTGCGATTTCTTGGTCGTGGTGTCGTGGTATTCCGAATAATAGTAATCGGTCCCGTAGTGAGCATCCCTGATGGAATCCCGGGAAGTTTCCAAGAAATGAAGAGGGTAAGTTCGGCTGTCGTCATTACCACTCGGGTAGCCCTGGTCTCCCGCTACAGTGTGTTTCTCGCGGACTCACCGATTCGCTGGCAAGCGCAAGAGGCTATTCCTCTTCGGTGAAGTTGAGCTCAGAGTGCTGTTTTCAGGGAAGTTTCCAGGCGTCTCGTTTGGCTTTGTATTCGCTAACGGAAAGAAGCACGTAGACCGGCTGTTTGGTCGGATCGAGCCAAGCAACGAGTTTCATCAAATTTTCCTCGGACATGGTTGTGCATCCTGCCGTGGGTTTACTGCCCCCCCCCCGCCAGATATGAAAAAATACGGCCGATCCTGCATAGGGTTTGGCTTTTGGTGGAGGATTGTGAGCGATGAAAAGTTTAAGCGAGTGGGCGAAATCGTTTTGCTTCATTTGTTGCTTTTTTTCCCACGCCGTTTTCGGTTGGTGGGGGAGGATCCGATGCTGGTTGTAGTAGGGGGATTTTGAATCCTCGACCCAAAGATCACGAGGGGTGACTTTTCGATAAGGAAGTTTGGGATGTTTGTGAATGGCTGGGGCATCTCCCCAGGCGCCTCCAATGAAAAAAATTCCAGCCGGAGATTTGACATCACCTTCTTTTTTCAAAGTTGCTCCTTTTGGTGACGAATGAATCCCGAGACCCCAGGCAGACCCTTTGCGCCCAAGGCGAACTTTAATTGGGTCGCTCACTTTTT
>TARA_B110000037_G_scaffold107853_1_pt1 | contig 10447 bp, 8 predicted proteins | sample TARA_B110000037 | Tara Oceans TARA_B110000037 (sample SAMEA4397196) | marine metagenome | biome: Polar Biome; feature: [MIX] marine epipelagic wind mixed layer (ENVO:01000061); material: water (ENVO:00002006), including particulate matter (ENVO:01000060) such as... | depth 10-100 m
CTAGAGGGCTTTTTGTTTGCGCATGCGGTAGAAGAGAAGACCGAATAGCGCGAGTCCGATCGGAGCGTATCCGATGTTTAAAGACACTAGCTTCCACTTTAGAGCATCGATATCCTTACGTAGCTCTCGGCGGATTAGGCGTCGCTCGGTTCTGAGCGATGCTTGGTTTTCTTGTAGTTTTTGAATAGCATCCGAGAGTTCCGGGCTCGCTACGAGTAGGCCAGTGCCTTGTTGCTGACTAGCGAGGGTCTGGATTTCCTGGTTCATTTGAGAAATGCGATCTTCGACTTCCTGAAGTTTGATTTGGTACTGCTTCTGGGCCTCGATTTCGATTGCTTGGACGCGATCGAAACCGCGGTTCTCAGCACCTTTACTACGAATGCCGATCAGGTCCTTACTGCCTCCGAGAAACTCGATGATGTTCGTACCCATTGTCAGATTGTCGTTGATCGGCTGGACGGTCGTCATGCCGAGGAAATTCTGTCGCTGTATCGAGAATTGATCGAGCGACCAATCAGAGTCGGCAATTATGAATACATTTCCCTGACCTGTGTATTGTTGCTCTGGCGCATCGGTTGATTCGGCTTCGCCTTCGCCTTCCTCTGGGGGCGCTTGTGGCTTTCCTTGGGGGAAGGCGGTAGTGAATTCACCCTGGAGCAATCCTGCGATGGTTTTCTTTTCTCCGCCGGATTCAAGTTGGTTTAGTAATGCGCCGCCTTGAGAGAACTGAAGCATCATGCCTGGGATGGCGCCGGCTTCGTCGGTGGTTTGCAAGATTGATTCCAGCGTTAGTTCCGAAGATTCGCTCAGCTTTAGGCTTCCTGCTTCTAGGAGCCATACTGAGTTGAGGTCGGCCGCAGGCAGGAAATCTTCGCTCACGTTTTCTTTGCCGAGCGTTAGCCATGCGGGTTGCACGGATCCTTGCTGGATCATTGCGATGTTCGGGTCGCCAACTACTTCGCTTGCGCTGTATTCAATCCCCCATGCCGAAAAGAAGCGTTGAAAATCGCTGGAAGTGTTAGGATTTGGTTGCCCCATCATTCCCATTTGATTTTGCTGCTGTTGGCTGCGGAAGAAGAGGGACGAAGGATCGACTGCGACGAACATCGGCTTGCCGGAAAGGGCGAGTTGATCGATGTCGAATAGCAATGATTCCGAAAGCCCGATTGCATGAATGATTGCCAACATATCCAAGTCGTTGGGCAGTTCCGTGGCGGAAACTTCGATTACTTCTATGTTGAAGGAGCTCTCGAGCGAACTGATGATGTATTGATCTTCCTGGGGCGGCTGTCCCGGCATCGTTGGATAGAGAGGCGCTTTTAGCGGGAGACTTGTTATCAATCCGAGTTTCGGTTTGGCGAGCTGTTGGGCTTCGAAAACGGCTTTGGCTAGATCGTATTCGATAAAACCTTCCTTGTTCCAATCGAAGAAGGGAATGACGTGTTCGGAGTCGCCTTGGCTGATTACCAATCCGAGGAATATACTGTCGCCGTTGGGTAGGCCTTGTCCGTGGACTCCGGCGGCGATGGCGTTTTCCTCTTCGGGAGTATCGGGTTTTGGATCGATGCCGTTTAGGATGATTTTTCCGTCCGCTGCACGGTCGAATTGGCGAAGCATTTGTTCGACTCGATCTCCGAAGTTATGGATGTGCATTTTGATCTGAGGGGTGAGCCCTTCGATCGTTTCGGTCCGATAGAAATCGAAGCGGATTGGGTCCTCGACTTTTCCAAGGAGGGTTTTGGTGCTGTCGGAAAGGGTAAACGTATTTTCCGCTGTAAAATCGAATCGTAAGGGAATAGACGATACGACGTAGTGCAGCAGAAGGAAGTTTATCAGAACGAGAACGGTAGCGTGTATTTTAGAAGCTATTTTCATTTCTATGATTTCCGCGTTTCTATTTTTCCAAGACGATGACGTTGATCGCAAGGCAGGCTACAGTGAGAGTGGTGAAGAAGGAAATTGCGCTCAGCTCGATCAATCCGCGTGTCATGGTTTCGAAATGCGACTGGAAGCTGAAGTTTCCGAGAAAGTCCAAGAGGGCTGGCGAAGCGATTCCATCGAGTAGCGTTAGCAATACTTGCGAACCGAAGAGCGTTGCCATGAGGCAAAGCAGTACGCTGATAACGAAGGCGATGACTTGGTTTTGGGTAAGGGCGGAGCATACCGAGCTAATCGCAAGGTAGGCTGCTGCCATTAGCAATGAACCGAAATAGCCAGAGAAGATTATGCCCCAGTCTGGATTGCCCAAATAACCTGTTGTGAAGGCGAGAGATATGGTAAGGGCGAGGGCTATCGCGATGAAGGCCCAGGCTGCTAGGAACTTCGCGAGCACGGCGCTGGTCGTGGATATTGGCAATGTAAAGAGAAGCTCGATACTGCCGGAACGTTTTTCTTCGGACCACAGACGCATGCCTGTAGCTGGAATGAAAAAGAGGAAGGTCCAAGGGAGGAACGTCCAGAGCGTATTCAGGTTCGCCTGATTGCTTTCGTAGTAGCCCGAGAAAACCGCGAGCGAAATTACGACGATGTGGAATACGGCTAGGATGACGTATCCGACTGGCGATCGGAAGTAGCCTAGAAACTCTTTACTGAATAGGGGAGCGATCTGGTTCATGCGTATGCCTTGCTATTTGTCAATTCGCGGAAAATTTCGTCGATGGACGAACCGGGTTTGCGGGCCTTGAATTCCTCAGGGGTTTCGTTGACGCGCACTTTACCTTGGTCGATTACGATGATGCGGTTGCAGATCGCTTCGACCTCTTCGAGGATGTGGGTGGAAAGGATGATGGCTTTGTCTTTGGACATCGCTTGGATGAGCTTGCGGACCTCGTGTTTCTGATTCGGGTCAAGTCCATCGGTCGGCTCGTCGAGAATGAGTACGGGGGGATTGTGCAAAATCGATTGAGCGACGCCCACGCGTTGGCGGTAGCCTTTGGAGAGGGTTTCGATCGCTTGGTTTTGCACGGTATGCAGGTTGCATTTGACGATTACGTCCGCCAGGCGATCGTTGATTTCGTCTCGAGAGCGGAAACCTCGAGACTTGGCGATATAGGTCAGGAATTCCACGACCGTCATTTCTGGATATGCCGGACTGCTTTCGGGCAGGTAGCCGACGCGGCTTTTCACTTCCAGCGGATGCGTCTGTACGTCGAATCCATCAACTGATGCGGTTCCTGACGTAGGCGACAGGTAGCCGGTGATCATTTTCATTGTGGTGGACTTACCGGCTCCGTTGGGTCCGAGAAAGCCGAGAATGTCGCCTTTTCGGACTTCGAAGGATACGCCGTCGACGGCGCGCAAGTCTCCGTAGTCTTTAACGAGTTTATCTACAAGAACCATAGGTGGTAGGATGTTGTTAAGGGAGAAAAATAGACGATTTTCGTAAACGAACGTTCCTGGAAAATGAGGAAATTCTTTCAACGAAATTCAAGAGCGATGTGTTTAAAGAAGCGTTTTAGGGATTTCAAGATTTTCGTTTTCGAGATTCGAAAATTCGAGTTGTAGAGCAGTTAAAGACAGCTTTTGAAGGAATTGAGAACAGGCAGGCTTACAGGCGATGATTGCCTAAAGCTCCATCGTTTCCTGCTCGATGCTGGACTCGTCCTCGGAAAGCACTGCTGCCTTATCCTTCAAATGCTGAGGTGGCTTCGAAATTCGCTGGGCGAAATTCGCTTCGCGGTCGGCTACGATACGATCGCACATTTTCTGGACGTGAAGCTTTAGCCACATGGAGGTGTTGGAGTCCCTCTCGTAACGTGCGGGGCCGTAAGCGTGAATTCGGTTGGTTTGAAGGAGTAGGTCGTTTTGAGCGAACTCGGCTTCGTTACTTGGTTTATACACCGCATAGGTTTTGCCGCCGAATTTCCGAATAACGGAAAAGCTGGGAACGTCGCTTGGACCATCCGCGATATAGATCATGTTCTGGAATGGAACACGGCGGTCTTCTTGGGCTAGTTTTGAATTAACGTCGATGGCGTCGTCTTTGTTGGTGCCTTTGTTGATTTCGAAGAGAGCACGGGTTTTGGTAGTATTGTCGACCATCATTCCGATCTGGCTGATTTCGGCGTCGGTTTTCATTTCCAGTTCGTCCTGGTTCATGCAACCAGGGAGGAGTGGGTTTTCGATGAATTCGCATCCCCAGATTCCATCGACATAGGGAGCTATTTTGCTGCCGCGGATCATTTCTGCCAATCCGGTGCTGACGATGTAGTGTTCGATTTCTATTTCGTGTTTTACGTATTCCGGCTTCGAGCTCGCTTCGTCGCGCAATTCGCTGAAGAATTCAGGAAGCCCTTGGTAGAATTCGATCTCGGCGCCGAGCTCGCGCAAGAGCTTATTGTTGAGGCCCTTCATTTCCCCGTTGCGAACATGGGTGAGAATATGGTTGAGGTAGATACTCTCGCCGGAAACTCGGTAGCCGCGATCTTTGTAGCGAGTAGCCAGGGTGTTGGTCTCTTCCCAAAAGCGTTCTTCGTCGATTTGGAATCGTTCGAAGATGGGCTGCTGCATGTAGCCGGGAATGAGCGTCTTGTCGAAATCCCAGATAAGTGCGATTCTGTTCTGGGTGAACAGTCCTTGTGCCATATCCGCTAGCAAAGGACTTGGTTGGAGGACTGCAATTGCGAAGTTCAGGAATCGTCTGCTTCTTGGTGATTTCGATTTCCGACCCTTTGAGCTACAGCATTGTAATTTTAAAGGTCACGAGTTTTGGGGATAAGTCTATTTTTCGGCTGAGTTTCGGGACGCTTGGCTTTGGGAGCGATCTTCATGAAATTCGCAATTGCAGTTTGGTGATCGGGTGGCCATTGGTCCTAGCTTTCCTATGGCGATAAAGCTTCCAGAGATTACACCGTTTCAAAAACGCGTCGATGAAATCGACGAAATGATGAACCAGCCGGACTTCTTCAGCGATGCCCGGCGTTCCGCGTCGATTTCGAGGGAGCAGGTGAAGCTGCGGAAGTTGCTGGTGGACTACAAAGAGCTTGAGGCGGCTAAAGAGGCCGTGGCGGAGCACCGCGAATTGCTTGCGGATTCTGATAGCGATTCGGAATTGAAGGAACTCGCCGAAGAGGAATTGCCGGAGCTTGAGGAAACGATCGAAACGCTCGGAGAGAAAATTCTGGTCTCGATGATTCCGCCGGAAGAATCGGACTCGCGCAATACGATCGTCGAAATTCGCGCTGGAGCGGGCGGTGACGAAGCGTCATTATTTGCCGGGGATCTGTACCGGATGTATTCTCGATTGGCGGAGCGTCGAAGTTGGACGGTCGAGCCGATGAGTTCTAGCGAAAGCGGAATTAGCGGCTTTAAGGAAGTGGCGTTCTTAATTCGCGGCGAGGACGCTTATAAGCAAATGAAGCTCGAGAGTGGCGTTCATCGCGTGCAGCGCGTTCCGGAAACCGAATCGCAAGGACGGATCCATACGTCTACTGTGACAGTGGCTGTATTGCCGGAAGCGGAAGAGGTCGATATTGAGATCGATCAGCAGGATTTGGAAATCACCACGACTCGCGCGAGCGGGCCAGGCGGGCAGGGCGTTAATACGACTGACTCGGCTATTCAGATTTTGCACAAGCCGACAGGCATGATCGTGACCTGTGCGGATGAGCGCTCTCAGATTAAGAATCGCGCAAAAGCAATGACGGTTCTTCGCTCGCGTTTGATGCAGGCTAAGGAAGAGGAAGAGCGTGCTAAATACGCCGAGAATCGCAAGAAGCAGGTTGGAACTGGCGATCGAAGCGAGCGTATCCGTACCTATAATTTCCCGCAAAGCCGCTTAACGGATCACCGAATCGGTTTAACGATTCACAGTCTTACTCAGGTGATGGAAGGGGAGTTGGATGAAGTGATCGAAACGCTTCAATCCGAAGATCAGAAATTGAAACTCGAAGCATTGATAAACGCTCAATTAGGAGCTTAGTCGGTCGGATATTATGGTTGAGGCGTTTACAGTGTTGGACGTGGTGCGCAAGAGCACTGATTTTCTCGATAAGAAAGGAGTCGAGAGCCCGAGGCTGAATGCCGAATGGTTAATTGCTCACGCGCTAGGTCTTGGGAGGATGGAGCTTTATCTTCAGTTCGACCGGCCATTGATCGGCGAAGAGCTGGAGCAGATGCGAGCGTTAGTCGCGCGCCGCGGGAAACGGGAGCCGTTGCAGTATGTTCAAGGACAAACGCAGTTTCATGACTTGACGCTAAAGTGCGATCCGAGGGCTTTGATCCCTCGCCCTGAAACCGAGCAGCTCGTCGAATTGGTCAAAGAATCCGGTCCGGAAATCGATCAGGATATTCGTATCCTCGATCTAGGTACGGGAACGGGAGCGATCGCATTGGCGTTGGCGATGCATTTCCCTCGATCTCAGGTTTTCGCAACCGATACAAGCCAAGATGCGTTGGATCTAGCTAGCGAGAACGCCTTGTTGTGCGGTTTGCAAAATCGAGTCGAATTTCGCTTGTCCGATTGGTTCACGAATTTAGGGGAAGAAGTAGCTTTTGATTTGATTGTCTCGAATCCGCCTTATCTGACGGACCAGGAATTGGCGGATGCGGAGAGCGAAGTGAAGGATTTCGAGCCGAAGTCTGCCTTGGTTGCTAATGATGAAGGAATGACCGATTTGCGCGCTATTATAAATGGAGCCATTCCGTTGCTAAAGGATAGTGGATCCCTTTGGCTTGAAATGGGGATCGCTCAGCAAGACGGGCTTTTGGATTCGTGTCGACGAGCTGGATACGCGAATAGCGAAGGGCTTGACGACTGGAGCGGTAGATCGCGGTTCATTCGAGCGATCAAGTGAATCGTCCGAACGGCTCAGCGTAAAGCGATACGCTTAATTAAGCAGCTTTTCAAAGCGTGATTTAGAGGCGAGGGGAAGCGCTGGTTGCTTCCAGTCGTTGGTGTTCGGAGACGCGTTAACGGCATTCACCATGATACGAAGGGCTTCGCGCAATTGGATATCGAAATCGGGAACGGGTTCTTCGTCTTCTTCCTCGTCCTTTTCTGCAGATTCGTTTTCGGCGATTTCCGTTGTCTCACTTTCGGCGGAAGCTTCGTTTTCGACTTCGACTTCGACTTCGGCTTCGGCCACTTCGGGAGCGGCCTCTTCTTCGGCCTCTTCTTTTAGAATGGCGTCTAGTTTGATCTCAGTTCCTTCGAAATTCACTTCGGCTAGGTGACGCTGGCGATCTTTCATCTCATCTATGAAGTTCTTGTCCACCTCCATCATTTGTTTGCGTTTCTCGAGATTGAGAGAGATCGCCGTTTGGTCTTCGCGTTCCTGGTACCAGTCGATTCTCTCTTTCAGGAAACTGAATTCTTCTAGCTGGATCTGGCGTTCCTTGCTTTGATCTTGGAGCATTTCAATGAATGATTTCTTGAGCGTCATTTCAACGAAATAGCGGGCCGGTTTGATGTAATCCCATGCTAGGGCATTGTCCAAGTCTGCCTCGCTGACTGCGGTTACATCTGCAATAGAGGGTATTGATATATCAGATACGACACCTTTTCGTTGAACTGAGAAACCGTTTGGCAGGTAGTATTTCTGGATGGTTAGCTTGGCGGCTCCCGCTTTGCTTTTCGAATTGTACTTTCGAAGGACGTAATCTTCGAGCGGCAGGATTTGTTGCACGCTTCCTTTTCCGTGAGTGCTATCGTTTCCGATAATGAGCGCTCGCCCGTAGTTTTGAAGAGCTCCGGCTAGGATTTCTGAAGCTGAAGCGCTGTGTCGCGAAGTGAGTACTGCTAGTGGTCCGTTGTAGACGATCTTCGGATTTCGGTCCGATCTTGGAAGAACTTTCCCGTAGGAGTCTTTGACTTGAACAACGGGACCGCGAGAGATGAACAGTCCTGTCAGGTCGACTGCTTCGTGGAGTAATCCACCTCCATTGCGGCGAAGGTCGAGCACGATTGCTTGAGCGCCTGCATCTTTCATCTTAATAACGATTTCTTCGACGTCGGCGGTAACGCTAGTGACGAGGCGATTGCCTTGGCTGTCGATTTCTTCGGTGCCGTAGAAAGTGGGAATATCGATAACTCCGATTGGTATAGTTGAGCCCTTTGAGGTTGGAACGTCGAATATTTCACCTTCGCAGCGACTGGAGTTGATGCGGACCGTATCGCGTACGATACTGACGACGCGGCGTTCGGATTCATCGACGGCATCGGCTGGAATTATGGTCAAGTTGACGATGGTGCCTTTTTCGCCACGGATTTTATCGACCACTTTGCTTAGTCCCATGTCGATAATGTCGACTGGCTCGCCATCGCCTTGGGCGACTGCTACGATACGGTCATTGGGTTGTAGGTCGGTTGTATTTTTTGCAGGACCGCCAGGAATGAGTTCTTTGATGACGCAATAGCCGTCGTCTTCGCTTAGGAGAGCGCCGATGCCGACTAGCGATAGGCGCATGTGAATGTTGAAATCTTCAAGCGAGTCTGAAGAAAAGAAGGTCGAGTGCGGATCGAATATGTGGGTGAGACTGGTCAGGAAGATTTCCTGAACATCGCTTGATCCGAATTCCTTTAGGCTACGAAGTTGGCGTTCGTAGCGTTTGACGATGCGTTCTTTGGCTTCTTCGATTGTCTTGTCGTTGAGAAGCTCCTGTAGCATTTCCTGTTTAAGTCGCTTGGTCCATAGCTCGTCAGCTGCTTCTTTCGAAACGGCCCATGGGCTTTCGGTTCGGTCGTATTCGTATTCTTCCTCCGCTTCGAAAGTCCATTCTCCTTTGAGGAGTTCTAGGTTTGAATTGATTCGGCCTAGGGCGATTGTCCGGTAGGTATCGTAGATGGCGAAGGCTGCATTAAGGTCGCCTTTGTGACGCATCTGGATGCTTAATCGCGATCCGTAGGTATCGATGAATCGATCTTCGTCGGTCTGGAGAAAGTAGAGTTTATTGTAGTCGAGATTTTCCATGTACTCGCGAATGAGATCTATGAACACTTCATCGGAGATCTCCTGATTATTGAAGTGCAACGTCTCCAGCATTTCGATAACGCGCATCGTTTCCTGAGACATGAGATCCGTCGGCGCCAATATTGGGAAATCGGCGGGATCTACGAGCGGCTCGGCTTCGGCTAGTCCGAAGCAATTGGAAGCGGCTAGAAGGGATAAGAGAAAAACGATTCTATTTGGCATATCGCGATTGATTCTGATGAGAGTTTTCTTTGGCGGTACTAGGAGGTACGAAATATTGAGAGAATTGAATGTAGATTAATCAGAACGCCGTTTTGGTGATAATCGTTACGGTTGTTCTCACGTTAGGCAGTCAAGCGTTCATCGGTTTTTTAAAAGATCGCCGGCTTCGTCCAAGATTTGCTTTTCCTCGGGAGTCAAAGCTCCGAATCCTTTGCTGTTGATTTTGTCGAGAATACGATCGACTTCCGCTTTTAGGTCTTTTCTGGGCTTGATATTGATCTTGTAGGGGAAAGCTTTTGCTTTGGGCTTTTTTGCCGCTTTGGGCTTAAGCCAATCAGGCATCTGAAACGTAGTCCCTTTGCCGTAGCCTGGATTGCGCTGGTAGATGAGTTTGTAAAAGGCGTAGCCGCCTAGCATCCCGCCAAGGTGGGCGGAGTGGGCAGTGCCAACGCCGTTTATCACCTCGAAGAAGATTAGGCCGAAAACGGCGAGTCCCAAGGAAACGTAGAGGAGAATCTTTCCCTTCATGCGAATAACCATCATGAAGTTGATATCGCTTTCGGCGTAAATAAGGCCAAAGCACGTTATTAGACCGAATAGGGCGCCGGAGGCTCCCACGACGACGCCTGCTCCTGAAATGAAGCTGAAAATGTACCAAAGAATGCCCCCACCAAGCGATGCGCTGAGGTAGAGTTGCAAAAAGCGTTTTTCGCCTAGCTCTGGCAGGACTGCGCGTCCAAGGAAGAAGATGCCCAGCATGTTGAGGGCGATGTGACCGAAACCGGCCTGGTCGTGGAGAAAGGCATAGGTGAGGAAACTCCAAATATGCGGTCCGCCATGGCTATTCGATGTGAGCGCAAACGTTTTGAAGTAGCCATCGCCCGCAACCAGCTGAATCGCGTACATCAATACATTGAAAACGATGATCCCTAACAACAAGTTCCGAGACCTGAGGTTTTGATTGGATTGCATGTATGGACGATCGTACAGCATGGAGTCTATTATAGGATCACGAATTTCGGGCGAATTACAAGGAAGCTATCGGGTAATTAACGCATTAAATCACCTCGGGCTTAAGCAGTCATACGCGATTGGGCTCAAATATTGGTCAACACATCGCTCCCCATGGTTCCTGTTAATCGGTTAAATGAGCGCTATCTAGTAGGGGGGATCTTCTTCGAGGCGCGAAGAATGATCCTATTCAGGTTACGCCCGTCAAGAGCGGCAGCCCTACGTTTGATGAAACGAATTGACTGATAAATGGGCGACTAGTTATTGAAGCGGAATAGGGCGACGTCGCCGTCCTTGAAGAGGTA
>TARA_B110000037_G_scaffold29128_1_pt1 | contig 10436 bp, 10 predicted proteins | sample TARA_B110000037 | Tara Oceans TARA_B110000037 (sample SAMEA4397196) | marine metagenome | biome: Polar Biome; feature: [MIX] marine epipelagic wind mixed layer (ENVO:01000061); material: water (ENVO:00002006), including particulate matter (ENVO:01000060) such as... | depth 10-100 m
TTGGAGGGTCTTCTATGCAACAAATAGCGAAATACTTTTTAAGTTTTGGTGCTAAAACAAGCCAATATCAGCAAGTAAAATATACTAATTTACCCTATTTAATAAGGTTGTTTAAACGTTAGAGTTTAAAAAAATATCAAACTTTTTTGGAAGTTTTTTATTGAAAATAATTATGGATAAATCTTCAGTATAAGGTTCTTTTTGCTTTATTACTTTACAAGGGTTACCAACAGCAACAGAATTGCTAGGAATGTCTTTATTAACCAAAGAATTTGCACCAATAATAACATTGTCACCGATAGAAACTTTTGGTAAAACAGTGCTGTTTGCTCCAATCCAAACATTATTACCAATTTTAATTGGTTTTCCTTTTGTATGTTCTCTTAAATTATTGACTTTATGATTAGACGAAATGATAGAAACTCCAGGTCCAAGCTCAATATTAGAACCAAAAATAATTCCGTTATTTGCCTGTATATAATTATTGTTATTATCTCCAGGATCACATAGAATACCTTTTGTAATGTTTTCTGGGGCTAAAACTTTGGAAGTAAAGTGAACAGGCCATTTTACTTTTGGGTTTAATCTTAATAGTTTTTGCGGAATTAAATAATGAAAAAACAAAATATAATAACGTTGATACCCATATTTTGGCCTAAAATATTCAGGATACGCGCAATTAATTATCCATCCAAAAAAGAAAAAATCTATTTTTTTAAACATTTATTATATCATATTTTTGGAGAAATACAAATACCATTGTGTAATGATTTCATTGTAATCCTTCGATGATTTTTGCACTTTTAATCCTTTTGAAACAATGAGGGTATCTATCTGGTCGGTAATAGGCTTGTAATTGTTCCAATCGTTTTTTTGTAAAAACCTCTTTTTTACAAAAGTAGGTAAAAATGGTTTTATTTGATCTTTTATTTTTTGAGTATGCTTGCTTTTTCCCGATGGCTGCAATTCATTTTCAAAATAAACAGTATTTGGCTTAAAATATTCGTTTATTAATACAGTATTAAAAAGCATTTTCATGTTTTTGTATTTTACAGGCACTTTTTTAAATAAATCTAATAATTCTTTATCCCAAAAAGGAAATCGATGTTCGTATCCGAAAAAAGTATAAAAATTTGCCGAGTTAAAAATATATTTTGCAATCTTCTCTTTGATATCATAATCTTCAAAAACAGAAGAAGGGATTTTTTTAACATAATTTTCATCAAAATGAAACAAGTTTTGTTCAACTTGGTTTTTTATAGTTTTCTTTTCAGTTTTTGATAAAGGATAATTACTAAATTTTTTACGTATAACTAAATCAGCAATTTGTTCCTGTTTTAAATTTTCTGGAATTACTTTTAAAAATTGACTTCCTCCTAATAAATCTCCTGCATAACCAGGTACAAAAATAGCGTCATTAGAAATTAACTTTTGTTTTTTTAAATGTTTCACAGCAAAATATTCTTGTAAATTCGGCATTGAAGAGAGTTTTCCTGCAAAATGAGCGTAGTCTTTAAATTCATCAGTAATTAAAAAGTCACTAATTAAATCATCTTTGTATTCAATAAAATGCCACTCGAAGTTGAGTGTTTTTGCCGTTTTTTGTGAGTTTTCAATTTCGAAACTATCTTTTCTGCCATATGTATAGCAAACAACATTTTTGTAGTTGTATTTTTTTAACATTATTGCAATTAGTCGGGAGTCAAAACCACCACTCAATGGAACTACAATAGTTCTGTTATTTAGAGAATCTATAAACCGTTTAAATACATTGTTAAAAGTAATAATAGTTTTGTTTTTTAAGCTGGAATAAGAATCTGAACTTTCTTTTTCGATAGCGTACGTAAAGAAGAAGTTACGATCAATAACTTCGTCATTGTTAATGATTAGGTATTCACTAGCTTGTACTTGAAAAACATTTTTTAATAATGTCTTTTTGCCGTGCGTATGATTAGAAGCTTTTAATTCAATCTCTGAAATTTTGTCAAAATCATCAATAGTAAATTGTTTTTTTAGGTGAAGAATATCATCACTTAAAAATAGTTTACCCTTTTGGATCGTATAAAAAAGTGGGAAAGATCGAGTTAGATCAGAAGCTATACAAATAGTGTCTTCAAGTGAAATTATAAAGCTAAAAACACCATTAATTACATTTAACTCAGCTTTAAAATTCGCAACGGTTTTTATGTTTAATAAATAGTTTAAAGCATCTTCTTTTTCGTAAAAGTGATCATCAACATAAAAATATCCCTTAAAAAAAAGAGTATTATTTTCAAACCAATTAAAGCCAAGGTTGTTTTTCAATGTTAAATTCATCAAATAAATTTCTTTTTTATTTTATAAATAATTGCATTTAAATATAAAGAAAACATGTACTCATCTTTTAAAATTGTCAAAGTTCTTATGTAAAACTTTTTGGTAGCTAAAATAGATAATAATGACCTGTTTTGTAAAGAATTCTTATCATTATGCGTATTCTTTAACTTTGGATTCTCTTTTCTGAATAAAATCCTAAAAGCTTCTTTTTGCCACTTGGTTCTGTAGTTAGAAAAATTGCAGAGTTCACTTAATTTATGATTAAAAGTTTCTTGATTACCAGCACTTATTTTACCCTGATGAATTTTAAAAGGAATTAAACTAAAAGTAAAACTATTCTTTTTAAAATATAAAAATAATAAGGCACTAGCATTCGTTTCTTTGTAAGGTTTGTGATTTGGAATATCAAAAATAAAGTTACCTAAGGAATAGAAAATATACGTGTTTTTATATTTTTCATAACCTTGGAATGTATGAGAATGATGGGCAATAACACAATTAACTTCTTCTAATTTTGCAATTTTTTTTAAAAATTTCCTTTTAACGGGAGAGGGATATAAGCTGAATTCTTCACCGCCATGAAAGTTTACAATTATAAAATCAACTTTTTCTTGATAGTTTTTGAGCTGTTTTTTAAGTATTGAGAAGTCATCAGAATTAAAAAGTTGAGCATTACCTGTTTTTGTTGGGTTGCATTTTGCAATACCAAACAAAGCAATTGAAACTCCGTCTTTATTTATAATCAAGGGAGTAACTGATTTTTCTTTTGTTAGGTCTGCCCCAAAATAAAAACAGTTTTGTTCTTTAATTTTTGATAAGGTGTTTTTTAAGCCAACCTCCCCATAATCGAGTATGTGATTATTGGCTAGATTAAAAGCTGAAATATTTCTTTTATGTAAATATTTGATAGTGTTTACGGGGCTCTTAAGAGGTGTGTTGTAATTGAGAATTTCTTTTGAATTTGTTGTAGATCCTTCTAAATTACCTACAACAAAGTCAGACTTTTTTAAATCTAGTAAAATATCATCCGAAAAAATTTCAGAATTAGACAGAACTTTTTGTGTAAAAGAACCTGTTATACTAATGTCTCCAGTAAATGTTAAAATCATAAATTATTTATAAGCAGTTCTTCTCTTACTTTCTGTCTTAGAAATCTTAAAAAAGTAAATAAGAATAAAGATATTAAAAAAGACCCCAACTGCCGAAAATAAAATTAAAGATATTAAAATATCATTGTACAGATAGTAACCTAGATAAAATGCTAAAAAACGAAATGTTAAAAGAAAAATATCATAAAATAGAATTGTTTTTTGTTTGTTTAAAATTACAATTAAAGAGCTTATTGGTGAACTTAAAAGCATAATGAATAACCACGGAATTAAAATTCGCAGATATAGACCCACATCAGACCAGTCTTTACTGAAAATTATATCTAGAAAATAAGAAAGAACCAGTAAAGGAATAAAAATTAGTAAAGAAATTTTAAATAAATTGAAACATGTTTTTTTAACAATTTCGTATAATTTCTCTTCTTTATTATAAACATCGGTAGCTTTGTTAAAGAATATTTGACTTACAGAATCTTGTATAATTGCACTTGGCGCTCTACCTACTTTAATTGCTAATCCATAAATCCCTGCATTTGCTAATCCAAAATATTTCGTAATCATGAACACTGGTATTTCATTAGAAAGTGTGTTTAAAAAACTAATAAGCGTATTAAATTTGGGGATATCTTTATATTTCTTTGCTAAAAAAATTATTTTATTCAAAGAGATTTCTTTTTTTAAATTATTTAATGAAGAAAAAGATACTTTTAAAAGTAACATAATTTGTGTTATTTGCCCTAAAATCATACCAGGTATTAATCCAATATTTTTAAATTCACTATACCCAGTTACAATTTGACTAACACTTAATGTACTGGCTTTTATAATATTTCCTTTTGAAATATTTTTAAAACATTTAGTTCTATTGTTCCAGTAATTTAAGGTTGAAATAAAACCGTAACAAAAAGTACTTAAAGGTATTAAGTATATAAAATAGGTGAGTTTTTCAATTTCAAAAAAAGCATAAATATTTTTTTTAAAGATTAAAATAAGTAAAAACAAAATAATACTCAAAAGGAACAAAACAATAGTTGTAAGTGCAAAAATATTAATTGCTTCCTCGTCCTTTTTAGGCAAAACAATAGCGAGTTCTAATTGTAAAGAAATAATTGGTTTTAGTAATAAAACGGATGAAGTAAATAAAAAATATACACCAAATAACTCTGTAGAAAAAAGCCTTGTTAGTAATAAAATTGATGCGTAAATAATAACTTGGCTTAAAGCCGAACCTGTTATTAATGTTAAGACATTTTTAACAAACTCTTTTTTTAAAAAAGAAAATAGTCGCATATTACCTGCATTAAATAAAGAATTCAAATATAATGGAAATGAAACAAATAGAACACATTTTTTTTGACCTAGATCATACCTTATGGGATTTTGAAAAAAATTCTGCCTTAACTTTTGAAAAAATATTTTCAGAAAATAATATTGATGTAAATATTGCGGATTTCTTAGAAGTGTATGTGCCGCTGAACTTACAGTATTGGAAATTATATAGAAATGAAAAGGTTTCGAAAGAAGCCCTCAGGTACGAAAGACTCAAAAAGCCTTTTGATGCCATCGGTTATAGTGTTTCTGATGCTTTAATAGATACGTTAGCAACGGCATACATCGATAATTTATCAGAATTTAATCATTTATTTGAGGGTACTTTTGAATTGTTAGATTATTTAAAAGAGAAGTACACCTTGCATATTATTACCAATGGTTTTGAAGAGGTTCAGAATAAAAAAATGATAAATTCTAAACTGTTTCCCTATTTTGAGCAAATAATTACTTCTGAATCGGTGGGAGTAAAAAAACCAGATGCAAGAGTTTTTGAACATGCTTTGAAGGTTTCAAAGGCAAAGAAGGAAAATTCTATCATGATTGGAGACAGCCTAGAGGCAGACATTCATGGAGCTCTAAATGGCGGGCTTAGTGCGATTCATTGTGTTTTTGACTCGAACACCCCAACCGATAAAAATATTACCTCGGTAACCAGCTTACTAGAAATTAAACGATACCTTTGATTCCAACTTAAGTATTCTTTCTGAACCCCCATAACATGAAATTTCCGAAAAGTTGGTATTTTTTCTTTTGCACTATTTTTTTTTCTTGCTCTCAAGTGTTGGATTTTGATCAAGTACAGGCGTATGAATTAAACGCTTCATATACAGCTCCTCTTGTTTTTTTTGATGTTGCGTTAGCGAATTTTTTAAAAACTGCACAAGTCGTAGAAAAATCAGATGTTAAGTTTCTCAATTCCTTTTTTATCAAAGAAAATCTTTCTAAAATTGAATTAAAGTTTGAGGTTATAAACGAGTTGAATCGCGATGTTAATATCCAAATACTTTTATTAGATAATGAAGACAGCTTACTGTATAGCTTAGAAACGTTAAAAATTGCCGCAAAAAACTTAGAATACCAATATCAAGAGGTTGTTGATATTGCAGTGCATCAAGAAGTTAAGAATTTGGCAGGTATTAAGATTCTAATAAACGTGGAAGGTCCCATCGTAGTAAATGATATTTCGGATACTCCGGTACTTCGCTTTAAATCGGGCTTAACCATTCACTTTGGAACTGCGCTGTAATATGAAGAAATCGTTGCTTATCTTCACCTTGGTTTTTATTTTAAATAGCAATGCTCAGCATAAGGCGGTGCTTTATGATTTTGCGAGCTTACCTCAAACGTTACTAATAAACCCAGGAGCAGAGATCAATTACAAATCTCATTTTGGGGTGCCTTTAACTTCAGGATGGTATGGAGAGTTGGGGCTTAGTGGTTTTGTGCTTTCAGATCTTTTTGTTGCGAATGGAGTGGATATTAACCAGAAAATTGCAACTATTGCTAGTGGTATTTCCCCAAATGATAATTTAAAGTTGAATGCACAAATAGAAGTCTTAAGTGCAGGGTATTGGAGGAACAACAATACCTACCTAAGTGTAGGTTTTTATCAAGAGTTTGAAGCAATTATTTATTTGCCAAATGATTTAATAACTTTAGGTATTGAGGGTAATTCGGATTATTTAAGTAGGGTTTTTGAACTCTCGCAAATAAATTTTAAGGCAGACTTGCTGGGGGTAATGCATATAGGTATTTCTAAGAAGATCAATGAGAAACTGACCATTGGTGGTCGTTTTAAAATTTATTCTTCTGCGATGAATATAACGTCTACAAATAATACAGGGACATTTACCACTACTTTAGGAAGTAATAATACCTATACAAGCGCTTTAGCCAAAGTCAATCTAAACGTGAAATCTTCAGGTATTTATAAAAATGACCTTTTGGTTACCGCTCCAGCAGTCCATTTAAAAAATTCTTTTTTTGGAGGTAATTTAGGGGCTGGTATAGATGTTGGATTCACGTATCACAGTACCCCACAATTGCAATTTTCTGCAAGCTTATTGGATGTAGGTTTTGTAAAGCACGCAAAACGTATTAAAAATATCAGCGCAACCGGTAGTTTTAACTTTGAAGGATTAGAGTTTGAGTATGCTGCGGGCATGCGGGATTATTGGAAAGAGTTAGAGAACTCCTTCGAGGAGCAGGTGCGCACGTCAGAAAATCAGAAATCTTATATTTCTTGGCGCTCCGCCAAATTAAATGCAGCTATTAAATATAGTTATGGAGAGAAAAGGAGTATTAAATGTTATGATAATAGTCATAAGAATGTCTATAAAAATGCCTTTGGTGCGCAATTATATTCCATATTTAGGCCCTTAAAGCAGCAGTTCGCATTTACCGGTTTTTATGAAACATCTTTTTCAGATGCGGTACATGCTAAAATCGCCTATACGATAGACGATTATTCGTATGCTAACATTGGACTAGGTGCTGCTGCACAAATTAGGAATATTAATTGCTATGTGATTTTAGATAATATTACCAAATTATTGGATGTTTCTAAAGCGAATAATGTTTCTTTACAACTTGGATTTAATTTTATATTTAATTAAAATGAAAAATATAGTTACACTCTTCTGCGTATTACTTTGTTCTTATCTAGTCTTTGGTCAAGAAAATAAGGGTGCCAATTATAAATATTTAATAGTACCTCAGCAATTAAAATTTTTAAAAGAAATTGATCAATATCAAACCAGTTCACTTATTAAATTTTTATTGAAGAAAAATGGTTTTACTGTAATTTTAGACACGGAGCAATATCCTTTAGAACTGAGAAAAGACCTTTGTAAAGCTCTAAACGTAACTATTATAAAGGAGTCTTCCGTGTTTAAAACTAGTATTCGCTTGGAATTAAAGGATTGTTTTAAGCAGTTGGTCTATACTTCTGATACAGGAACAAGTAGGTCAAAGGAGTATAAGAAAAGCTATCAGGAGGCCATAAGAAATATGCATGGTACTATGGGAGATCTTAGATATAATCCCACAATGGATAGCACGCTATCTTCAATAGAAAAGGAGAAAGAATTGGGTTTAAAAGAGAAGGGAATAGCAGTCCATATGATGCAAAAAGAGGAGGACTTGAGTAGCAGTGAACTTAAGGCTGCAATAGGAGTCTTATCAGCAAAATCAATAGAAAATGGGTATCAATTAACAAATACCAAGCACGAGGCTGTTTTTGTAATACTGAATACTGGACTCAAGGATTTTTTTATTGTAAAGGGAAGCAATGGCATACTCTATAAAAAAGAGGCATATTGGGTTTCAGAGTACTATGAACAAAATAAACGAATAACAAAACAGTTTGTGATTCGTTTTGCTCAAAAAGAATAGTTAATATTTGTATTTATCTTTCCATCTATTTTTTAAGAGCTCCTTAAATTGTTGTTCTCGTGGATTTTCTCCGGGTTCATATAGTTTTGTTCCAGAAATTTCATCAGGCATAAACTCCTGTTCTACAAAGTTATTAGGATAATTATGTGAGTATTGGTATTCTTTCCCATACTCTAAATCTTTCATTAATTTTGAAGGTGCATTTCTCAAACTTAAAGGCACAGATAAATCTCCAGTTTTTCTCACTAAATCCAGTGCTTTACCAATCGCTAAATAAGAAGCATTACTTTTTGAGGAATTGGACAAATAGACGGCACATTGACTAAGTATGATTCTTGCTTCTGGATGACCGATGATGGAAACTGCCTGAAAGGTATTGTTCGCAAATATTAAGGCAGTAGGGTTGGCATTTCCGATATCTTCAGAAGCCAAAATCAGCATTCTTCTCGCAATAAACTTTACATCTTCACCTCCTTCAATCATGCGCGCCAACCAATAGACTGCTGCATTAGGATCACTTCCGCGTATGGATTTTATAAAAGCGGAAATAATATCATAATGTTGTTCTCCAGTTTTATCATATCTAGCTGTATTTTGCTGTATTTTAGACAATACAAGTTTATTTGTAATTTCAATTTCATCATCAACAGAAACTAAGATTTCGAATATGTTTAAAAGTTTTCTAGCATCTCCTCCAGAAACCTGTAGTAAAGCATCTGTTTCTTTTAATGTGATCTTTTTTGAAGATAAAAACTCATCTTTCTCCATAGCTCTATGCAAAAGCGCCACTAAATCTTTTTTATCAAAAGAATTTAAAATATATACTTGGCACCTAGAAAGTAGGGCAGGAATTATTTCAAAACTAGGGTTTTCTGTAGTTGCGCCAATGAGTGTAACCCATCCTTTTTCAACGGCACCCAATAGAGAGTCTTGTTGAGATTTACTAAATCGGTGAATTTCATCAATAAATAAAATAGGATTTTTAGCAGTAAATAATCCACCACTTTTTTTAGCTTTTTCTATAACTTCTCTTACGTCTTTCACACCAGAACTAATAGCACTTAGCGTATAAAAAGGTCTCTTACTTTCTGTAGCAATAATGTTTGCTAAGGTAGTTTTACCAATTCCTGGAGGACCCCAGAGTAATAAAGAAGGGATCATGCCTTTTTTAACTAAATTAGTCAATACACCCTCTTTTCCTACCAGATGTTGCTGACTTATGTAATCTTCTAATACTTTAGGTCTAATTCTTTCTGCCAAAGGTTCATTCATACTGTAAAAATAATAAAGTTTTATGACAGAAGCTGTTGTTTTTTAATTTGGTAACATATTTGTTACTTTTGGAGTCATGAAAGAGAACAGTCAATTAAAAAGCACTAAAGGTATTTTTCTTATTCCGGTAGTATATGTCTTGGGTATCTGGTTTGTTTATTGGGTTGAAATTTATTTCAATTTCAATTTTAATAAGTACGGCGTTTTTCCTCGAGAATTATTTGGTTTAAGAGGTGTTTTTCTAACGCATTTTATACACAGTGACGCCAATCACCTTTTTAACAATTCAGTGCCGCTGTTTGTGTTGCTTTTAAGTTTGTTTTATTTTTATAAAGAAACTGCATATCAAGTCCTTTTGTTTGGAGGCATCGCATCGGGTTTTATAACCTGGGTAATTGCAAGAGAATCCTATCATATTGGTGCAAGTGGTATTGTGTATCTATTGTTTAGTTTTGTTTTTTTCAGTGGAATGATTCGCAAGCATTACAGATTGGTAGCGCTCTCTTTAATAACTATTTTTCTTTATGGAAGCATGATTTGGTATGTATTGCCAATCAAAGACGGCATGTCTTGGGAAGGGCATTTGTCTGGGTTTTTAGTAGGACTATTTTTTGCTATTTTTTACAGAAACAAGGGATTGGTTAGAAAGGAGCATCAATATACGCAGACCGAATTTGACCTCTTGTTTGACGAAGAAGGGAATTATGTGCCACCAAAAATAGAGGAGGAGCAAGAGGAAGAAATAAAATAAGTCTTTTTAAATTTTAACAGTAGAAATTCTTTGTCGTATGGTCTCGTATAAGAAGGCGCCACAAGCAACGGACACATTTAAAGAAGCTATTTCACCTAACAATGGTAATTTTGCCTTATAATCTACCATTTTAAGGATGGAGGGGTTTACACCACGCTGTTCAGAACCCATAACAATTGCAATGGGTTGGTTCATGTTGATATCATAAATAGAATCTTCTGTTTTTTCTGTAGCAGCAACAGTCTTAATTTCGGCAGCTTGTA
>TARA_B110000037_G_scaffold223166_1_pt1 | contig 10416 bp, 11 predicted proteins | sample TARA_B110000037 | Tara Oceans TARA_B110000037 (sample SAMEA4397196) | marine metagenome | biome: Polar Biome; feature: [MIX] marine epipelagic wind mixed layer (ENVO:01000061); material: water (ENVO:00002006), including particulate matter (ENVO:01000060) such as... | depth 10-100 m
GTGAAATGTGATCGAACTGGCGACTAAAAGTCACCACTATGTCTGCGCTGTTCTACTCCAGCCAAGCCGCGAACAAGCCGATGGCTCGCCGGTGTGCTGAAAAGTTTCGGTCTCGACGAGAAACAGCTCAAGAAGGCTCGCGAGAGCTGGGCGGCGCCTGCGAAGCAAGTGATTTTCAGCTTCCTTATGTCGTCGGGACGCGAGCGTGAGTTGGTGATTTTGAGCGAATCTGACTGGGCTTGAGCAGGGAATGGGTGGAGTCTCCTCGCGCCGAACCGAAACATGCCATCCGCCACGCCTGGTTCCCGAATGAGAAGCTGATGTGGATGGCTGTCGACGGAAAGATCACCGCCGCCGAGTACAAGCAGTTCCTGGCGCGGGTGGAAACGATTCTCGCCGAGACCTCCCCAATCTCCATGCTTGTCGATATCGACGATATGAAGGGAGTGGAACCCGGGGCCATGCTCGCAGACCTCAAGTTTGGACTCACCCACCTCAAGAGCTTCCGCCGCATGGCTTTGGTCGGCGACGAGAAGTGGATCCACGGCCTCGCCAAGATTCCCAATCCCTTTCCGGTCGAAATCAAGGCCTTCGACGAGGATGAGGAATCCGCGGCTTGGGAATGGCTGGGGGAGGGGGACTGATATCCGGGTTCCGGAGGTTCCGCCATACGCTCGCCGGAAGATCGGGCACGGCAGCCATGCCCTGGGGTTATCTTGCTAGTGCTTTTTCTTTGCTCACGCGTTTCGCTTTGATTTTTCCGGCCAGTAAGCGATAAAGGGGATCTTGGATCCGCCGTCCCAGGCGGACATTTTCCAGCCGCGCAAGGGAGCCGCCGAACCCGAGTGATCGCGCGGGATAAACGGTTCATCCTCTCTTCAGAAAAACACAGCCACCGCATGAAAGACTCCGGCGAAAAGCACCAACTCCACTGCGCCCAGCGCGAGGAGGCGGTTCATCCGGGCATCCGCGGGTAAAGTCAGCACTCCCCAGATGATACGCATGCCGATCACGAAGATTGGCAGGCTTGCGAGGCCGAAAAGCGGATCGCCTTTCATCAGCCACACAACTCCCAGCAAAGCGGCAACTTTTACCTCTAGCCAAACGACTATCGCCGCGACCTTTGGGCCGAACTTCACAGCGAGCGTCCGTTTCCCGACCAAGCCATCCTCTTCCCGATCGCGGAAATTGTTCACGGAAATGAGCACTGCCGAGAGTAGGCCTACCTGCCCGCCAAGGAGTGCCGCCTCCACTGGCCAGGTTCCCGTCTGTACGAAAACGGTTCCCATCACTGCAACGAATCCGAAAAACAAGATCACGAAAACTTCCCCCATCCCCCGGTATGCTAGGGGAAACGGCCCGCCGGTGTATCCGTAGGCGAGAAAGAGTGAAGGCAGCCCGATCGCCAGCATGGGCCAGCCTCTTGCGAGGAAAAGAAACACCCCGAAGAATACAGCTGCTGCGAGGAAAGTTCCTCCCAATCCCATCACCTGCCCAAAGCACATTTCCCCCGTCCCGGTCAACCGCCTTGGTCCCGTCCGCCGTTCCCCATCCGCACCTTTTTTCCCGTCCACCGCGTCGTTGAAAAAATTCGTCGCGATCTGGATGCACAGAGCGCCCAGCAAGGTGCAAACCCACAGCCACCAATCGAACGCCCCGGTCAGTTTCCAAGCCAGCACCCCACCGACCCACACCGGCACCACTCCCGCCGCCAAGGTCTTCGGCCTCGCCCCGGACACCACCGCTCTCATCAGTTTTCCAAAAATCATCGTTCGGGAGGAGTGAAAGGCCGAAAGCGTGATCGTGCGAATGGAAAACAAAGGAAAAGAACGCTGTATCGAAAGCCAAGACTTCCAACTAGGGAGGGCACAGAGAACACAAAGCCGGATGGCTAAAATTTCAGAGATCTTATTCCTCTCTCTACGCCCTCTGTGGTCAAAACCAAAAAAATTCTACTTGCCGAACTTCTCTTCCTAGGCGGTTCAAATTCTTCCTCCCACTATCAAAAATCCTCAGCTTGACGTCATGCCACCTGGATGCGGAAAATCAACTTATGGCATGGAGGCTGGATGAAGCGGTGGAACACGGGATGATCGACAACACGGTCGAGGGTACCACCACGGGAAAAATCTGGCTGGTTGGCCGCGACGAGCCGCTGATCCTTTCCCTCAACGGCGACTGCTGGCGGGATCTCGCCGGCACCGTACTGGAGTTCGAAAACCCTGAGCCTTCCACCGATACGGATGCCGTTTCCCTAGATACGGAGCAGACCGGCATCATCGGCGATATGACGGCTTCGCGGAAAGCGCGGGTTCCGGCAATCAGCGATGCCGAGATGGACGAGCACATGCAGCAGGGAATCGAAATTCCCACCAACTGGCAGAACACGCTTTATCTAGAGTGGTTCAGCGAAATTAACGGACGCGTGCTCATCGAGACCACCGGATTCCGGCTGAGTATTTCCTCCCACGAATGGGAAATGGATCAAGACGAAGAAGAAGCCCAGAAGCTCGCAAACCTAGGCGCGATGAGGGATTTCCTCGCCCAGGTAATACGCCGCATCGAGCCCGATCCGGACAAGCCCACCCGCAAAAATAATGTCAGCATCGAGATGAATGAATACGAGTGGGAGGAGCGGCTCAAGGAATCCGACCGCCTGACCGATGCCTACCAGGAGGCTCTGGAGAAATACATGGAGGACACCGATAGCGAACGAAAAGAGGCCTTCGTAATGGGTTGGGACGGGCTACTTGGCTCCATGGCGAACCGTGAGGAAGGGCACGAGGACTACGATGATTTTGATAACGAAGAAGATGAGGAAGGCTCCGGCTCCGAATGGATGTCCGCCGACGACGACGACGAGGAGGAGGAGGAGGAGGATGGTAACTCTTGGGAAGATAGGGAAAGCCATCCACTCCAGAGTATGGCACAGGAAATCGCAATGCGTGCTTTCACTCTCGTTGGCCGCGATGGAAAGCAGGACAGCCCGCAGGAGCGGCTCGTTTCCAATCTCATGCAGGTGAGCGCGAAACTCGCCGGCGTCCTGCATGACAAAGAGGACGATTATGAGCCGGAAGCCGGTTTTATCCTCGCTGTCCTCAAGCGTTGCCTGAGCTGGATCAACGAATCCATCGGAGCCTGTGCGGGACTGATCGACCCAGAGGAAGATCCCGACCAAAAGGCCGCTCTCGAGCACCTGCGGGACGAAATTTTCGACATCAGAGACGGCATCATCGAGATGCGCCGCGAGCTAAAGAAAAGTTGACACTCCGGGCTTGCAGTTTGTATCTTCCGAGCACATTACTTCGCGATGAAAGCAATCCTACTCGGCATCGCAGCCCTCATCGGTTTCGCCCTCTCCTCTTGCAACTCCACCATCGGGCTCGGCCGTGACTTGCGCATCCTCGGATCGGAAATGGAGAAGAAAGCCGATTCTATATACAACGGCTCGAACCATGATAGCAGAGGTGGCAACACCAAAAACTACGGCGGCGCACCAGTTTACTAAGAGGTAGGATTAATATCCGCGCCAGAAGACGAACGCGCAGACCAGAGTTGCGATTCCGTAGGCCAACCCGGCGAAGGAAACGAGCTTCCACCGGCCTTCCGTAGCAGTAACCCATGTCACCGCATCGCGGAAGAGGTAAGGCATGCCGATCCAGAAAAGGGATTTTGTGAGCAGCGCGTAGGCGAAGATCGGCACGAGCAAACGGGTTGTAGGATCTTTCAGGAAAGCGGCCTCAAGTAATGGTGCCGCGATCATCAGACCAAGCACGCCGAGCGCTCGCACAGCGAGGAAGTCTTTCACGCTGATGCATACTGCGATCAAGGAAGCGGGAACCAAAATGCGCAGCAAGGGCTTGACGTTGTTGAACTCCCCGAGATCCAGCTGCAGCGCGCTGAGTTTTCCCATACCACCCGGAGCGATCAGCAACCAGAACCATGCCAGTGCAATCCCGAGGATGATCTGCCCGGCAAGAGGGTTCCGTGGAAATTTTTTCAACCACCCCTGCACCAGCGCAGGTTTCGCGATCATCAGCGCATGTGATCCTACCAGCCAAAGCCCCAGCAGGATACCGGCGGTAAAAAGCGGAATCATTTCATAAGGGTGGCGGGCGTCCATGTGGGCAAGGACTTAGTCCCACAGGCTCACACATTCAAGCGGGAACTGTCTGAGGCGTATGTAACCTCCCGTGCTGGTGAGAAACCTCAGCTATCGTAAAAGAAAAATCAGCGAAATTCAAAGCTTTTCACTGCTGCTGCGATCCGTGAAAGTCCGGGCGCAATGTTGGATATTCGAGTCATACGGGATCAGGCGGAAGAGGTGCGCGAGCGGTTGAAGGCGCGCGGTGGGGAGCATTGGAAGCTGATTGATGAAGTGCTTTCTTGTGATGGGGCGAGGCGTGCTGCGGAGACCGCAAAGCAGGAGCTTCAGAACAAGCGCAAGACGACCTCCAAGCAGATCGGGGTGATGAAATCCAAGGGCGAGGACAGCTCCGCCATCGAGGCGGAAGTCCGCGCGATCAATGAAGAGATTTCCAAACACGACGTGGAGGCGGAGGCCACCAGCGCAAAGCAAACCGAACTTCTCCTGAACATCCCCAACCTTCCCCACGCGGAGTGCCCGGTCGGAGACAGCGAGGAGGCGAATCCCATCGTCCGCGAATGGGGCGAGAAGCCCGAGCTCACCGATCCGAAAGACCATGTCGATCTCGCAACACAACACGGCATGATTTCCTGGGACGATGCGATCCGCATCTCCGGCTCCGGCTTCGCGGTGTATCGCGGAAAAGGCGCGCGGCTGGAGCGGGCGCTCATCAATTTCCTATTAGATACTCAGTCGGACAACGGCTACGAGGAGGTCAACGTGCCGCACCTCGTCCTGCGCGAGTGTATGGAAGGCACAGGGCAGCTCCCAAAATTCGAGGACGACATGTATGGCACCGAGCCCGCGGAAAGCGATGGCCGCAACACCCTTTTCCTCGCCCCCACCGCCGAGGTTCCCGTGACAAACCTCTACCGCGATACCATCGTCGCGGAGGCAGATTTGCCGATCAAACTCGTCGCCTACACCCCGTGCTTCCGCCGTGAGGCAGGCTCGGCGGGTCGCGATAACAAAGGCATCATCCGCATGCATCAGTTCGATAAAGTGGAGCTGGTCCAAGTAGTCGATCCGGACACGGGCTTCCAAGTGCTCGAAGAACTCACCGCCCATGCAGAAAGCATCCTGCAAAAGCTCGGCCTGCATTACCGCGTGATCGAGCTCTGCACCGGAGATATCGGCCAGTCCGCAGCAAAGACCTACGACATCGAGGTCTGGGCTCCTGGCCATGGGAAATACCTGGAGGTTTCCTCCTGCTCGTGTTTCGGCGATTACCAGGCACGCCGCATGAAGCTCCGCTTCAAGGACAAGGAAGGAAAAAACCGTTTTCCGGCTACCCTCAACGGCTCCGGCACCGCGCTTCCTAGGCTCTACGTCGCCCTCTTGGAGCAATGCCAACAGCCCGACGGGGCAATCAAGATCCCTGCTGCCCTTGTCCCGTATTTTGGATCGGAAAGCATTTCCTAACACCGTCATGATCGCAAAAACCCTCCTTGCCCTCGCCTCCATGGCCACCGCACTCGCCGCAGAACCCGAAGCGAAAACCTTCACAGCTGCGGACGGCACGGAAGTCCTTTACCGCCTCGCCGCCCCGGAGAAAACCGAGGAGGGAAAAGCCTACCCGCTCGTCCTTTTCCTCCACGGCGCAGGAGAGCGCGGCGCAGACAACAAAGCCCAGCTTAAGCACGGTGCGATGGCGATTCTCCAAAATGCAGAGAAGCTGGGGCAACCCATGTTCGTGATCGCCCCTCAATGCCCGGCTGACAAAACTTGGGCTCCGTATCGGATCGATTTCAAAATCCCTGCCGACGAAAAACCTAAAAATCCACTGCTCGATGCGGTTTTGGCGTTGATTGAGGAAACCGCTTCCAAGCAACCCGTCGACCGGTCCCGAATCTACATCAGCGGGCTTTCGATGGGAGGCTTCGGAACTTGGGCGGCGATCGCAAGTCAGCCAAAAACCTTCGCTGCCGCGATCCCAATTTGTGGCGCTGGCGATCCAAGAACGGTCGACCGTTTCAAAAACCTGCCGATCCGAATCTTTCACGGAGATGACGACAAAGTCGTCCCGCTCACGGGCAGCCAGCGAATGTTCGATGCGCTGAAGGAAGCCGGATCTGAAGCGAAGCTCACGATCTATCCGGGAGTCGGTCACAATTCCTGGACCCAGACATACGCGGATGAGGAAGTCATCCGATGGCTCTTCTCCCAAACCAAATCCAACTAACACAAGCAGAGAGCAAAGAATCCGATCCGTGTTCATCCGCGCCCAATTGCGGAAAGATTTAATTTCACAGTTCCGCCATCTTCGCTTCGCTGCGATTGTGGTTCTCTCCCTCAATAGCCATGCGTTTCCTGAAATCAGAAGCCGGAGCCATCATCCTGTGGCTGGCAGCATCACTCTTCGCCGCCGCACTCCTCACCCCATACCTCTACGATGCCGGGAAGACCCTTGCTGCAAATGCGGAGGTGAAAGACTACCCCGGCATAATAGAATCCATCGCCGAATCCGCCGGCCGCGCCAAGCCCGACCGCTTCTTTGGCCGCGCCCTACTCATTTCCGCGCTGGCACTCATGCCCGCGCTCATCCGCCGCGTGAAAAACATCCCACCGCGCGAGGATAAGAACCGCTACGCCCTCCGAAAGCTCACTTGGAAAAACCGCCTCCTACATCTATCCTGTGGACTGCTCTCCGGTGCTGTAATTCTAGGCGCCCTCGGCCTTCTCCTCCACCTCACCGGTGCCGCCACTGGCAAGGACGACGGACTTACTTTCGGGAAAATTTTCTCCAAAGCCCTCATCCCAGCCCTCGGAGCGGGCGTGATCGAAGAACTCATTTTTCGCGGGCTCCTGCTCGGCCTCTGGCTGCGCGCCTGCTCGTTGTGGAGCGCCTTCATCGGCAGTTCGCTGATGTTCTCCTTCGTCCATTTCCTCAAACCCCCTCCGGGCAGCGTCATTGCCGATCCCCATTCCTGGCATTCAGGATTCGAAATCCTAGGCAGCACCCTCGGCCATTTCAGCAACCCGGCATTTTTCGTCACCGAGTTCGCGACCCTCGCCCTACTCGGTTTCGTCCTCGCATGGTGCCGCACGCGCACCTTTTCCCTGTGGATGCCAATCGGCCTCCACGCCGGCCTCGTCTTTGCGCTAAAATGCTTCTCCATGTCCTCAAACCTCAATTTCGATTCACCCTTCCATCCATGGTTCATCGGCGGTGATCTCAAATCTGGTATCCTGCCCTTGGTCGCTCTCTGCATCTGCTTTTATGTGTGCATCCTGTTTGTCCGCTTGCTCACCAGAAAAGCGCATGAAACAACTTCCTCAGAAATCCTGTAAGAATAGCTTATAAAATTGGCTCTTCAGCATCGTGATTGGTGAAATTGTCCGCACAAAGCGATATGCCGCAGGCGAGAGGAACCGCGGTTTAGAAACCGTGTCTGCAACAGGAGCGGAAGTCCGGGGATGATTCGCCGCGCAGGTCACGATTTCTAAATCGCGGTTCCTCTCTCCAGATTCATCCGCGCATAACAGTGAGGACAACAACTCTCCCTGCTCCTGCTTTCCGAAGTACTTTCGCGCATTCATCTACTGTGGATCCAGTAGTAAACACGTCATCAACGAGAATCACTCCGGGTGTCTTGTCCTTACCAATAGGGTTTTCCTTTTCAAAAAACCAACTCTTCCGTATCGCAAACGCCCCTTTGAGATTTTCCATCCTCTGCCTCCGGCTCAGACGGGTTTGTGTCTGAGTGCGGCGCACGCGTTTGAGCCTTTTCACCACAGCCAGACCCATCATTTCTCCTACGAATTTGGAGATTTCCTCCGCCTGATTGAACTGCCGGTCGCGCTGCCTCCGCCAATGCAAAGGCACAGGAACGAGCGGCCACTTTTCCTCCAAGGCAACGGCCAGCCGCCTGTCTTGGAATGCGTCGCATGCGAGAATTCCAAGATCTCGGGCTAAGTGGATTTCCCTCCCGTATTTTAACCGGTGAATTAGTTCCAAAGTCTCATCCGATCGATCCATCGCCGCGCGTGCGAACTCGAAACTGAAGGAGATTTCCTTGCAGTTCGGGCAATCGAACGTGCCATCGATCTGCCCTTGAAATCCTTCCCCGCAAACATCACAGAAAGGAGGGACGATCCGCGTCATCCCGGCTGCACAGCTTTCACAAAGTGCCCGCCCAGCAGCTAGACCACCGCCGCAAAAGCTACACAGCGGCGGATAGACCAAGTCGAGCGGATCAATCGCCGGCTTCCGCATTGCGTTTAAACGGGTATCCATGAGTGATGACATGAACCAGGCCGCCGACCACGACCACCCCGAGCAAGGGGATGATTCCATTCTGAACTGACTCCGCCACGAAGTACGCCGCAACCCGGTCAGGGATTTCGACAGCCTGAGTAGCCTTTGCAAACAACCTATCCACCAGCAGCCAACCGGTCAACAAACCCGAGGAAAGCCAGACCGACGCCGTCCTCCACCGCGCCCAGCCGAGCACGAAGCCGAAGGCAAACCACGGAAAGAACACAACGATGAAACGGGAGAGGAGATCACCTCCTCCAAAAAGGATCGCAGTGAGCTGAAAGGCGGAGAGTGTTTCCCCGTCCACGCGGGATGCGTTATCAAATCCACTGAGGATAAACGGAATCCCAGCAAACATCAGGGCGGCCAGCCCGATTGCGGAAGACGGCTTCATCGCCCTCAGGAAGATCCCGAGAATCACGCGACGGAAAAAAATTTCTACCAACAAGGCCACAACCAACACCAGACCCATGTCAAACCAGATGCCTTCTCTCAATGAAGCAACACCCTGGTTCTTCACGAAAGAGCCGGCTTTGACCATCGCAGCTCCAATCAAGACGAAACAGCCAAAGGCGATGACAAATCCCGCAAGGCCATAAAGCGGACCGCGGGGGTTCGACTCAATCGCTTGGCCTGATGTAGCACCCGCCACCGCATGGTGTGGGAGCCGGATACCCCACGGATTTCCAGCCACCCTGTCGTTTCCCAGCCTCAGCCATTCGATAAGCGGGAACAAGAGTAGCAGGGCGGTAAGCGGCCAACAGAACTTGAAAAAGTCCTCCAGTCCCGCAGCCCCGCTCCACGCGGCGAGCTTGTTCACCATGCCGTTGAAATCCTTTGTCGCTGAAAGTTCCGAGAGTGCTTTCCCCCCATTGAACGCGAAAGGCGTCAGCCAGAGCCCGAGCACCAGCGAGCCCACCGCCCACACCCAGACCTTAATCACATCGGCAATAGCAGAACCTCGCACAGCTGCGTTATCCCACGTTTTCCACCACCGTTCAAACCCGGAGTTTGGCTCAATCCTTAGAAGACTTCGGATCAAGCGCATCACGCAAACCATCACCAAGGAAGTTCAGGGCGAAAAGAGTGGTTGCGAAAAAGAGTGAAGGAAAGAGCAGGAGATAGGGTGAAATTTCCATCCGATCCGCCCCCTCTTTAATCAGGATGCCCCACGAGGAGTTTGGTGGTTTCACTCCCAGCCCGAGGAAGGACAGCACGCTTTCCAAAAGCATGATCCCCGGCACCGCCAGCGTGGTATATATGATAATAGGCCCGATCACATTCGGCAGAATGTGGCGGAACAGGATTCGCGGGCGGCTAAGTCCCAGCGAGATCGCCGCCTCGACGAACTCCAGTTTTTTCACATTCAGCACCTGTGCCCGGACGATGCGCGCGATCGTAAGCCAGCCGATCGCACCGATCGCGATGAACAATGGAATAAGCGTGGTGATGGGGGCGACGCGGTCGCGTGGCCAGCCGGTAGAGTCAATGATCCAAGTGGTGAATTCCGAGGAAGGTTCATCGACCACAAGGGCAAAAAGAATGACGAGAACCAAGAAGGGCAGGGCGAAAAGGATATCCACGAAACGCATCATCACCGAATCCACCATGCCGCCGACGTATCCGGAAATCGACCCATAGATCACGCCGATAATAACCGCCACTCCGGTTGCCACCAGCCCGACAAGCAGGGAAACCTGGCCGCCATTGAGCACACGCGAAAACAGATCACGCCCGAGTTGGTCGGTGCCGAACCAATGTGTCACGCTGGGTTCCGCCACCGCGTTTGCGAGATTGATCGTAGTCGAGCTTTTCACAAATGGCAGAAAAGGCCCTACGAAACAGGCGAGCAAGATCACCACCAAAATTCCCAAACTCACCAATGCCGGCTTATTGTTAGAAAGCCGGTGCCAAGCATCCTTCCAAAGAGAACTGCCTTGAGATTTCACCACTTCGTTTGCCACGCGGGGAAGCTAAACACCTCTTTTCACAAAGCCAAGAGCCAAGAGCC
>TARA_B110000037_G_scaffold215145_1_pt1 | contig 10411 bp, 9 predicted proteins | sample TARA_B110000037 | Tara Oceans TARA_B110000037 (sample SAMEA4397196) | marine metagenome | biome: Polar Biome; feature: [MIX] marine epipelagic wind mixed layer (ENVO:01000061); material: water (ENVO:00002006), including particulate matter (ENVO:01000060) such as... | depth 10-100 m
TGGTACCTTATTGTACAATAGCGATATTGAGAAACTAAATAATACGACAACGCTAAAGAACAAAATTGTAAAAACTAAAGCAACTAAATCTGTTCGAAGTGAAGTAAAAACAATCAAAGATTTGTCTAGTGTAAAGTTGGACGGAGTAAATGCTTTAATTCAATTAATTATTGCAGAAAACGTACTTAAAGAAACTATCTTTTTTGATATAAATACACCAGGTATTCAACAAGAAATTGCTATATTAAAAGGACGATACCAAACGCAAAAATGGATTTATCAACGTTCTTCATCTTGTGAAATTACAGAAGAAATTAAAGGGGAATTATTAACTTTTATTATTGAAAAATTAATAATAATTGCTGTAAAAAATAAAAAGGGTGAAGAAATTAATCAACACCCTTTATTAAATTATAATTATTTAGATTTATTCAGTTTTCATTAAATCTTTTATGTCGAATGAAACTCTTTCTCTATTAACAAATTTTGTAACAAAGGCACCACTAATACCCATCTTTCTAATAGCACTTGCAAGTGCTTCAGCTTCCAAAGGATCTTGAAAACTTCCAACATAATATTTTGAAACTCCATCAGTTTCTTCTGTCGTAATCACATTTCCGAAACCACCTTTTTCATCAAAATCATTAAGAGCATATGCGCCTAATTGTACTCTAAATGCTAATGCTAAATTTTGTTCAATAATATTTTGTCTCTCATTGTTTATTTTTTCAAAACCACTTATTTGTGCATTTAATTCAGTTATAGAATCAGCATATTTATTTGATAGTTCTTCTAAAACAGAGATTTTAAGCGCCATATTATCTAAATTTTCTTGAGCTGCTAGTTCTTTTCTTCTATAAGAAGCAGGATCTTTCATGAAAGATCTTAAGTGCTTTTTAGTTGACTTATTTATCTTTCTATTTTGCGCAACGACTTCATTCTGAAAGCCTAAAAAAATAAAAGAGATTAAAGCAATAATTTTGAATGTCTTCATAGTAATATTATTTAGTTGTTAGTATACTTGATTATTTGAAATGATCTGTTTCAAATAAATCAATAGGTGAATGACAAATATATAATACTTTGGTATTTTTTTTTAAATAAAACTACTTATTTTACATTATTGTATTGTTTACCGTCCAAAATAAAATACATTTGCAATTAAATGGAAAAAGAAAAGAAAAAATCTAGAATTTCAAAAGAAGATTTAAAATCAGCTTTTTATATCTATAAGTATATGTTACCTTATAAATGGTATTTTTTATTAGGAATGCTTATGCTAGTATTTGGGTCTTTACTGTTTATGCTTTTTCCTGCTGTTGCCGGAGAAATGATTAGCACAGCCTCGGGGGAACCGAAATATCCAATTACGATAAATCAATACGGCTTCATTTTCGTTTTTATCGCTGTAGGAATGGGTATTATATCTTATTTCAGAATATTCCTTTTTGCTATAGTGGCAGAAAATTCAATGGGAGCCATTAGAAAAGAATTATTCAAAAAATTAGTATCTAAAGACATTGCTTTTTTCGAAAAAAGGAGAGTAGGAGAAATTACAAGTAGAATAACCGCAGATGTTGAACAAATTCAATCTGCCTTTTCTGTTACTTTAGCAGAATTCTTTAGACAATTCATTACGCTTTTTGTAGGAATTGGTTTTTTATTTTATTTATCTTGGCGTTTATCTTTAGTTATGTTAGCGGTATTTCCTATCGTAATCATTTTTGCTATATTTTTTGGTCGGTATATTAAAAAGATATCGAAAGAAAGACAAGATAATTTAGCAGATACGAATATCATTGTTGAAGAAGTGTTTCAAGGCTTTGCTGTTGTTAAAGCTTACGTAAATGAATTGTTTGAATCTAGAGTCTATAATAGTTCAATTGATAAGTTGATTAAAATAGGTGTTCGATTCGCTAAAGCAAAAGGAGCTTTCATTTCTTTCATTTTTGTTTTCTTATTTGGCGCTATCTTTTTTATATTATGGCAAGGCGCTTTACAAATTACTACTGGTGAAATGAATGGTGCAGAATTAAATACTTTTATCTTTTATACTATTATTATAGGTGGTGCTATTGCTGGTTTAGGAAGTCAATATACTGCTTTAGCTAGCGCTTTAGGCGCTACACAAAAAGTAAAGGAATTGTTAGAGTCTGACCAAGAAATAGATATTGAAAACATAGATTCTATCCAAGCTATGGATTTTAATAGCAATATTGAATTTAAAAATGTAAACTTTCATTATCCAACAAGAATGGATGTGCAAGTTTTAAAAGATATTTCTTTTAATGCAAAAAAAGGGAAACATATTGCTTTAGTTGGTTCTAGTGGTTCTGGAAAATCTACTATCATTAAATTATTGTCGAATTTGTATCCTATCAATGAAGGAGAGATATTAATTGATGGAAAAAACATCAAAGACATTGATGTAAGATCATTGAGGAAAGCTATAGGGATTGTTCCGCAGGAAGTATTTTTATTTGGAGGAACTATTGAAGAAAATATTCTTTATGGAAATCCAAAAGCAAGTAAAGCAGAATTGTTAGCAGCAATAAAACAAGCAAATGCTTTTGATTTCATAGAAAAATTTCCTAATAAAATGGACACTTTAGTGGGAGAGAGAGGTGTTCAACTTTCAGGTGGGCAAAAACAAAGAGTTGCCATAGCTAGAGCCATTCTTAAAAATCCTAAAATTTTAATATTAGATGAAGCAACAAGCTCTTTAGATTCAGAAAGTGAAAAAATTGTCCAAGGTGCTTTAGAAAAACTAATGAAAAACAGAACAACATTTGTGATTGCGCATAGATTAAGTACAATCAGAAACGCAGATAACATTTTTGTTTTTAAAGATGGTGAAATAATAGAGCAAGGAAACCATCAAGAATTGGCACAAATAAATGGTTTCTATAACACTCTATTGAAACTTCAGTTTGATGTTTAATAATTGCTAAAAACAAGGATTTGGAACACTTTAACCTCATAGTCTCTATTCTACTTATTCACTTTTTGGCTGTCGCTAGTCCTGGGCCGGATTTTGTAATGGTGGTGAAAAACGCATTAACTTATTCCCGTAAAACAGGTATTTATACGGCTTTAGGAATTGGTTCTGGTATTATTGTGCATGTAGTTTATACTTTTTTAGGTGTAGGCTTATTAATAAAAGAAATTCCTGCTTTATTTAATCTAATAAAATATGTAGGGGGAATTTACATTATCTATATGGGGGTTATGTCTATTCGCTCAAGTGCGGATAATAAAGTTTTAAAAGGCGAAAAGAAAGAAGATATTTCAAAATTTAAAGCTTATAGAATAGGATTTTTAACAAATGCGCTAAATCCAAAAGCTTCTTTGTTTTTTTTAAGTTTGTTTACTTTAATGATAAAACCTGGAACAAATCCTTATGTATTAATCCTACTAGGTGTTTTAATCGTACTACAGACAACTACATGGTTTATTATTATCAGTTATTTTTTTACACAAGAAAAAATTCAAAAACGATATTTTCAATATGAAAAAGTCATAAATGTAGTCTTTGGAATTATACTTATTTTATTGGCAGTAAAAGTAATTTTCTTTTCATAAAATGAAAAAAGCACATTTTGAGTTTTAAAGTTTGAAAATAATTAAAAAAGAAATTATTTTATCTGAAAAAGTATATACATTTGTCCCGAAATTAATTTATTTATAAAAACCAAACCATATAAGTTATGTCAAAACATCAGGCAGAAATTAATAGATTCATGGAAAGTGTTAAAGTTAAATTTGGACACGAAACTGAATTTTTACAAGCAGTAGAAGAGGTAGCAGAAGTAGTTATTCCTTTTATCGCAGACAAACCAAAATATCAAGAAGCTAAAATTTTAGAAAGAATGGTAATTCCTGAAAGAACCATTATGTTTAGAATTCCTTGGTTAGATGATAAAGGAGAAGTACAGATAAATAACGGTTATAGAGTAGAATTTAATTCTTCAATAGGACCGTATAAAGGTGGCTTAAGATTTCACCCTTCTGTAAACTTATCAATCTTGAAATTTTTAGGATTCGAGCAAGTTTTCAAAAACTCTTTAACTACATTACCTATGGGTGGTGGAAAAGGAGGAGCTGATTTCGATCCTAAAGGAAAATCGGATAATGAAGTAATGAAGTTTTGTCAATCTTTTATGTCAGAATTATTTAGACATATTGGCCCAAATACAGATGTTCCTGCTGGAGATATTGGTGTTGGTGGAAGAGAAATCGGATATATGTTCGGTCAGTACAAAAGACTTAGAAATGAATTTACAGGTGTTTTAACTGGTAAAGGAAGAAACTGGGGTGGTTCTTTAATTAGACCAGAAGCTACTGGATACGGAACAGTATATTTTGCTAAAGAAATGTTAGCAACAAAAAATGACTCTTTTAAAGGGAAAACGGTTGCAATTTCAGGTTCTGGAAACGTAGCACAATATGCTTGTGAAAAAGCTACTGAATTCGGAGGAAAAGTAGTTACTTTATCTGATTCCAAAGGTTATATATTTGACGCTGAAGGTATTGATGCTGAAAAATTAGCTTTTATTATGGATTTAAAAAATAATAAAAGAGGAAGAATTTCTGAATACGTAAAAGCATATCCTAATGCAGTATTTAACGAAGGGAAAAGACCTTGGTCAGAAAAAGTAGATGTTGCTTTACCTTGTGCAACTCAAAATGAATTAAATGCAGCGGAAGCAAAAGTATTATTAGCAAATGGCTGTATGTGTGTAGCTGAAGGTGCAAATATGCCTTCTACACCAGACGCTGTTACTGAATTTATAAATGCAGGTATCTTATTTGCACCAGGAAAAGCATCTAATGCTGGTGGTGTAGCTACTTCAGGTTTAGAAATGTCTCAAAATTCTTTAAGAATTTCTTGGACAGCTGAAGAAGTTGATGAAAGATTACACAACATTATGATTGATATTCATAGTCAATGTGTTCAATATGGCACAGAAAATGGATTTACAAACTATGTAAAAGGAGCTAATTTAGCTGGTTTCGTAAAAGTTGCAGATTCAATGATTGATCAAGGACTTGTTTAGTAATTAGTCTCTAATTGAAATAAATAAAAGTCTTCAAGAATTTTCTTGAAGGCTTTTTTAGTTTTTATTATACTAAATGATAAGATAAATGAAGTTCCAATATTAGGAATCATGCTTTAAAATAAACCCAATAAGTACTCTCTCTTAAAAAAATAGATTTTTCATGAATAAGATCTAGTTCCCCATTACTGAAAAAATAGGCTCTAAATTCAACAGTTCCTTCCTTATCGCTCTCTTGACCTTTTTCTGTTTTTAAAACTTCTAATCTTACCCATTGTACAGATTTTGTCCATTGCATTAAATCTTTAAGGTCTCTTTTGTTTGGTCTTGTTGCATCATGATGACTTAGTGCTAAGTATTCTCCATTAGCTAAAGTAAAAGCCGAATATCTTGAACGCATTAATTGTTCTGCTGTCTAGCTAGTTTTATATCAAGATGAATAATACCACAACAGATGTATAATTAAGATCATTTCCGCAAGGACAATTTTTGTTATTCAAACTCATTTATACTGTTGTTTAAAAGATGGTTAAAGCTAGCAAGAAAATTGAAAACCCCAATAAAAACATTATTAAAGTGTAAGGTAAAATGTCTTTTGCTTTTAAACCCGTAATTCCTAATAAAGGCAATGCCCAAAAAGGTTGTAGCATATTTGTTAATTGATCTCCATAAGCTAAAGCCATAACCATCTTTGGTAAGGCTACACCAGTTGCTTTTGCCGTTTCTACTATGATAGGACCTTGAATTTGCCATTGACCACCACCACTTGGTACAAATAGGTTGACCACTCCAGCGCTTAGAAAAGTATAGATTGGTAAAGTGAATTCATTGGCGGTGTTAGTCATAGATTGTGCAATTAAGGAAGCTAAGCCACTAGCTTGCATAACCCCCATAATACCAAAGTATAAAGGAAATTGTATCAATATACCGCTAACATCTCCAATCGCTTCTTCTATAGCCTTTAAAAAGCTTTGTATGTTTCCGTGAAAAGTAAATGCCATTCCTAAAAGAATCAAATTAGTCGTTTGTAAATTTAAAGAAGTAAAACTTCCAGAAACTTTCATAAACACAACAAACAAAAGAATAATTAGACCAATAAAAATACCTATGAAATTATTCTTTTCAAATTTTTCAGCCTGTGTATAATGGCCTTTATTTTGTTCAACTACAACTTGTTTTGAGCTAGAAAGTATAGGAATAGTATCGTTTGAAGACTTTTTAGCAATCAAAGCCATCACTAAAGGAATAATTACCAATAAAGCAATTGTTGTAACCATGTTCATTGTGCTGAAAATAGTTTCAGAAATAGGGATGGAGCCCATTTTTTCAACTAATGAATGGTTCGTGCCAGCAATCGTTAAAGTTGCAGAGCCTGATAAGCCACCATGCCAAACCATTAAACCAACATAAGAAGATGCGCCAACTAAAGCATAGTTTAATTTCTTATTTTGAGATTGAAAATGTTCTCCTATTTTTCGCGTAAATATGGCCCCAAAGATTAATCCTAAACCCCAATTAAATAATGAAACTATAATCGTTAGAAACGTAATAATGAATACTGAATTACTGGTGTTGGTACAATGCTTTAAAGTGATACTAATAATTTTTTGAGCGAAAGAACTCAATGCTAATACATGTCCTAACACTAAAATTAACATCATGTGAACGGTAAAAGCCAATAAGGAAGATTTAAACATGCCTTTAAACCAAAATTCGCCTAATTGAGGTATGTACATTTGAGTTTTATCCGTATTTTCTGTAAATACTAAAGCTAATATAAAAGTTAAAAAAGTCAATAAAATAGCAACACTAAAAGGACTTGGAAAGTATTTCTTAAAGAAATTGGTATAAGATTTTAAAAAGTTCATGTTAGGCGTTTTGTTATACAATATTAATCAATTACTTTTGAATCATAAATTAATCTAACGACTTATCAAAGATAAACGAAAAATAACTTTATTTGCTACAACCGATTTGAATTTCGATCAACGATTACAAAGGATTTCTACTTCTCTTGTAAATGCTGGATTTGATGTTTCGTTAGTTGGTAGAAAACTACAATCTTCTCCAAAGCTATTGGAACAAAATTTTGAACAAAAAAGATTTAATTGTCTTTTTAATAAAGGTGTATTATTCTATATAGAAATGAATATCCGCATTTTTTTTCACTTACTGGTTAATCAACCAGCTATTGTGGTTGCTAATGATTTAGATACTGTTCTAGGTGTGTATTTTGGAGCGAAATATTTTAAAATCACTAAGATTTTTGATGCACATGAATTATTTACAGAAGTACCAGAATTAAGGAGTAAAAAGTTTAAAAAAAATATTTGGTCTTGGATAGAAAAACGATATTTACCAGCTTTTCAGAAACATTATACGGTAAATAATAGTTTAGCAAAAATATTTAAAGAAAGGTTGAATATTGATTTTGAAGTAGTCAGAAATTTACCTTTTCGATCTAAATTAAAAAAGTTGAAAGGAAAGAGAGAACCTTTTATTCTGTATCAAGGGGCGTTGAACAAGGGGAGAGGATTGCCTGAAATTATTCAAGTAATGCTACAAGTAGATATGCAATTAAAAATTGCAGGGGATGGAGATATTACAGCAGAATTAAAAAGGCAAGTAAAAGAACTTAAATTGGAAGATAAAGTTTTTTTCTTAGGAAAATTAAAGCCTGTTTCCTTGCAAAAAATAACACAAGAAGCCTTTATCGGTCTTAATCTGTTAGAAAATACAAGTTTGAATTATTATTATTCATTAGCCAATAAATTTTTTGATTATATACAAGCTGAAATTCCACAAATTTGTATGAATTTCCCTGAATACAAGATATTGAATAAAGAAAATGAGGTTGCGGTTTTGGTGAAAAATTTAGATAAAGTTTCTTTACTAAAAGCGATAAAAACGTTACAGGACGAAAGTTTCTATAAACAACTCCAAAGCAACTGCAAAAAAGCTAAGAATAAATTTCTTTGGGAGAGGGAAGAACTTAAGCTAAAGGATGTTTATTTTTGATTGATTATTACTTTTGAAAAATACAAATAAATTATTTTTCTTTAATAAGATACTTCAAATTCATCAAAAACTAGAACCATTTCTAAGCTGTTTTTTAAATCATATTTTTTCAATTCGCTTTCAAAAAAATCTAATTACCTAAAAACATGCTTTATATGTTGCTAAATATGATAGTATTTCTAAAATGAGTATCAGCAAAATTCAGAGAAATTATTAGTTAAGTATGAGACTACTGAAAAAGAACACCAAATTGAATTATTAAAACTTAAAGAGCTAGAAAATAAATTAATTATTCAAAAAAATAAATTTAGAAATATTGTTATAATTTCAACTTTCACAATCTCCGTTTTACTTTTATTAATGTTATTATTTCGAAATAATATTAAGCGTAAATTGTTAAATAAAAATTTAGAAATGGAAAAACAAATAGCACTCCAATCTAAATTTGAATTACATCAAAAAGAAAACGAACTATCTATAAAAATTAATTCTTTAAAAGATAATAATGAAGTCATTACTGACCTTAAAAACAAACTAGAGAATGTTACAATAGACGATAAAAATTTTCAGCCAATTATTACAACGTTTGATTAGTCTTATATTAGTGATAAGCAATGGGATAATATTATTTATCAATACCAAAGAATTGATAAAGATTTCATTCAAAACCTAGAAACTAGATATTCTAATATTTCTATAAATGATATTAAGCTATCAATTCTTATGAAATTAAATTATTCCAATTCGGGAATGGCAGAAATATTAAACATTACTATTTAGGGAGTTAAGAAAGCAAAACAACGATTGAAAAAGAAAATATCTTAAGACTATTCCTTACAAAAGTTTAAATTTAATTAAGTGTATAGCTAGCTGTCTCTAATTTGTCTCCCGCTTAAAGTCTTTGCTATGCAAAAGTTTAAATAAATTACGGTATTAAAATAGTTTTGTAATTGTTTGCGTAAAAAAAGAGAAAGTCGATTGGCATTCTTTTTTTTTGATTTATTTAATCTTTTTGTCGTAGTCTGCTTAAAATTAATACTCAAGTGCCTTAACTGGTAAGGTAGATTCGTTAATAACCATTTATTTAACAATCATTAAGAATTCAACGAATAGTATTTTTAGACTTTTATGAGTAATTTATTTATTTTAGTGGACCTTTAAAAAATTTGAACAACTATAAATTCAATTATTCTTTAAGTATTTAATTAAAACAAAATGAAAAAAATTCTTTTTACTTTCTTTCTCTTGCTGTTAAGCTTTACTATTATTCAAGCACAAAATGTTGATGAATGGTATCAAGACGGTATCGTTGTATTTCAACTAAAACCAAATGCAAAACTTATTATTCTGGCACAAAATCAATATGTTACGATTCAAGAAGTTGAATTCTTAAACCTTTTACAAGAAGAGTTTGGCATCATTGAAGGCTTTCAGTTTTTCCCAAATTATAAAGATGATTTGTTAAGAAACACTTATCAAATTAAATTTACAGAAATTGATAAAGTAGAAGCTTTAATTAATAAAATAGAACAACTTCCTTTTATCGAGTATGCAGAAAAAAAGGAATTGCACGTAAAGTTTGTTACACCTAATGATTTAGGTGCCAACTCAACTACAGGGACAGGCATGTGGCATTTATATAAAATGCAAGCAGAACAAGCTTGGGACTTAAGTACTGGCTCAGCAAATATTATTGTAGCAATTACAGATGATGCAATTAAAATTGATCATCCGGATTTAGTAAATAAAGTTATTCAAGGTAATGATGTTACCGATCAAAATAGTAATAACCCATCACCTTGTGGCGGAAATGACGGAAACCATGGTACACACGTTTCAGGAACTGTTGGGGCAGATACTAATAACGGTATGGGTGTAGCATCCATAGGGTGGAATGTAAGTATTATGCCAGTAAAAATTGGTCGCTGTTCTGATGGTGCTTTAACGGGTGGATATGAAGGAGTAGCTTGGGCAGCAAACAATGGCGCTGATGTAATAAATATGTCTTGGGGAGGTGGAGGTTCTTCTACTTTCGGTCAAAATGTAGCAAACAATGCAACCAATCAAGGAGCTATTTTAGTAGCCGCAGCAGGTAATGATGGCACGAATCAACTTTTCTACCCAGCGGCATATAACAATGCAATAGCCGTTGCTTCTACAACAAACACAGATGCTAAATCTAGTTTTTCTCAATATGGAAGTTGGATTGATATTGCTGCTCCGGGTTCTGCTATTCTAAGTACATGGGCTGATAATGGATATAATAGAATTCAAGGAACATCAATGGCTTCACCAAATGTAGCTGGATTATTGGGTTTAATGAAATCTCATGCGCC
>TARA_B110000037_G_scaffold22085_1_pt1 | contig 10400 bp, 7 predicted proteins | sample TARA_B110000037 | Tara Oceans TARA_B110000037 (sample SAMEA4397196) | marine metagenome | biome: Polar Biome; feature: [MIX] marine epipelagic wind mixed layer (ENVO:01000061); material: water (ENVO:00002006), including particulate matter (ENVO:01000060) such as... | depth 10-100 m
GCATAAGCCCATTCCCAACTTTCTGTCTTATCAGCTATAAATACGCCATCATGAACAACGGTATTCCAAAACTCATTGAAGTATGAATACTCGGTTTGTAAAGCAAATATTGAAGTCTCCCAATTTGCTTTTACAAAATCATAATAGTCTATTTCAACACCAGTCCATTTTAATAAACTTTGTTGCGCTTGTCTAGTATTGAAAATTGTTTTAATCGTAGGTTGCTGGATACTGTAATGGCCAACTTTCGGGTTAACATCGTTCCAAGATTCCAAGTAATGTGAATCTGGGCAAACGAAATCGCATAAACCAGAAGTTGCATTTGGTTTTCCTGAAAGAGAAACTTTCATTCCTACTTTTTCAAGTGCAACATTAAAACCTAAAGCTGCAGGCAAAGTATATGAAGGATCAACACCATATACAAATAAAGCATCAATTTGTCCCGCGGCCATTTCAGCAATTAACGAAGCAACTTCTCCATCTATTCCTGACCTAACTTTAAGAGCATTATCTAGATTTATTGTATTACCGTAGTTATTAAGCATTTGATTAATGCCGTTAACAACCATTTGAATATTCACATCATTAACTCCACAAACGACCATCGAAGCCCCTTTGTTGGCAATCAAACTAGCTGCTGCTTCATTAATCTTTGAAGTAATGTTGTTGTCATCTTCAATTGAGCCTGATGCTATTTTAGATTGACCAACCTGTAAAGCTACAGCGTTGTACAACTCAGTGGCAACGACTCCAAGTTCGCTTGGCTTAACAGCACCTCTAACATCCGCATTTGAACCTGTCATGCTCAAATTAGCCTCAAACTGAAAGTGTTTAGACATTTTACCGTTCGCCGGTTTTCTTCCAATGGAATAATCATTTAGGTTGGCCGAAGCTATTAACCATGAATTCAAAAAGTCTGCATCAATACTTACTATTGAATTCGCTTTTGTGAAATCATAATCGGGAATAATAGATTTGCCAAAATCCTTCAGATTAGCTTCTAACATTCCACTGTGCGATACAGCGTCATAGGAAACATGCTTAAAATTTGAAGCTTCTTCATTTACAAATTGAGCACCAAATTCATTAATTGCTTTTTGTGTAGATGGAGATGCGATTGTGCTTGACAAAACACGAACTTGCCCTCCAGAAGCAGCTATGATTTTTAACTTATCTGAAATCTGACCATCAATATCTGACCAATTAGAATCATTACCATCAGCTTGTGGCACATTGTATCTTTTTGAATCGTACAAAGACAAAACTGATGAATTAACTCTTGCAGTAATTCTGCCCTTAGTAATTGGCGATAACTTATTACCTTCAACTAAAATCGGACGACCTTCTCGAGTCTTAACCAATACGCTACAATAATCATTACCATCATAAAATGAGGATGAATAGTAATTAGCAACCCCTGGTGTAATTTCTTCAGGTTTTACTACGTAAGGTATTGACTTAACAATAGGCGCCTCACATGCAGCCAGTGTTGCCGCTGTTACGCTGAAACCAAGAAATTTAAGAAAATCTCTACGTGAACTGTTCCCAGATTCAGCAGTTTGTTTTCCAATAAACTCATCGACAGGAACTTGTTCGCTAAACTCTTTTTGAGACGCCTCAACAAATGCAGTGTCACCATTTAACTGCTCTAAACTGTTCCAGTATTTTTTTGAATTATTCATATATTGAGAACTCAGCTATAATTATTAATAATGACATTTTGCACATTCAAGACCACCGATGTGTTCAACTGTAAAGTCTTCTACTCCTTCTTCTTTGTATATTTTTTTCAAATCTTTACTTAGCTTATCATAGTAGCCATTGCCTTTCATCTGAACTTTAGTTTCACGGTGACAATTTATACACCAACCCATGGTCAATTCGGAATATTGATAAACTTCATCCATTTCCTCGATAGGACCATGACATGTTTGACATTCTTGACCTCCTACAACAACGTGTTGCGAATGATTGAAATAAGCAAAATCGGGTAAGTTATGAATTCGAACCCATTTAATAGGTTTTTGTTCTTTATCGTATTGAGAAGTTTCAGTGTTCCATCCTGCAGCTTCGTAAATTTTTGCGATTTCTTCAGTTCCGTATCTTTTTCCTTCGCTGATGCCTTTGTGACAGTTCATACAAACGTTTACCGAAGGAATACCTGAGGCTTTGCCCTTTTCGGCACTATGGTGACAGTAAACACAATTTATTGCATTCTCTCCCGCATGAATTTTATGCGAAAATTTAATTGGCTGAGTAGGTTGATAACCCTGAAAAACACCAATTCCTAACAACGCATCAAACCCCTTTACTAAGGCAAATATTATCAATAATACAGTAACAGTAGTGGCAAGTTTGTTGTTAGTTCTAAACCAATCTATAAACGCACCTACTGCTCCAAGCTTATCTCTTGGAGCGACCTCAGCACCATCAACTTCTGCTAACATTTTACTTACCGAGCGTCTGATACCAAGTAAAACTTTAGCAACGATTAAAAACACAACAGCAAAACCCAATAACCAATAAAGAGTATAATCTTCGGTTGGACCTGAAGCCGTTTCTGCTACCACAACAACTTCTTTAACAGGCGGTTGCCAAGCATCAACATAATCAAGTATTGCAACAACTTCTTCATTAGAAACTGCTTGAGCAGGCATTATGCTATTGTTATATTTTTCGAATAGTTTTGACGCATAACCGTCTCCAGGGTTATCCTCAAGGTAACCTTGAGAGTTTTTAACCCACGATATCAAATTAGCTTCGTCTTCCCACCGCTCTCGCGCTCCTTGCAGGGCAGGTCCAATAAGTTTCTTATCAATTTTATGACAAGAAGCACAATTGGCTTTAAATAACTTTTCACCGTCTTGAGCGAAAGATTCATACGACAAAGTCGTTAATGAAATCGTCAATAAATAAAAGAGGATTTTATTTGAAATTCTGTTTGTGTAATTAGACATACTCATACTCAGTATTTTAGTCACTTTGTGGGGTGGTTTTGTCACTTTTTAACAGTGGCAAAGTTAATATAAACGACTGACAACAAACCATAAGCCGTAAAAATAAAGAATGTGCGTTTTAATTTAGATTCATTCTAAATTAAAAATTTTATGTTGATTAATGTGCTGTTAAATTACTTTTTAAACAAAAGATAATATTTATTTTTGAGAAATGATTCAAAAATCAATTTTCAAAAGCGCTCTAATTTTATTTTTTACACTGCACTTTTCCTTATTTATCAATGGGCAAGGAACCAATTGGACTCTTTTTCCTGAAGGAAAACAAACCGAAGCGAAAGAAAGACCTGAAGTTTCTACTAAAAAAACAAACCATATAGAGTTGGTTGCTGATAAACGCATTACCGGTCTTCTAAATAAGGAAATAAGAATATCTGAAGGAAAGGGAACAATTCCAGGCTTTAGAGTTCAGATTTATTATGGATCGGGGGCTGGAAGCAAAACAAGTGCAAAAGAGATTCAAGGCGAGTTCCTTAAATCTTTTCCTATAGTTACTTCTTATCTATTGTTTCAATCTCCTAACTTTAAAATTAGAGTTGGCGATTTCAAAACCAAACTTGAAGCTCAAAAATTTCTTGTTGAATGTAAAAGCATTTTCAATAATGCTTTTATTGTAAAGGATGAAATTAAAATAACTGCTTTAGATTAATCCAAAGTTTGTTTTACTTCAATTTCTTCGTAAACCTCAATAGTATCATCAACTTTGATGTCGTTGTAGTTTTCAATGTTTAGACCACATTCGTAGCCAAACTTAACTTCTTTCACGTCGTCTTTAAAACGCTTAAGAGAGCCTAAGTTTCCTTGATACTTAACAATTCCGTCTCGAACGAGTCTAATTTTACTGTTTCGCATTACTTTTCCATCAGTTACATAACAACCTGCTACAGTACCTACTTTAGAAATTTTAAAGGTTTCTCGTATAACAATGTTTCCGATAACGTTTTCTTGAACTGTAGGTTTAAGCATGCCTTCCATAGCATCTTTCAACTCTTCTATAGCCTTGTAAATCACGGAGTATAGTCTGATCTCTATTTCTTCCTTTTCCGCTAATTTACGAGCACTTGAAGAGGGCCTAACCTGGAATCCAACAATAATTGCATTTGAAGCTGAAGCTAACAGAACATCAGATTCAGATATTTGTCCAACTGATTTGTGAAGGATATTAACTTGTATTTTCTCAGTAGATAGGTTTTGTAACGAATCGGCTAAAGCTTCAATTGACCCATCAACATCACCTTTAATAATCACATTAAGTTCTTGGAAATCACCAACAGCTATACGTCGACCAATTTCATCAAGTGTTATATGCTTGTTTGTACGTGCGCCTTGCTCACGTTGGAGTTGTTCTCGTTTGCTAGCAATGTCTTTTGCTTCACGTTCATCTTCCATTATAACGAACTTATCACCAGCATTAGGCGCTCCACTTAACCCAAGTATACTTACCGGAGTAGATGGTCCAGCCTCTTTAATTCTCATGCCTCGTTCGTTGGCCATTGCTTTTACTTTACCATAGTGAGAACCTACAAGTATAAAATCTCCTACACGCAAGGTTCCTCCTTGAACTAGTACCGTTGTTACATAACCTTTTCCTATATCAAGAGTCGCTTCAACTACAGTTCCACTTGCCCTTTTATCTGGATCAGATTTTAACTCTAGCAGTTCTGCTTCAATCAATACTTTATCCAATAATTCGGAAATATTGGTTCCCATTTTAGCTGAAATTTCTTGACTTTGGAATTTACCTCCCCAGTCTTCAACCAAAATATTCATTTGAGAAAGTTCTTCTCTCAACCTATCTGCATTTGCGCCTGGTGTATCCATTTTATTAAAGGCAAATACGATTGGTACACCAGCTGCTTGTGCATGATTAATTGCTTCTTTAGTTTGTGGCATTACATTGTCATCAGAAGCAATTACAATAATTGCAACATCAGTTACTTGAGCTCCCCTTGATCTCATAGCAGTAAATGCCTCATGGCCTGGAGTATCTAAAAATGTAATTATTTTTCCACTATCAAGCTTTACGCTATAAGCTCCAATATGCTGAGTTATACCGCCGGCTTCACCAGCTATAACATTCTCCTTACGTATGTAATCTAATAATGAAGTTTTACCATGATCCACGTGACCCATCACTGTAATAATAGGAGGTCTTTCAACTATTCTTTCTTCATTATCTTCTTCTACTAGAGATCTTTCTGTTAATTCCTCTGTTGTAAACTCTAATATATAACCGAAGTTTTCAGCAATTAATGTTAGTGTTTCCGCATCTAAACGTTGGTTTATACTTACGAACAAGCCAAGTTCCATACAAGCTGAAATAATTTCGTTTACCGAAACATCCATCAAAGAGGCAATTTCATTTGCAGTTACAAACTCAGTGGCCTTAATAACTGTTTTTTCTCTTTTATCAAGTTCGGTTTGAATTTGACGTAATTCACTACCAGCCTCTCTTTTTGCTTTTCGATATTTAGCTGATTTAGATTTACCTCTATTCCCGGTTAATCGCGCTAAAGTGTCTTTTATTTCCTTTTGAACAGCTGCTTCATCTAGCTCTTTAACTTCAGGTTTTTTACCTCTTCCAACAGCTGGTTTTCCTTTGTAAGGAGGTTTGATTTCAGTAGTAATTCTTTTTCTTTTTCTTCTACCAAGCCTATCCTTCATTTTAGACTCATCAGAAGATGCAACAGGCTTTGCTTTCTTGTCTTTTACTTTAGGCTTAGGTTCTTTAATTTCAATTTTACCTAAAATTTTAGGTCCGGTAAGTTTTTCAACAACTGTAATGTGATCTGCATTTTTAGGTGGATCAACCTTCGCGGCAACTTCCTTAACTTTAGGAGCTGACTCAACCTTTTTCTCAATCTTAGAAACCGGTTTCGGTTCCGTTTTTTTAGTAGGTCTAGTTTTTTGATTTATTTTATCTAAATCAATTTTACCTTTAATTTTCGGCCCATTACCATCTGAATCTGCCTCTTCTACCGGCTGAATTTCAATTTCTTCTGGTTTTGGAGCTTCTATTCCCTTTTCTTCAATAAATCCTTCCGCTACAGGAGTTTCAGGTACAACCTCTATGATGTTCTCTATTTCTTGAACTGGATCAGGAGCCACAACCACAGGCACTTCAATTATTGGTACCTCAACTTTAGGCGCTTCCTCTTCAATAATTGTGGTTTTAATACTAACAGTCTCAATCGGCTCTTGAGTCAATTCTTCCTCGTCCTGAGAAACAAGCTGATTGTCATCAATAGAAATTGTTTCGCGAACAACCTTTTGCTTACTAAGTTCTTGCGACTTTTCTTTTACGGCTTTATCTTTTTGATATTCGTTTAACAAAAGGTCATAGGTCTGCCCTTCTATCTTAGTATTAGGCCCACGGTCTATTTCAACACCATTATCCTCTAAAAAGGACATAATGGTAGAAACACCAACACCTAATTCTTTTGCTACTTTACTTAACCGTTTTGCAACTGCCATAAAAGTTAATTATTCTAATTTTTATACAAATCTAATTATTCAAACTCTGCTTCTAAAATCTTATGCAATTCAGCAGCAGTTTCCTCTTCAAGGTCCGTTCTTTTAACAATTTCCGAAACACTCAAATCTAAAACACTTTTTGCTGTATCACAACCGATAGCTTTAAGCTCATCGATAATCCAAGATTCTATTTCATCTGCAAACTCCTCTAAATCAACATCTTCTACATCTTCTTCTGAATCACGATAAACGTCAATCTCAAACTCCGTTAATCTTGAAGCCAATTTAATGTTGTGCCCACCTTTACCGATAGCAAGTGAAACTTGATCTGGTTTTAAATAAACATCAGCATGATTGGTTTCTTCATTTAATTTAACGTTGGTGATTTTAGCAGGACTTAAAGCACGTGTAATAAACAACACAGCGTTAGAAGTGTAATTGATTACATCAATGTTTTCATTTTTCAATTCACGAACAATACCGTGAATTCTACTTCCTTTCATGCCAACACAAGCGCCAACAGGATCAACTCTATCATCGTAAGATTCAACAGCAACTTTTGCTCTTTCACCTGGCTCACGTACAATATTTTTAATGGTAATTAAGCCATCAAAAATTTCAGGAACTTCCATTTCAAACAATCTTTCCAAAAATACTGGTGATGTTCTTGAAAGAATAATTACAGGAGTTGCATTACGCATATCAACTTTAGAAACAACCGCTCTAAGCGAATCTCCTTTTTTGAAATAATCGCTGGGAATTTGTTCGCTTTTAGGAAGAATTAACTCGTTCCCTTCGTCATCTAAAGTAAGAATTTCACGTTTCCACACTTGATACACTTCTGCTGTAACAATTTCCCCAACACGATCTTTGTATTTTTTATAGATGCTATCTTTTTCTAAATCGTTTATTTTTGATGCTAAAAACTGTTTTATTGATAAGATGTTTCTTCTGCCAAAATGTGCAATTTTAACTTCTTCAGAAAGCTCTTCGCCAATTTCGAAATCAGGCTCAACTTTCACAGCATCTGAAACCGCTACTTCACGGTTATCGTCTTCAACTTCACCATCGTGAACGATGGCACGGTTTCTCCACATTTCAAGATCACCTTTATCAGGATTAATGATGACATCATAATTCGAATCATCACCATATCTTTTAATAATTACACTTCTGAACACATCCTCCAATATGTTCATCATGGTTACTCTATCAATGTTTTTAAATTCTTTAAAGTCCGAAAACGACTCAATTAATTCAGCTGTATCCATGGTTTTTATTTGAATGAAACCACAACTTTGGTCTCTTTAATGTTTGAAAATAATATCTCTTCTAGTCTAGTTATTTCTTGTTTTTTCTTTTTTCCTTCAACTTTCACTTTTTCCATCCATGTTAGCTCGATTCCTTCTTCTGTTACACTCACCAAGTTGCCTTTCAAAAGGGTTCCGTCAAGCAATGTCACCTTTAAATCTTTAGCGACATTTTTTTGGTATTGTTCAATTTTTTTGAAAGGTTTATCTAAACCAGGACTTGTTACAGAAAGTTCAAAATCTTCCACTTCACGATCAAGACTTCGTTCTATATGTCTTGATACTGAAACACACTCTTTAATACTTATAGCAGGTACTTTATCAATCTCAACTACCATTTGATTTGAAGGGCTAATTATCAAGTCAACCAAGAATATATCGGTACCCTCAATGGCTTGATTAATTAAGTCTGATATGCTCTTTTTCGTTATCATGTATTTCAATAAAAAAGAGGGGCAAGCCCCTCTTCATTTCAATCTTCACGATGCAAATATAACATTATTAATGATTCATGCATCAGTTAGCCAGTTTGGATACAAAAAGGTTACGTTAGTTTAATATTTCTTCTCATTTACAAGATCTCCTCTTTCGTTATAAAAAAGCCAATTGCCACTTGGTTTGCCTTTAGAATAAACAGACTTTACCATAACTTTTTGGTTTGGGTAGTACATAACACTTTTACCGTGCATCCGGTTTTTTTTAAACGAGTCTTTACGCTTCAAAGCACCAAAATCATAGTAAAATTCCCATGTCCCATTTTTTTCACCAGCAACGTAACTGCCATGGCTTTCAATTTTACCATCCTCGAAATAGTAAAACCACTCACCGATGCGTAATCCATCTTTATAGTTTCCCGTTTCACGTTTGTTGCCGTTGCTAAAGTAAAATTCCCAAGCAGATTGTTTTAATTCTTCCTTTAGTTGGCCTTTGTAATTAACTTTTCCATTTTCAAAATATCCTATCCAGTCACCATGCATCTTACCGGTCTGGTAATTGCCTTGATCCTTTACTTTACCTGTTGAATACCATGACTCCCAGTAACCATCGCTTTTATCGTTCTTATATTCACCTTCTTGCAGCTTTTGGCCACTTTCAAACCAAGTAGTCCAAGTACTTTCTTTATTGTCCGCAACATAAAGTCCTTCTCTCCATTTCTCACCTGTTTCATAATAAAACAACCAAACTCCTTCTCTTTTACCTAAATTGTATTTGCCTTTGCTTTCAATTTTTGCTGAAGGATAATAGTATTCCCAATCGCCGTGTTGCATACCATTACTAAACTCCCCTTTCATGGTAATTTGTTTTTCATCATTGTAAAACTGCCAAAGTCTCTCTTTTTTGCCTTTTATATAATTTCCCTTTACACTAACGTTTCCTGATGGGTGATATTCAGCGAACTTTCCGTCTCTTTGGTCACGCAACAGACTTAATTCTTTCCAAACAGTTCCATTCTTATAATAATAAATCCAAATTCCATTTTTTACCCCTTGATAAAACTCACCTCGTTTAGCCGTAGTGCCGTTTCTAAACCAATAGGTTGCTTGCCCGCTTTTGATGCTATCCTCGTAATTCATTTCCCATCTTACTTGGTTGGAGTTCAGAAAATATTCTTTTTCAACACCTTTGCCGCTTTTTAATAACTGTACTCCATTTTTATCATAAAACTCGACCACTAATTCGGTTGAATCTTTGTAAACAGATGTCATCTTTGGCTTACCAGAATCAAAAAATACTTGCCATAAACTATCCTTTATATCGTTGTTAAAGTACCCTTTGGTAGTTAAAGTTTCATTAGCTGCCCATTCAGTATAAACTGAGTCCTGAACTCCCCATTTAAAAAAACCTTGTTGCTTAATGTTTCCATTAGGGTGAAAAAACTCAACGGGGCCATGAAATGCCCCTAAATAGTAATTTGATCTTTCGTTCAGCTTTCCATCCTCGTTCCAAAAGCGCCAAGTTCCATCTTCAAATCCATCAACAAAATTTCCTTTCGTTTTTAATACCTTTTGGTCCTTATCCCAAAAAAGCTCATATTCTTGGACCACTTGTGACATGGAATGCGTTGGAAATAAGAACAATAGAGCAGTTATAATGTTAAAGGATGTTAACCTAAAGGGATTTTTTAAAAACATAATTGAACTTTCGCTTTATAGAGTTGTACAGAATACAAAAATCTAAAATGAATAGCACACAAAAACAACAAATAGAGATTTTATTTAACCCTAAATGGTTGATTGCAGGAATTATGTTGTTAATATCAGGGTATTTGTTGATGTTAGGAGAAGGAAACACTGATAAAAATTTATTTACCGATGCTATTTTTAGTTTTAGAAGACTAACTCTCTCGCCTTTAATCGTATTAATAGGTTACATTATTGTAGGAATTAGCTTGTTTAAATCAAATGCTAAAAAAACAGCATGAATCATCAAACCGATGAGCAATTAGTAGACGAACTAAAGAATGGTAATCGGGCTGCGTTTGATTTCCTATTTGATAGGTATGCAAAAAAAGCTGAATACTATTTTTATAGAATGCTATGGAGTAATGAAGAAAAAGCTGCAGATTTCACTCAGGATTTATTCTTGAAAGTTCTTGAAAAAA
>TARA_B110000037_G_scaffold188323_1_pt1 | contig 10399 bp, 5 predicted proteins | sample TARA_B110000037 | Tara Oceans TARA_B110000037 (sample SAMEA4397196) | marine metagenome | biome: Polar Biome; feature: [MIX] marine epipelagic wind mixed layer (ENVO:01000061); material: water (ENVO:00002006), including particulate matter (ENVO:01000060) such as... | depth 10-100 m
AATTAATCAAATTTAAAATTAATTGTGAATAAAAAACTAATTTTTTAGTACCATATTTATTTAATTATGACAAGATTTGTGCAATGAATTTCTTATTAAGATTTTTATTTTTTTTCCCATTTGTTTTTTTCTTGTTATTCATTAGCTCCCAAGAAAAAAACAAGTACAATTTCAGGTCTCCAATTGGTATTCCGATTCTACTTTCTGGAAACTTTGGAGAATTGAGATCCAATCATTTTCATACGGGTTTAGATATTAAAACCAACGGGTCCATTAATTATAGAATTTACTCAATTGATAGTGGTTTTGTTTCTAGAATCAATGTTTCTAAATGGGGTTATGGAAAAGCTATTTATGTAGCCCATCCAAATGGATATACAAGTGTTTATGCTCATTTAGATCATTTTCCAGAAAAAATAGAAAAGATTTTAAGAAATCGTCAGTATGAATTAAAAACTGAAACTTTAACCTGCTATTTAGACTCCTTGGATATTGTAGTTTCCAAAGGAGAGGTTATTGCATACTCAGGAAATACAGGAGGATCTTCTGGACCACATTTACATTTCGAAATTAGAGAAACTAACTCTGAACACCCTGTTAATCCGGAACTATTTAATTTTGAGATTCCCGATACTAAACCTCCTGTAATTAATAAATTGAAGCTTTATTCATTTTCTCCTTCTAGCAGTTTGGAAAACTTTTCTGAAAAGGATTACTCAACAATTAAAAAAAACCAGCAATACCATTTAAAATACGATAGTATCATCTACTTAACTGGGTTAAGTGGTTTCGGTTTAAAATCTTCGGATTATTACAACAATACTTCTAATAGGTGTGGAGTATATTCAGTGAATATGTATATAGATAATGATCTTAAATACCAACTAAAATTGGACGAAATAGATTTTGAAACCAATAGACAAATAAATATTCATAAAGACTATGGTGCTTACCAAAAATCTAGAGAAAAAATACATAAAATGTATATTCATCCAAATAATGAGTTGCAAATTTACAAAAGAGATATAGGCAATGGTCTAATTTGTTTTAAAGATACTTTAATTCATGAAATTCAAATAGTAGTTGGAGATATTAAAAATAATATTTCTAAACTAAAATTTTATGTTCAAAACAAGTCTCTAATTTCTTGTCGTAATGATTTGTTAGTGCGAAAAAAACACAAAACTAAAGTGTACTCTATGGATAGTTCGATGTTAGTGGTTATCGATACCAATACACTTTATGATAATTCCATAATCTATCCTATCAAAAAACAAAGTATTTACACTTTTAACAATACTAATATTCCGTTAAAGAGAAAGTTTATTATGTCTATTAAGTTGGCGAAAAATGAACAAGTACACAGTGATAAATTATTTGTTGGAGAATTGACAAAAAAAGGAAATATAGTCAATAAAAAGGCAGATATTTCAAAGGGTTGGGTATCTGCCGAGCTTAATAAATTTGGTAGATATAAAATATATATTGACACAATTCCACCCAAGATTAACCACGTTGGAAACAATTTACAAAAAACTAAAAATCAGGAACTTGTTTTTAAAATTATAGAATTAAAAAGTGGTATTGAAAAATACAATGTTTTTATTGACAATAAATGGGTGCTTTCTAACTTCAGTTACAAAACAAACAGGTTAGAAGTGAATTTAGATAAATACTCCAATATTTCTTCGGGAAATCGTACTTGCAGAGTCGAGGTCTCAGATGAAAGAAATAATAAAAGTATGTTAGAATTTGATTTTAAAGTCAATTAAAAACATTGATATTTTTTAAAATGGTCCCAAATTTCTACTTTATTACGTGTAAAATGTTTTTCTTTATTGTAAATGATTTATTGTAGGTGATTGATTATAAAAAAGCTAGAAAGTTTGGGTCATTAGAATTATTGGCAAAACAAGTTGTTGAGGGTTTTATAACTGGTTTACACCAGAGTCCCTTTCATGGCTTTTCGGTGGAATTTGCTGAGCATAGGTTATACAATAGCGGTGAGTCTGTTAAACATTTGGACTGGAAATTATTTGCAAGAACTGATAAGCTGTTTATTAAAAGATATGAGGAAGAAACTAATTTAAGATGTCAAATTCTTATTGATTCATCTTCTTCAATGATGTTTCCAGTAGATCAGCCTTACAATAAATTCACATTCTCTGTAGATGCAGCAGCTGCTCTTGTTTTTCTAATGAGAAAACAAAGAGATGCATTTGGATTATCCATTTTTAGTGATGATTTAGATTTTTATTCGCCTGCCAAATCCTCATTAACCCATCAGCGTTTTTTACTTGCAAGTCTTGAAAGAATATTGAAAGAAAAAAAGAAAGTCTTTAAAAACAAAAAAACCAATATTGCTAAAATGATAAACTCTTTGGCATCAAAAATTCATAAGAGATCATTGGTATTTATTTTTTCAGATTTTATGGCTATAGATAATCCAGAAGATTTTGCCAACTCTATTAAACATTTAAGACATCATTTACACGAGATTGTAGTTTTTGATGTTTCACACAACAATCTAGAAAATCAATTAAATCTGAAAAATAAATATTACAATGTTGTAGATGTTGAGACTGGAGATTCCATTAAAATGCATCCTAAGCAAATTAAAGAAAAGTACATAACTGAGAGAAACCTAATAAAAAACAAGATACATAACTTGCTAAAACAACAAAAAGTAGATTTAATTAATGCCAATATTGAAATTGGTTTTGACCAGATTTTACTTGAATATTTGTTAAAGAGAAAAAAAATATATTAAAAAACTATTCAATTGCTTGTAACTCCAGACAAAAAAATTAAATTTGCCATCCATTTGGACCGGTAGTTCAGTTGGTTAGAATACCTGCCTGTCACGCAGGGGGTCGCGGGTTCGAGTCCCGTCCGGTCCGCTTATTAATTCCGCAATCATCTTTTAATTAGAAGGTTGCGGTTTTTTATTTCCTTATTTCTTATAAACTTCCCATAGAATCTAAAAAAAAATCCGACCTAAGTCTTTAAAATAAACACCCAAGTATTAAAATAATATCACTTTTATTAAAAGATTGATTGTCAGAGAACAGTATATAATCTCATTTTGAAATATTAAGTTAAATTTATCGAATGAAAAAAATCCTATTCCTGTTAATATTTATTTCTAGTACATTATTTTCACAAAAAGAGAGGTGGGATAATGCTCCAAAAGTATTAGTAGACTTATATAAGTCCGCTTATGAAAAGTATATAAAAAATGATATCCAAGAGTCTATAAATGATTTAACTATTGCTATAAAAATTGATTCAAATTATAGGTCTGCATACGCTTTTAGGGGTCAATTGTACAAAGATCAAAAACTATATTCAAAAGCCTTTTTAGATTACTCTAAAGCTTTAGAAATTAGCGATTATAATTCATTAAGTACTTTAAAAGATATTGGATATATAAAATTCGAACTCCAAGAATATGATGAATCTTTTAAAATTTTTAATAAACTTGAAAAAGGTGGAGTAGATGTAGGAACTAAATATATGAAAGCGATTTCGGCTTATTATTTAGAAGACTACAAGACGGCTATAGAAGGGTTTAATAAATCAATAATATTTGATCATCAGGAAGGGAATTGGTTAGGTTACAAGGGAGAAACAAAAGCTTGTTATTACAGGGCTAATTCAAAATTAAAATTAAATAAATATCAAGAAGCAATTAAGGATTATAACCTAGTTATTTCTAGAGAGGAATCTCCTTTTCATGATAAATCATATTACGAACGTGGATTTGCAAAAAAGAATCTAAACCTGCCATATGAAATTGATTTTTATAAATCTTGCGAATTAGGATATGAAATTGCTTGTTATCAGAATTCTTCTAGAATCAGTAAAATTAAATTGCCAGATCCTGATAATATTTTAAAAATCTCATTTAAAAAACTATTTAAAAAAGCAATTTACAGTTATGAAGATAATATATACCAATACAAAGATTTAGTTCTTAAAATTGATAAAGATCAATTTGATGGTGGTGAGGCTCAATCCTTAAAAATTAAAGCTTCATCTATCACTTCTAAATATGAAATAGTCAGGTTTACTGTTAAAAATGCTTGTGTTCCATCAATTATAACAACTGAGAATAAAAATGGAATATATAGGCAGAATTCTTTATTGATTGAAAATGATCCTGATTTTTATGGAGATGAAATTACTTATCTTACTCTTTTAAACTTTAATCAGATAGAATATATTCAGATTTATGAAGATGAATGTGGTATTACAGATATTGATTTAATAATTGAATTTTTCAACAACTAAAATTAGTTGGCTCTCATAAGAAGAGCTCTTTTATTTTCACTATAATACTTCACATTTTTAAAATTTGAATATATATTTATACTAAAATATTACAATGAGTGAAACTGTCCCAACATTTGAAAACAATGATAACATACCCTTTGACAATAATGAAAGACCTGTTTTATTAAAGGTATTATGTATTTTAAGTTGGATAGGTTCTGGGGTGCAAATATTTGTATCTACTTTTTATTCCTTATTTATTACCGGTGCTGTGAAGCAAAAAATGTATAATATTCTTCCCAATCAAGAGATAATAGATATGTACAAAGATATATTCAATTTAATGGATAAGACTTCCATTTGGTATCTTATACTTTATATTGGAAATGTTGCCTTTGTTTATATGATGTGGAATTTTAAAATGATGGGATTTTATGGATATGCCTTAATACAAGTATTAATTTTACTAGTTCCATACATTGTAAACCCTTTTAATTTTAATCAATTACTTGTTTCCTCAATATTTCCGGTAATATTTATTATTTTGTATTCAAGGAATCTTAAATACTTTAAGAACTAATTTCTTTCTTAAAAACTCTTCAAATACTTGTAAAATATATTTTAGCTTTCATCATATTTAATAGTTATCATTGCACGAAATTATGATTGCACATTAAAATTAATGCGTTTCATTATTTTAATTCAGATAATGCTTAAAACTAATTTTATAATTTTATTTTCATTATTGACCATTCAGTTTGTTCATTCTCAGGACTTTGAAAATATTAATAAAAAAGATTTAGTTAAACTTAGTGGTTCACTAGCATTAAATTCAACTTATTATTTGGGCCCAGCTGAAAGACCTCCATTTTTTTGGCAATTTTCCGGAAATATAAATATTGTCACTCCTGTTTTTACTATACCGATATCTCTAACATTAAGTCAGCAGCAAAAGTTTTCTTTTGATAATTTTTTTGATTCTCAAAAAAAAGCAGCAGCTCAACCATTTAACCAGTTTGGGATGAGCCCAAAGTACAAAAACTTTACATCTCATATTGGATATAGATCTTTAAAGTTTTCTGAGTTTTCCCTAAGTGGTAATCAGTTTATGGGTATAGGATTTGACTATGCAGCTAAAGAGAGTCCAGTAAGAATTAAATTGGTCTACGGAAGATTTGCAAAGGCAATTGATACCATTATTCCAGGCAACTATGCCAAAACTTTTGAGAGGTGGGGGTATGGAATTAATACAATCCTAGGAAATGATAAAAATAATATTGGTCTTTTATTATTTAAAGCTAAAGATATAAAAACATCAATTTCAGGTTTTGATACTCTTGTTACTTCTAGACCAGCAGAGAATTTAATTTTAGGAATTACTACTAAACAAAAAATTAATAAAAATTTATCCTTTGATGGTGAGATTGATTGGAGTGCATACACTTATGACACTAGAAGAAGCGATGCTAAGTTAGAAGGTTTCACCTATCTTAATAATCTTGGTTTCTTGTTTTATGCAAACACTTCATCAGTACTCTCTAAAGCACTTTTTGGTAATTTAAAATATAAAAAGGATAAACTAAATTTCAAGATCAGCTATAGAAGAGTAGACCCAGAATATAGAACTATGGGTTCAGTATATCTAAATAATGATTTTGAAGATTTAACATCTAGTTTTAAATATAAATTTTTAAAAAATAGACTTGGATTGGGTTTCACAAGTGGGGTTCAAAGAAATAATTTAAACAACAATAAAGTTTCAGAGTCAGTTCGCTTAATTAGTTCTATAAATTCAAGCTATTCTCCTGAAAATAATAAGTGGAATTTCAGTATTGGTTTTTCTAATTTCAACTCTAAGAGTACGATGTCCGCTGTAAATCTTGGTGTATCAGACACTATGAGATATGCCCAAATCACCAAAAGCTTAAATATTCAATACAGTTTAAATAGTAAATTGAAAACAAACAATTTAAACTCTTTTATTTCTTTTAATTTTCAAAATGCAGATATAGGTAGTAATATCGGAACGCAGGATCAACAAAAAATAGAAACTATATTTTATAATTCATCAATCGGTTCTAGTATAATGATACCAAGTTTTAATGGGACAATCAGTATAATGATTAATGCAATTAATAATATAAATACTGATTTTAGTACTAGTGCAATCGGTCCTTCTTTGAGTATTTCCAAGAGTTTTGAGACGTCTAAAAACCCAATAAGATTTAATTTCTCTTTATCTTCTTTAAAATCATATCTTGACTTTGCATCATCCGGAAATATTCTAAACGGATTTATAACTGCAAATTATCAAATCACTAAAAAACAAACAATTGGTCTTAATACTTCTTTATCAAGAAGAATAGTAAATCAAGATGATTCTACTTTAGAATCCATAATAACTTTTAATTATAATTACAGGTTTTGAAATATAAAATCCAAAATATAATTGTCTTCACTTTATTGTTGGTTATTAACTTTTCCAATACGATGGCTCAGTTATATCCAGTTAATTCTAATCTGGTTCTTACTCCTCCTCATCCTATAACTTATTCTAAATATGCAGATATTGGTTCTAATTCTATTCAAGCAAACTTAAACTTCATCGACCTTAATGAACCAACTTGGGATGTCTATTTGTCTCTAACTATAGAAAGTCAAGATATAAAAATCTCAACAAATCCTAATTTTAAACCAACCTCCCCAATAACATTATTTTCAGGTGTTCCAAAAGTTTTGAGGGGATCAGATTTTTATGATTATTTTAATTTGAATAATGCCGTTTTTGAAAATATTGACGCTGCAACTATTAACGCTACTGGGAATCTGCCAGAGGGATTCTACACCTTTTGTATAACAGTATTAGATTACAGGTCAGGAATTCCCATTTCTAATTCTTCTTGCAATTCGGCATATTTATCTTTAGAATCGCCACCAATTGTTATTTCTCCTACTTGTGAATCTGCAATTAACCCTTCTAGTAACCCCAACATTTTCTTCAATTGGCAAATGTCTGGAGGAAGTTCTCCTTCAACGACTTTTAATTCTACTTATAAAGTATTTCTATATCAGATTACTGGAGAGGATACAGACTATCAAAGTGCAGTTCAGAATAATAAAGCTCTTTTAATTTTAGAGTCTGATTATTTAACAACTCCAAATTTCATGTTAAATTCTTCTAACCCTTCTTTTACCAACCTGCAAACTGGCAATAGATATGTATTTAGAATAAGAGCTTTAGATGCTCAGCAAAATAATATTTATAAAAACAATGGTTATACAGAATGGTGTTGGTTTTACTATGGATATCCCGATGATGGTCATATCAAATTAAACTTCCCTGAAAATGACCATATTTTTGAGAAAATGGATGTTCCTAAGTTAGTTTGGGATGCATCTGATAAGGCTTCATCCGGTCAACAATTCGATTATCAATTAAGAATTTTTGAGGTTTTAAATGGACAGACAACTAAAGAAGCCGTTGAATTAAATACCTATTGGCTTAACAAATCTCTTCCACCATCACAGAGTCAAAGTGGAGAAGTTTATAATTTCACTAAACCTTTTGATTCAGGAAAAAAATATGCTTGGTTTGTTCAATCTTCAACTTCAGGACAATTAGTTGCTAGCAGTGATACTTTAGTTTTTAATTCTCCACCACTTATTTCATCATTTAAAGCTGGTAATACTACAGTTAAGGTGGTGTCTTTAGAAAATAATAATCTTGATAGTCTAAGGGGAATAGGTAGAGTACAGCTTTCGGGTGATCCCCAAGATTATATTGAAACAACTTTTAGTAATATTGAAATTACATCTGGAGTAAGTGGTTTTGTTTTAAATTCTGGACAATTATCATTTGATTTAACGCACAGAGATAGTATTTCTCTATCCCCTAATCTATTCGAAAATGGAAATGGATATTTTATTTACGATAGGGGAAGAGTTAACAGAGATGGATTTAATGTTTTTGGTAAAATTCATTGGCCACTAAGCCACCCTGTTTCCAGTGATAGTAAGAATATAGTCTCAACGAATAAAAGTTGGTTTGGTGTTAAGTCAAATTACACCATTTTCGGACAGTCCAATTTAGATTCTTCAAATGTTTTTGATTTAGTAGATCCTATGAATTTCAGGATAGATCTTACTCCTAATTCTAAAATTACTATTAATAATAACAATTATGATTTAATTTTTTTAGGGAATATTTTTATTAATAGTGAAGTTAAAACAAGTGATGATTCTCAATACAGGTTTCATTTTGGGTATCCAACTCCTGAATCTCAGTTAAATTACATATCTGTATCGGATATCCAAACTTCTTCATTTGCTCCAAAAAATACTATTACACCCATTGATAATTTTAACATAGGTATCATATTTAAAGATGCCATTATTGATTTGTCAGAGAATAAATCTCCAGGAAAACTATCGGGTGATCTTTTTTGGAAAGGTGTGTATATAAATAATTTTAGGGTAAGAATGTATGAAAGTAGTTTGGATGCTACCAATCAAATATCGATACCTCAAATATTTGATTTTGATGAAGATTTATCAGAAGGTCATGAATTATGGGTCAACTCTCAGGGATTGCATTTTAAATATTCAAATTCAATTTTAAATAACGACGAAACTTTTTTTAATGAATTTAATTCAGATTTAAATACCTCCATTTCTATTATTGACAATCATATTGATTCTGATAATAGCTTTATAACTGGATCTATCAAAATTCCAATTGTTAGTAAAACTGAAGAATTTTCTTTTCAAATCCCAATTACAGATAATGGATTGCAAGATGGGTTTTTAGACGAGGATTTAACCCAAAAAGTATTGAATTTCAATCCATATGGTGGAGAAAATGCTGTTAACATTTCACTAAATAGAGCAGTTTTTTCAGATAATAATCATTTGAAATTTGAAATTGATTTTGAGGTTCCTGCTTTATCTTCAACGGTCACTGGAGTCGATGATTTCAGAGTATATGGCAATGGTCTTATTGGATTTGGCGGAATTAATAAATCTTTAGCATTAACTAATCAAGTTTCTGGAAAGTACAAACAATACAATACTTTTATTGAAGAAGTAGGAGCAGCTTTTATTGATGGAGATTATGCTTTTTCTTATAAAGCCACTATTGATATGGGTTCTGATGTAAACGGAGACAATGGACCTCCAGTCATGTCTATTTCTTCCTTAGAATCTGCAGGTGATATTAGTTATAGTCCTACTCAAGGTAGCTCACTTCCATCACCAGATATTGAAATTCCAGATAGCTCTACTGGAGCTCAAGAATTAACAGTGGTTGATATGAAAATATCTATTGATAATGCAATCATTGAAATAGAGGGATATTTAAATTTCAAACAAAATGATCCTAAATGGGGTACTTGTTTTAAGGGAGGTATCAACGGACAGTTAAAAATACCTTCAAAAATAGATTTGGGTGCAAATATTATTGCTGGTCAAATTAACGGTATGGACTATTGGTATTTTGACGCTTACTTTAACGATCAAGAAGGTATGGGTCTGTCAGTATTTGGCGCTTTTAACTTGACAGCACTTGAAGGAAGAATTTATCGTCATATGTCTTATGATACTATAGAAAAAGAATATACCGTAGATCCTAGTGTTAATTTCGGTGCAGGATTATATATGCAAATCATTGATCCATCGGGTGGAAGAATGCTAGCTGCGGACATTGCTGCGGAAGTCGAAGTAACAGGAAAAGATTTTGTTGTCAATGTTCAGGGAGATTTGAAGATGATGAATGATAAAGGCAGAACACCTGGAGGAAAAAGTGGTGCGATAAAAGCAGTAAGTAAAGTTATTGCAGAAGAAGCCATCGCAGCTATTGGTCCTATATCGTTGGATATTCCTATAGCTGGAGGAACTATGAAAGTTTCAGCTGAAGGGACTAAAAGTGGTTCTTTAAACTATACTAAAAACAGTCTTGAATTTGGACTTTCTGCCGATGTTAGTTCTACTCCTTCGGTTAATTTTTTATATAAAAACAACAGTAACGATTTTAATTTTGGTGCTTCAGCAGAAGGTGAATTTAATCTAGGACTTTCACTTTCAGATGGTAAGTCAATTTCTATGGGAATGGCTGGTACTAAAAGTGGTT
>TARA_B110000037_G_scaffold221469_1_pt1 | contig 10390 bp, 10 predicted proteins | sample TARA_B110000037 | Tara Oceans TARA_B110000037 (sample SAMEA4397196) | marine metagenome | biome: Polar Biome; feature: [MIX] marine epipelagic wind mixed layer (ENVO:01000061); material: water (ENVO:00002006), including particulate matter (ENVO:01000060) such as... | depth 10-100 m
GGTAAATATTGTTAAAAAGAAGGTTAAGCCTTCTGTTGCCCCAAAAAAATCTCAAAAAGAAGAAAAAAGTTTCTTTTCTTTTACAGAGAAAATTAAGAAAGGATTAACAAAAACACGAGAGAATTTAAGCGCTCAACTTACAGATTTATTTAAAAATAAAAAAATTGATGAGGCTTTTTTTGAAGAACTTGAGATGATACTGCTTACTGCTGATGTTGGAATCAAAGCAACTGAAATGCTAATTCAGCAAGTGAGGTTAAAAGTCAAAGAAGATAATATTCAAGATGAGTCAAAATTAAAACTTATTCTAAAAAACTGTCTTGCTGAGATTTTAATTACTATTGAATCTCCTCTTAAGATTACTGGCAACTTACCTTTTGTCATTATGGTTGTTGGAGTTAATGGGACAGGTAAGACAACCACAATTGGTAAACTTACAAAATTTCTTCAAGATGAAGGTAAAACAGTTCTAATTGCTGCCGGAGATACTTTCAGGGCTGCAGCAGTTGAGCAGCTTTCTGTTTGGGGCAAAAGAAATGATGTCGATGTAATTTCTCATGCAACAGCTGATCCAAGCTCCGTTATTTTTGATGCTGTAAACTCAGCTAAAGCAAAAAATATTGACGTTGTTATTGCTGATACTGCAGGCAGACTCCCCACACAAAAAAATTTAATTGATGAAATTACAAAAATTAAAAGAGTAATTAGTAAATGTCATGCAGAAGGTCCCCAAGAAATACTATTAGTTTTGGATGCTAATACTGGTCAAAATGCTATTACTCAGCTCAAAACTTTCGATGAGGCATTAGGTGTTACAGGTCTTATAATGACGAAACTTGATGGAACTGCTAAAGGAGGTGTTTTAGCAGCTATAGCAAAAGAGATTCCCACTCCTATAAGGTTTATTGGAGTCGGTGAAGGAATAGATGACCTTAAAGTATTTGCAGCAAAAGAATATGCGGAAGGAATGTTTGAATGATAAATTTTGAAAAAGTATTTAAAAGATATCCTGGAAATATGGATGCCTTGAAAAATATAAACTTATCAATTTTAGCTGCTGAACTTGTTTTTGTGACAGGCCCTTCAGGGGCTGGGAAATCAACTTTGCTTAAATTAATTTCATCAGTTGAAAAACCAACTTCTGGCACTATAGTCTTTGAAAATAAAAATTTATCTCAACTTAAGGCTAAAGACGTTCCTTACCTCAGAAGAAAATTTGGCATGATTTTCCAAGATCATAAATTGCTTTATGATAGAAACTGTTTTGAAAATGTTTCTTTGCCTTTAACTATAAATGATATTGGTGGAATATCTATAGATAGAAGAGTTCGAGCAGCATTGGATAAAGTTGGTTTACTGAACAAAGAAAAGTTAATGCCGATTTCACTTTCAGGAGGAGAGCAACAAAGACTTGCCATTGCCAGAGCTATAGTTTCTCGACCATCTATTCTAATTGCCGATGAACCAACTGGTAATTTGGACAAAGAATATGCTGATGAAATTATGAATATATTTTATAGCTTTCAGCAAGTTGGTGTAACTGTAATTATCTCTACACACGAGTTACCAATAACTCCTATTAAGCATAAAAAAATACATCTAATTAACGGTGAATTAAAAGACCAAGTAAACTATGTTCAATTACTTACATAATCATTATTTAGCATTTAATATTGCTTTAGTTAGAATTTTCTCTAACTTTGCATCATCTCTTATAATGTTCTTAGTTATTGGTATTACTTTATTTTTACCAAGCTCAGGTTTACTGGTTGTGGAAAATGTCTCCCAAATTTCAAATAATATTGCATATGATGCAGAATTAAGCCTTTTTTTAAAAAAGAATATTAAACAAGATCAAATTGATTTTATTCAATCAGCTCTTAGTAAGACTGCTATTATTAAAAAAGCTCATTTTGAAAGCAAATTAACAGCTTGGGATAAACTACAAAACAAATTAAATCTAAATCCTCTTGATATAGGTATATCTGAGAATCCTCTACCTGATGCATTTTTTATTTCATTAAATACATTTAATGAAAAAGAAATTAAAGCCCTCATAAGCAATCTGAAAACTATTGATGGTGTTGAAAATATTTTTTTCGATGCAGGTTGGGTTAAAAAATTAAGATCTATTCTATATTTATTAAAAATTGGTTTGGCTTTCCTAGCAATTATATTGATAATTGTTCTTATTGTGGTTATTGGTAATACAATTCGCCTACAAACATTAACTCATAAAGATGAAATTGAGGTTAGTAAACTTATTGGAGCAACTAATAGTTTTATTCAGCGGCCTTTCATGTACACAGGTTTGATGTATGGCCTAGGCGGTGGATTGATAACTATTTGCACCCTCAAGCTTACTATTGAGATATTTAATAAGGCCGCTATCAACCTAGAAGCTATGCTTGGTGGAACTTTTATATTAAAGAACCTGGTATGGGATCAAAACGTAAGCATAATCTTAATAGCTATGATAATTGGATCCTTTGCTTCTTTTTTTGCTGCTCAACAATCCATAAAAAAATTCGAAATATTTAAATAAACCTTTGTATTTAATACAAATTTTAGTATAATCTGGCACTCTGCTATAAAGAGTGCTAGAATATAATATAAATTTACTAATAGGAAATTTGTTTTAAATATGAATAATTATTTATCTTTATCATCTATCAGTGGTGCTGACAGTTTTACTATGTACCAACAATCTATTCAAGAAATTCCATTCTTATCTCAAGAAGAGGAGTACGAGCTTGGTATGCAACTAAAAAAAGATAATAATTTAGAAGCAGCGAAGAAGCTTATCCTTTCTCATCTTAAGCTTGTAATGAAAATTGCAAGATCTTATAGTGGCTACGGTCTACCACAATCAGACTTGGTCCAAGAGGGTAATATTGGTTTAATGAAAGCTGTAAAAAAATTTGATGCTGAACGAGGCGTAAGATTAGTATCCTATGCAATGTTCTGGATTAAAGCTGAAATACAAGAATATGTTGTTAAAAACTGGCGCCTAGTTAAGATGGCAACAACTAAATCACAAAGAAAATTATTTTTTAATCTTAGAAGTCTTAAATCAACATTACAACCGCTTGGTTTAGAGGAGATAAAATCAATCGCTAAAGAATTGAATGTTAAGGAAGAAGAAGTACGTGAAATGGAGTTTCGCTTTAACGGACAAGAATTGTCAATTGATTATTCTAATGATGAATCAGAAGGTGAGCAATTTCGCCCTATAACCTTTTTAAAAGATTCAGCCTTAATGCCCTCAGAGGCGATAGAAAAGACAGAAGTAGAATCGAATAATACAACAAACTTACAAAATGCCCTTATGAAGTTAGATATAAGAAGTCGAGAGATTGTAAAAGCAAGATGGTTAAAAGAAAATAAAGCAGAAACACTTCATGAACTTGCAAAAAAATACAAAGTATCCGCTGAGAGAATTAGGCAGATTGAGCAAAATGCAATGAAGAAAATAAAAACACTGATGATATCTGCCACAGTATAAAATCTAAATAGTTAACTTATCTGCTAAAATTTGCCATTTAAACAACTATTAAATTCAATGGCCACTACTCCTACCCCAAAAGAAATAAAACTTCATCAACAGTCAAAACTTTTAGAAATATTATTTGATGATAATACTGAATGTAAACTGTCATGTGAAATGCTCAGAGTCTACTCTCCTTCGGCAGAAGTTCAGGGGCACAGCCCAGATCAAGCAGTCCTTCAGACTGGGAAAGAGAATGTTAATATCATAGAAATAAACCCAGTTGGAAATTATGCTATTAAAATAAAATTTTCTGATGGGCACGATACAGGTCTTTATTCTTGGGACTATTTACATCATTTAGCAAAAAACTATGACCAACTTTGGCTTGAATACATTGGTAAGTTAGATGCACAAGGCATAAAAAGGAAAGAAATTGAGTAAACAAAAAAATACTGATTTTGGATATGAAACAATAACTAAGGCAGAAAAAAGAAAAAAAGTTGGTGCTGTTTTTGATTCGGTAGCTACAAATTATGATCTGATGAATAATCTTATGTCTATGGGCCTTCATCACGTATGGAAAAAAATATTGATTGAAACAACAACTTTAAAGCCTAAATCAAAAATACTTGATATTGCAGGAGGTACAGCTGATATAACTATAGAATTTTTAAAAAAAAATAAAGATTTTAAAATATTTCATACAGACATAAACTTATCAATGCTAAAAAAAGGTAGAAGAAAGCTTATTGACCATGGGAAGATTATACCTTCACTTCTTTGTGATGCAGAAGCCCTTCCATTTCCAAATAACTATTTTGATTGCGTCACAATTAGTTTTGGTTTGAGGAATATGACTAATAAAGAAGAAGCATTAAAAGAAATTTATCGTGTACTTTCGCCCGGTGGAAAAATAGTGATATTGGAATTCTCAAAAATATGGAAGCCCTTAAAAAAATTATATGATGATTTTTCATTTAAAATAGTGCCGAAACTTGGTAAATTATTTGCAAAAGATGAAAAAAGCTATAAATATTTAGTAGAATCAATTCGAATGCATCCAGACCAAAAAAAACTTATACAACTTTTAGAAAATCAGGGTTTCGAAAAAACTACATTTATGAATTTATCAGCTGGTATTGTTGCTATCCATAAAGGATATAAATTTTGATTAATAAAATAAAAAAAATTATCTTAGATCATCTTTTATCACAAAATGATTGGATGCAAAGCAAGCTTATTGAACACAAAAGTAAAATCTTAGCTATTGAGATTTCAGGCTACAAAGTGATTTTTATAGTAGAGGAAAATGGGCAGCTCAGGACGATAAATGAGTCAGAAAAAATTGATTGTACTATAAAGCTAACTATCAACGATTTTATCAACCAAATAGTTAATAATCAAAATGGTAAGATTACTATAGAAGGTGATATGGAACTAGCTAATCAAATTTCGCAAGTGCTCAAAAATATCAAATGGGACATTGAAGATGACTTGAGTATGTTTATTGGTGATATCCCGGCAGTCCATACCACTAATTTTTTAAAAAAAGTTTTAAGTGATAGCAAAAAAAATGTTTCAAATTTAAAAGGATCACTTATTGAGTATTGGCAGGAAGAAAATCCAATTTTAGCAAAAAAAAGAGACGTAGAATTCTTTAATTCCCAAGTAGATATAATTGTCGAGGATACAGAAAGAATAGAGGTAAGATTAATTTCAATAATAAAAAAAATAAGATCATGAGTTTTTTTAGATTTATTAAAATAATATATGTAATACTAAAATTTAGATTAGATGAATTTTTAAAATCTAAAATAATTTTTGCGCTCCAAATTTTTATTTATCCAATTCGTTTTTTTCAAACAAAAAAAATAAATCGAGCTGTAAGGTTAAGATTAGCTCTTGAAAGACTTGGACCAATCTTTGTTAAATTTGGGCAAATGCTTTCTACAAGAAGAGATTTAATTCCACTCGATATAGCAAATGAGCTAGCAAAACTACAGGATGAAGTTCCACCATTTAATTTCTCCAAAGTTAAAATAATAATAGAAGAATCTTACGGTAAACCAATACATAATATTTTTAAAGAATTCTCAAAAGAGCCTGTAGCAAGTGCATCAGTTGCACAAGTTCATTTTGCTAAATTATTAAATGGTCAAGAAGTAGCAGTTAAAATTTTAAGACCTAATATTGACAAAGAAGTTGATAAGGATATTAAATTACTTAGAATTATTGCATTGTTATTAGAGTTTATATGGTCAGATGGAAAAAGATTAAGGCCACAAGAAGTTGTTCATGAATTTTCAAAACATACTAGATCTGAACTAAATTTACTTTTAGAAGCAGCCCATTGTAGTCACCTTGGTGAAAACTTTAAAAATAAAAAACTTTTAATTGTTCCCGAAGTTTATTGGGATTTTTGCAATGAAAAAGTAATGGTGATGGAAAGAATGTCAGGAACACCTATAAGTAAAGTTGATTTATTGAAGAAAAATAAAGTCGACATTCCCAAGTTAGCCAAAGATGGTGTTGAAATATTCTTTACACAGGTGTTTAGAGATGGGTTTTTCCACGCTGATATGCACCCTGGAAATATCCAAGTGGCAGATGATGGCAGATACATTGCAATGGATTTTGGAATAATGGGATCCCTTAATGATCAAGATAAATATTATTTAGCAAGAAATTTTGCTGCTTTTTTTAAGAGAGACTATCATGATGTTGCCCAAGCACATATTGATTCAGGCTGGGTCCCTAAAGAAACTCCAATTGATGAATTTGAAAATGCTATTCGATCTGTATGTGAGCCAATATTTGAGAAGCCACTCAAAGAAATATCATTTGGGAAGTTATTAGTAAGACTATTTCAAACTTCTCGCCAATTTAATATGGAAATTCAACCCCAATTAACTATGCTTCAAAAAACTCTATTAAACGTTGAAGGCTTAGGTAGAGATTTAGATCCAAACTTAGATCTTTGGAAAACAGCACAACCCTTCTTAGAAAATTGGTTATCTGAGCAGTATGGGTCAAAAAGTCTTATGAAGTCTATTAAGAAAGAGTTTCCAGAATGGGTTAATGTTGCACCAAAACTACCAAGATTAATACATGCATTTCTTAAAAGTGAAAACAATATTCAATATAATTTCTTTGAGAGTGAAAATAAAAAAATTCATAATGAAATAAAAAAATTACAAAGATTTTTTAAGTTTATTTTAATATTTTTTGGAATATTAATTATTATATTAATTTTTAACTATTGCGTATAAATTATTTGAAATTTTATCTTTGGCATTTTTTACAAAAAAAACTTGAACGCTGACCTAATCTAAGCTGAATTATAGGCAGTTGGCACTCAAAACATAGTTCATTTTCTCTTCCATATACTTTATGTTCATTCTGAAAGTAACCATTTTCGCCATTAACATCAAAAAAATCATTCATAGTACTTCCACCTTTTATGATGGCTTCTTTAATTACATTTTTTATTGATTTAACTAAACCACTTACTTCTTTCATTGAAACTTTTTTTGATATTCGGTGTGGTCTAATTCCAGCAGCATAAAGTGCCTCACTTGCATAAATATTACCGACCCCAACAACCATATGGCTATCCATAATTGCATTTTTAATACACTGCTGTTTATTTCTTAATCTACTAAAAAGATATTTAGCATCAAACTCTTCATTAAGTGGTTCTGGCCCTAAATTTTTAATAAGTTTATGGTTGTATGGATCTTTTTCTGTCCACAAAATTGAACCGAACCTTCTAGGATCACGATATCGTAAAATCAAATTATTTTGCTTAAATTGAATATCTACATGGTCATGTTTATTTAATACTTCGTCAGCGGACACGATACATAATCTTCCTGACATTCCGAGATGAATAATAAGAGTTCCGCTATTAAACTTAGCAAGTATATATTTACCTCTTCTACTTAAATCTAAAAGTGTTTGATTTTTTAGCAACTCAGGGAGTCCTGAATTAATTGGCCAGCGTAATGAATAATTTCTAATAACTACTTTCTCAATATCCTTCTTTAAGAGTGGTTTTAATCCGATCCGGGTGACTTCAACTTCCGGCAGTTCTGGCATTATTTTTCTTCTTTTTGCTGAACATGAGGATTGAGCATTGTGAAGCCCAAATCACTTGGAAAATGGTATAACATTCCTTCGTCTTTTCTAAACAAAAGTAACTCGGGTGATTCTTGTATTCTATAAAAATTTAACTTCTTATTATTTTGAAGCAAAATATCGAAACTTTTGTAGCCTAATCTTTCATCCATTTTATATGGCTCAACAGACTTTGCTGGAATACTCTTCCATGTCATTTCATACCATTCATTTACATCAGCTTGAACGACTGAGAAATCTTTAGCTTTTACACTCCAAATATTATTATTGTAATTTAATTTAAGGCGTGAATCTTGCCATTGTTCAAGGCGAGAAAAGTCAAAACTTTTTATTTTTTCAGATTTTGCTATTGGTGTTTTTTCTATTAATTCTTCTGCCATAAAAGCAGCTGTTTCAGAAAAACCGCCGCTAATAAGAAAGACATTATTCTTATATAAAACATATTGATCCTCATTGATAGGATTGTATGTGCCAAACAAAAAAGTTTCTTTAAGATTGTCTCCTAAAAAAGTGATTTTTAATTTTGGTTGATCTAATCCATACTTTGACAAATCATCTGAGCTCAATTTTTCTAAACTTGAGGTTGCGAGTAATGAAAGTATTCTATATACATAAAGCTCATCTGCTCTGGCTTTAAATGGAGATAACATTCCCCAATGATTATCAATTATTTTAAAATGAGTACTTATTCTCGATGGAAAATCTATTTTTAGTTCATTAAAATCTGATAGTTTAAGTTTAGTTAATTCAAATCTAGATGACTTAACAGGTTCTTTTTGAAAAATGGTCCAGGAATAAAAAAAGGTTACTAAAACTAAAAGTAATAATCCTAAATTTATTAACCATCTAGTTTTCATTTCTCTATGCCTTTCTTCTTCTAAACCAAATAACAAAACCGGCTATAAAAAGAACTATAGGGATAAAATATTGAAAGCTGTGAAAAATAGTCCATGCAAGGAATACAGATTTACTGTCATTTGGTATTGTTACGTTGACATCTTTTAGTGGCATAGGCTGAATTGTAATTAATTTTTCATCGCCGGCGAGCCAATTTATCATATTAATTCCAAGATCTAAATTACCACCTGAAGTAATAAAGCTATTTGATAAAAAAGCAGCATTTCCAATAACAATAACCCTTTGGCCTTTTTCTTCAAATGTTCTATTAAACGCTATGCCAATATTAATTGGGCCTTTTTTATCTTTATCTTTATCAAAAATTAACTTCTGGGTTTCTTTCTTTCCTTCACCTTCAAGCCAGCCACTTCCAGCAACTTCGATTAATTTACTAACTTTCCAACCATTCTCATATGTACCTTTTGCGCTGACCTCATGCGCTCCGTTATACAACGTTCTAAGCATAAAATTATTTGTTATAGGGTGATCACCATAGAAGGTTGCAAAAGAAACATTTTCATTTGCTCCAAATTGTGATGAAGATGGATCTATCACCTTCCCTTTTGAAACATTTAATCCTAAATATTGAGCAACGTTTTCAAGTCCTTTAAGATTATCATCATCTAATAGCCAGAGAATATTTCCACCAGCTTGTAAATATTTAACGATTTTATTAGATTCAACTTTGCTAACGTTAACTTGAGGGCTTGCAATTACTAATAAGCCACCCTCTTTAGGAACTTCATTCAAAACAGTTAAATCTGGATTTGAAAACTTAAACCCTTTTTTTTCTAATTGTTTACCAAACTCACCTAAATCATTATTTTTTACGCCCATTAAGTTTTTTTCGCCATGACCATCTAAGTATAAAATAGGCTGTTCGTTTGTTCGAGTTAACCTAACAAGGAGATTTGTTAAATCTTGCTCTGCAAATGGAGGAGAAATATGTTCTGATCTTTTGTTGAACTCTACAATAACTTCGCCATCAATCCTAATGCCCATTTCCTGAGCTATTTTTGGCTCTTCAACTGGGCTTATAAATTTTATATTAATATCGCTCTTTGTTCTTTGGTAACGAGCTATGAAGTTTATAATCCCCTGTCTAAAAGTATCTCCATTATTAACATCATCTTTAGTTGCAAAGACAGTTAAATTAACAGGTCCTTTCATATTTTCTAAAACTTCAATACTTCCTTGAGTAAGAGTATTTCTGTTTGCTTGTGTAACGTCCTTTGTTAAAACAAATTGATTTGATAAATAGCCAAACAAAATTACCATTACTGCAAAGAGCAGAACAAAGAACCAATTTTGAATTAAAAGTTGTAACTTAAGTTTTGAGTTATTTTTCATAAAAGCTATCCCGTTAACCTATCTGAATCTAAACGTCTAATAGTTAAAACTAAAAAAGTTGTAATAAACAAAATAAAATAAATAATATCTTTACTATCTATGACTCCTCTAGAAAAAGACTGGAAATGCTTCATAAGTGAGATGTAACCAAACCAATGATCCGGCTGGCTTCCAAAAAACTTATCTAGCCCCATTAATGCAAATAAAGCGATAAAGCTTAAAATTGCTGCAACTATAGGTTGGCTGGTAAGAGAGGAAAAATAAATACCTAAAGCAGAAAAGCTAGCCACTAAAAGAATCAAACCTAGGGAATTGGAAAGTAAATATCCAAAATCAATATCTGACCAAATATTTAGAGTAGAAAGCATTATTAGAATATACATAACTAAAATACCTAAAAAAATAATCAATCCTAAAAACTTTCCCACTACAATTTCAGTCAGCGAAATAGGTGCGCTAAATAAGAAAGGTAATGTTTGACTTTTTCTCTCCCCGCTAATTAATCCCATTGATAAA
>TARA_B110000037_G_scaffold120874_1_pt1 | contig 10388 bp, 5 predicted proteins | sample TARA_B110000037 | Tara Oceans TARA_B110000037 (sample SAMEA4397196) | marine metagenome | biome: Polar Biome; feature: [MIX] marine epipelagic wind mixed layer (ENVO:01000061); material: water (ENVO:00002006), including particulate matter (ENVO:01000060) such as... | depth 10-100 m
GCACTTTCGGCTTGGAGGGGGATACTTGCGAGGTTTCGTCTCCCCAAGTTGGAGCATCGGCTAATACGCTGGCGTTGATGGATAGCAGCTGCGCTTTCATTCGCTCGGTCGGTCGGTGTCCTTGGGTTACTAATTAACTCCCGCACTTAAATGCACCTGCCGAAAAAATGCGAAGTTTTTGACGCCTGGTTGGATCTCGCCCTCGATCTCGCGAACGGTTTCCATCTATTTCGCTTTCCTGGCTTCCTTGTCACAGTTCTCTGATGTCGTTGAAATGCTGAGGCTAGGCCTGCGATGACTACGACCCAAGTCATCGCCGCCGCTCTAAAAGAAAAAGGTTCAGCCTCTTTCCCTATCAATGAATCACCTTACAATTGGTATGAACTGGCTATGAGGTCAGTAATAAACTGACCGGCTATTGTGGTGAAGCAAGCTGTTGAAAATCATACCCGGTGGGTTCCTGGAAGATTCGAAGATCAAACTCCGGGGCCACGGCGTATAGGTGATCAAAGATATCGGCCTGAATACTTTCGTAGGCACCCCACTCTTTGTTAGAGCTGAAGCAGTAGATCTCAATCGGAATGCCGCGCCCCCCGGTGTCAAGCTGGCGGACGAGAAGAGTCATCTTCTGATTGATGTCCGGGTGGGTCTTGAGATACCCCTCGATGTAGGCGCGAAAGGTTCCGACGTTGGTGAGACGTCTGCCGTTAACCCGGTTATTGAGACGGGCCTCGTCGATCTTCGAATTGGACTGCTCGATTTCCTTTTCTTTGGTGTCGAGGTATGCGGAGATGTGTTCGATCTCCCGGAATCTTTCGAGCATCTTCTCGTCGCAAAGTCGGATGGAATTGGTATCGATCAGCAAACTACGCTTGATTCGGCGTCCGTTGCTTTCTGACATTCCTTGCCAGTTTTTGAATGAATCGCTGATTAGAGCATAGGTGGGGATGGTCGTGACCGTTCGATCCCAGTTTCGCACCTTAACGGTGGTGAGACCGATAAGCTCTACGTTTCCATCGGCCTGATAGCTTGGCATTTCCAGCCAATCGCCCCGCGAAAGCATCCGGTTGGAGGCAAGCTGAATTCCAGCGATAAAGCCGAGGATCACATCTTTGAAAACCAGCATCAGCACGGACGCGAAGACTCCAAGACCGCCGAGAAGAACGAGCGGTGATTTGCCAAGAATCACGGCGAGGGAAAGGATGATTGCGACAAGAGCGGCCAGCAGCTTGGCGACCTGTGCGAAAGTGGTGAGGTTGATTTTTCTTCCTGCAGGAGTTCTCGAATAGATTACCTGCAGCGCATTGACCATCGAATCAAAAACGAAGTAACAGGAGACAAGAATGTAGAGTGAAGAAGCGGTTCGTAGGATCTTTCCGAGGTAGGGTGCCGATTCGAAGAGACCCGGTGCGACTAGAAAGATGAAGCCGCCGGGGAGTAGATGAGTGAGCCATCTAAAAACTCCGTGACCCATTAGCTCATTGTCCCAGGTGGTGCCGCTTTTACCGACAAAATACTTAACCCAGCGCAGAACTAGGGGCCGAAAAACGAGGTAGATGGTGGCAGACATCGCCAGCATTCCCAGGAATAGAATGAGCACTGCAACGAAATGATTCAGAGAATCAGGGACCCAATTCTGGTCGTCGATCCATGCAGAAAGATTCTGAGCAAGATTCGACATTTGGGAATCGATCGCCTCCGCTTGGTTCGCGATAATTTGTGGGGCCGGCTCTAGTTTGATGCCTTCTTCGATGATTTGTGTGTTCGAATCTTCAGGCATAGTTGGGAAAAGTGAGAAACCGTTTCGTTATCTTTGTGCCAATACTGCGGTGCCGACTTGTTTTGCTACTGCGGTGCTAGAAACAAGGATCCTGTCTGATTGACCCGCAAAACCAAAAAAACCTGACCCGTTTCAAGTATTTTGACGGCTAGAAATTTCCTAATCAAGGCGACCTCCGGAGACCTCTGTTAGGCCGGACTAAAGGGGAAACCTATGAACGTAAACTTAGCTTTTCGTGCCTCCGTGACAAGAATTTATTTTACTGCTTGGTTTTTTCTTTTGGGCAGGGATGCCTGAGGGGTTTGGAAAGGGGAGAAAGGGGCGCGCGCACGGCCACTTCCAGAGAAGGGGCGACCTTGAACATCTCGGGCGGGATCGATCTTGGATCCTTCTTAGATTTTTAATCGTCAGTTATAGCAGCGGAAGATGGAATATTTTTGGTCGTCTCTTCACCTTTCATACAAATTTGATACTGACCAAGACTCGAGTTAGTCGCTAGAGGATCGAAGCAGTTCAATCCGGTCAAACCAAACAGGGCCTCCCAACGCCGTTGGAGCGATCCCGGTCAAGGTTAAGTCCCCGAAATCTTTCCACAAATCCTGAGTAATGACGGTCCACTCTGTCGGAAGTTTTTCCGATACCAGAGTTGCCTGCCATTCGGTGGTATTTTTCCCGCTGTAATATCGTCGCTCCGGACTGTCTGGAGGTGGCCAGGATCCGTTGTGGGCCAACTCAACAAGAACACCATTCGCCCGGGGTGCTTTCCATGCGAGCCGGAGGTAACGATATTCGCCGGGCTCCGGATTTTCCCGAATTCGGAAGCTCCAACCGTCAATCCTCGCCGAATACTTCTGGGGCGGGGTGACGAGTAGCGATGACGTCCCACTGTGTTTATGATCGGATACAACCGCAGCCGTGCCTCCGCCTTCCTTGAGCAAATTCGCGAAGCCCAGACTGTCATCGAATAACATCCTGCGGGTTGGCGGTTGTCGGAGCCACGCGATCACATCGGCTACCTCGGATGGCTTCAAGGTGGCTGCCAATGACTCCGGCATGAGAGATATGGGCAACGATTTTAGCGATTTGATATTTTTTCGAAGGACATTCAATTGTAAGCCGGCGGGCAGGCTGAGCGTCAGGCTCCCCGCCGACTCGTTGGCGAGGATCCCGATCAATACTCGACCGTCGTTTGTCTCGACCGTGTATGTTTCATGACCAGCTACGATGTTGTCGCTCGGTGCAAGGATGTCATGCACAATGGTTTCCTCCGCGCGCCGAAACTCCGATGTCAAATCCGGTCCAACGCTGAATCCAAGGCCATGCGCCTTGTGGCAGGTGGCACAGTGTCGACTGAAAACCGCTTTACCGGACTCCGTATTGCGTTCGGATTCGAGTGCTGTAATGAACTTTTCCATGGTCGCGGAATCGACTGGTTTTAGTTTTGCAAAAAGATCTCTTACGCGTTTGGCAAACTCGCCCTGTTGTTCGAGCAATGCTGATCGCTGCATTGCATTTAGGGCGGTTGGAGAAATATAATTTCGCTCCATCGCGTTTACCACAGAGGGTAGATTACCGGTTCTTGCGAAAGCCGCCTTGAGGATTGCGAGTCGCACCGCCGGTGTGGCTGAAGGATAAGCTCTTAGCAAGTTGTCGACGATCACAACATCGCGCTCTGATGCCAAGCCGCGAACAGCAGCAAGGCGTCGTTCGACTGGCAGTTGGACGTTTGCCACTTCGCTCAGCGCCTTAGTCAAGCGCGCCTTTCGTTCGGAGGCTGACTCGAGGTTGAGCACCTGCGTCAGCTTGATCGCTGCGATCTTCGCTTCGCCATCGCCAGCTGTGGCAAGTCGTTTTAGAGCATCCTGAGCAGGCTTGTTGAGTGCAAGGGCAGTCGTGGATTTGAAAGGTTCAAGAAGTCCTTCCAGACATTCACTTTGGAGGCTTTGATCCGACAAAGTAGCGATGTGCAAAATCGCAACTGACAATTCGTCGTGGTCTCGCCGGTTCGCAACCGCACGGCAAAGCCGTTTCACGAGGTCGCGGGCTTGGCCGAGTTGATCCGGAGTTGACAAAAGGGCTCCGAGCATCTTGCCGCCACGGTTGCCGAGTGAGCTGAGTATCGCTCCGGTAAGCCAGGTTTCTTTGCCATGTTCTTTTGCCAAGTCAGCCAATGCCTGTAGGGCGCGTGAGTCGTCGGTCTCGCCCAGTGAAAGGGAGAGTTGCAACCGAACGATTTCTGAATCGTCCCCAGTCAAGTGGAGGGCCGCGCCGAGAAGCGTTTCCCGTTCGTCGAATCGCTTTTCGGCAAGGCGCAAGGCATGCCGTCGCACCCCGGGTGAGCCGTGACCAAATGCTGTCTCGAGCTGTTTGTCATCGAGTCGGTCGATTCCTTCGAGAGTGTATAGTGAGCCGATTGCAACAGCTGAATCACCTTTTGTCCGGGAGTTTCTCGCTAGAATAGCAACGGCCTTCTCGTCGATCTCGTCGGGGCTTTCGAGGAGAAGGCGCCTGGCGGTTTGCCGTCGCCAGAAACGCGGGTTGGCGGTTTCTTTCGCCAGTTCGGTATTGTTCAAATTACCCATGTCAGCAGATAACGATTTCTGCATATCGTCATGGACGAGTTTCCAGATCCGGCCGTGATCTTTACCGTCATCCAGGCCATATTGCTGCTGCAGGTAGCGGGGAATGGCGGAATAGTCTTCGATGATTTCCCGATAAAAGTCGGCGATCCAAACACCGCCCGCTGGGCCGATGGAAAGATGAATCGGATGAAACCAGATGTCACTAGAAGCGAGGAATTCCGAATGCTCCTCTCCCGGCAAGCGCCGGATGTTGAGAAACATGCCGTCGCGCTGAAGATTGGCTCGGTGGACAAAATTTTGCGCGGGAGCGCAGGCAAGGATCTGCCCGGCCAACTCGGGTAGTGCCGAGTCTTGGTAGACCAGCGGAGAACAGGCTGAGGTAAAATAGCCATTAGGATCCGATTCCGCGGCCCCATAGTGATCGCGATAATACTTGCTGAATCCGGGGTCGGCAGCGCGCTTGTTCCGCCAAGGGTGCGCTTTGCTGGTAGGAAAAGTGCGGTTATAGTTGGCAGCATTGCGACGCGATGCCGAAATTACGGCATCGGGATTACGCGACAAGTATCGCCAGGGCAGGGGAGCCACCTGAATGCCAGGAGTGTTGGTGGAGATGACTAAACGGTCCCCATCCGGGGTGAAGGTGAACCCGTAGGTTCCGGTATGACCACTGACTGGCTCGATCGCCGAACCATCCGGTTTGATCCGAAATCCGGTAACCGGAATATCAACCGGCGCAGGCAAGTTCGGCCCGGTGATGCGTCCGCCTTGCCCCCCGTCCACATAAATCCAGTTGTCCGGTCCCCACTGGGGCGAATTGATACGCCTCTCGATGATGCCGGTTTTAAATCCCGTATAGAGTTTCTCGCGGATCTCCGCCTTGCCATCGCCATCGCGATCAGCCAGATAAAGAATATCAGGAGCACACGCCACGATGACTCCCCCGCGGGCTGGACAAATCCCCATGCAGGCAGGAAGTTCATCTGCCCAGATTTCTGCGCGGTCCATCAAGCCGTCTCCGTCGGTGTCGATCAAGCGCTTGACCGTTCCGACCTGTTCTTTTTCCGCGCGCCGCACCGCTTTGTCATTGGCTGGGATCCGACGGACGATCTTGTCGAGTTTTCCGGTCTTGTTTAGCTCCTCGATGTCGTACTGGCCCTCGCGATTATAGCCGTGCAGTTCCGTTACAAACAAACTGCCGTGTTCATCCCAGCACAGACCTGAAGGCTGGTGGATCAGCGGTTCGGCGGCAACCAGTTCCAGTCGAAACCCGTCAGGTAACTGGACGAGCTTGGCGCTCTCCGCTGCCGGCAGCGGCTTGGGTGCATCAGTTGGCTTGGTGATTTTCCCGTGTCCAATATTTGAGAGGGCAGCAGCAAAACCAACTATTATGGGAAAGAACTGATTCATGGTGAATCTAGATTCACATTACAACTGCGATCATTCAAGTCTTCACGTTTGGATTGCGACGACGCGCGGTGGCGCACACTGAAAATCAAATCTTGCTTGATCTATCGGAGCGCGTGGGATCATTGCTCGGGATTTGCTTTTCTAACCCCGCTGCCCCTCGTCGCCTTGAGCGCCACGATTTTACGAGTCGCGGTCGATGTGTAGAGAATTCCACGAGCAATCTAATTGTTCGACTGATACTCGCTCCGTTCCCGATAGGAAAACCGCTATTCTATTCCGAGGAAGTCAGTGCAAAACCCGATTTTTCCAGCGTGCACTTCGTCCAAAGAATGGAGAAATCGACGCCTCCTTCGTGGCGTTCGCCAAGTAAGATACCGGCAAGTTCACTTCTAGGTAGAGCCACGTTTTCGCCGAGCTCAGTGTCTGGTAAAGAAACGAGCTTCCCCGGTCGTGGATCTTCGTTGTGCGGCAGCGCGAGCAGAAGATTATGGGAAGGCTCGGCGAAATTCGAGAAGTGCCTCTTCGAGCTAGGCTTCGTATGGATGATGCGCAGGAGTCCTTGGCCCTTGTTCGGCGAGTCCGGTCCTGCTACAAGGGGGAGTGAAAGTCGTGATCCTCTCTATCCTGATGTCGCTGCTTGTTGGGATAACCGCTACTGCTGACGAAAAGCTCCCCCTCAAGCGCTACCTCTACATGACCTCGCCGGATGGTGCTCAGCAAGAGGGGCGCTCTGGCACTGGCATTCTCGTTTTCGATATCGATAACGAACACCAGTTTGTCAAACGCATCGACATGCCCATTTTCAAGGAGACGTTGCGCGGGTTCACCGGTTGCACGGCCACGGGCAAGCTTTACTACTCGACCCATCAAGGCACGCTCGGTTGTTTCGATCCCGAGACGGAGAAAGTCGTATGGGAATCGAGATTCAAGATGGGCTGCGACCGCTCGTGCATCACACCTGACGGGAAACGTCTCTACGTGCCCACCGGATGGTGGTTCAGGTCCGAGGATAGCGGGTTCATCGTTGTCGACGCCAGCAACGGCAAGAAGATCGATCAGATCAAGGTCGGCAAGCAGGCGCACAACAGTATCGCCAGCCTCGATGGCCAATTCGTTTATCTTGGCACGCAGACCAAGCTGACGCAATTCCGTGCCGAGGATGGTCACCCGGTGCAGGAGATCACGCCGGTCGGCGAATCCGGCGTGTTCCCGTTTTGTGTTGATCGCAAGAACCGTTGGGCTTTTGTCTGCTTGGGTAAGCACGTTGGAGTTGATGTTGTCGACCTCGAGGCCGGAGAGATCAGCAGCCGCTTGTTCGCCACCGATCCGAAGAGCGGTGAGAAAATTAAACATCGCACGCACGGGGTCGGTATGACGCCCGACGAAACAGAACTGTGGGTGAGCGACCAGGATGGCAAGAAGCTCTTCATCTTCGATATTACCATGCGCCCACCGGAGGCGAAGGGTTACGTCGACTTGAGTATGGGGGGGCATGGATGGGTAACCTTCAGCCTCGATGGCAAGTATGCCTACTCGCACACGCCCGATGTCTTCGACGTGAAGACGAAGAAGAAGGTCGCCTCCTTAAAAGCGCCTGATGGCAAAAAATTCGCTAGCTCGAAGTTCATCGAGGTGCAGATGCGTGGCGGCAAGGTCGAACGGATCGGCAACGAGTTTGGCCTCGGACGCGGCGCCCGGTCGTTCTAATCCTCGAATTTGACCTCGTGCTGCCAGTGGTCGGTGGCTCCATCTGGCTGGAGTTCGCGCCCAGTCATGCCGCCTTCATCCGGTTCAGTCTTCGGCAGCTCGCTACCGCAGATCGCCATGATCCAGACCTTGCCCAAACGCCATTTCCGGATGGGGAGTGGCTACCGCTACGGGGTTTTATGACAAATCCAGGGATTTGAGAGGGAGGCGATGGGGAGTGAAAACTTTATTCTGCGGGGATTTTGAGAATGGTGGGGGAGTTGGGGCTTTTAGAGCAATCGTCACGCGATCACCTCTGATGCTGATGGAACCTATCGGGCCCGCAATCCCGGACAGGCATGGGGGGCTCGTTTTGATGGGCGCTTCAAGACCGGGTTTGGCGCCGCAGTTGGCACGCCCAAGCAACTGGAACGAAAGCTGGCTGGGTCATTGGCAGAGTTGATGGCGTCAGCCCGGCTTTAACTGATCTGAACAGAATAGATGGTCAGGGGACGGTAGTTTAAGTGGTCTGATTCGGTCGAATGCGATGCGGGGGCGGCGGAGCGAAACACCTTTATTCATGATATACAAACTGCGAAGTGTTCGTAGATATCTAGTCTGGATCCATGAAGAGAATCTCTAATCGCGCCCGTTTCGTTCGTTTTCTTGTTTCAGCCTTCGTGGTGTTACTGGGGCTTCCCGGCCTGCAGGCGGAAGACAATTGGGCGCAGTTTCGAGGTCCCACTGGGCGCGGGCATTCGACGGCGGAGGATGTTCCGATCACGTGGAACGGGAATTCGGTGGCTTGGAAGAAAACGCTCAAGGGGGAGGGGCAATCGTCCCCGGTGAACTGGGGCGACCGACTCTTCCTCACCAGTTCTTCGGAAGATGGCAAGGAGCGCTACGTGTTCTGCTTAGATCGAAAGGACGGCAAGATTCTCTGGGAGAAAATGGTTACGTGTGCGGTTCCGGAGCATCCGCACAAGATGAATAGCTACGCCACTCCCACTTGTGCCACGGACGGCGAGCGGGTCGTGGTCTTCTTTGGTCCGGGTGGACTGCACTGCTTTGACCTTGAGGGAAAAAAGAGCTGGTCGCGGCATGTCGGTGCGTTTCCTGGTCCCTGGGGCGTGGCGGCTTCTCCGATCATTCTTGGCAAGCTCGTGATTCAGAATTGCGACGCGGAAGGGGCTTCTTCACTCATCGCTCTCGACATCAATACGGGCGAGCCGGTCTGGCAGACGAATCGCGAAGCGAAACCTCGCGGAGGTTGGAGCACGCCGATCGTGATCGAGGATGGCGGCCGTAAGGAGCTGGTCCTGAATGGGGAGCTGGGAGTGCGCGGCTACGATCCGAAGACGGGAAAGGAGTTGTGGTTCTGCAAGGGCTTCAACGGACGGGGCTCGCCGGTTCCGGACTTCGCCAATGGCCTCCTCCACGTTGTGAGCGGGAAGCCGGGCGACACTTATGCCGTCAAACCGGGAGGGAAGGGCGACGTCACAACGTCACACATGGCCTGGCACACCAAGCGGCGCGTTGGACGGGATCTGCCATCGCCGGTGGTGGTCGACGGCTACCTGTTCGTCGTTTCGATGTCCGGCACCGCAACCTGTTACGATGCCAAGACTGGTAAGGTGCACTGGGAAGAGAAGCTCGGCGTGAAGGGGGAGTTTGCTTCCGCGCCGTTGGTCGTAAAGGGGCATGTCCTCATCCAGAATGTATACGGAGGTGGGACCCTTGTGATCAAGCCGGCCAAGAAGCTGGAGATCGTGTCGAACAACTCCGTAGGCGCGGAGGTGTCGGAGATTTTTCGCTCCACCCTGGCCCCAATCAAGGGACAGATCTTCGCGCGTTCGTTATCGACCCTCTATTGCATCGGGAAGTGAGGCTGTGCCGTCAATCGTTGCCTCTGTCATGAGGAGTTGGTTTTTTCTGTTCTGTTCCTGAACCTGTGGTCGCCTGCCCTCGAGTTCCCGTGGAGCTTTCTCTTCCCGGTCACCAAACTCTGTGACCATCTCCGCGCCGGTAAATTCGCCCGTCACAACTTTCTATGACCGGTGAAAACTAGAGCAGTCTCAGTCGCTCCAAGGGTGAGCGGAGTGCCGGGTTTGACGCTTATGCCGAAGGATTTTTTGAAGTTGAATTTCTTGAGTATTTTACTGCCTCCGGTGACTTGTGCGGGGAGGTCGAGGGGAGAGTTTTCCGTCTGACAGGCGCGCCAGCCGGTCGAGTGATCGATTTTTTGGGGCTTAGCGGTGCTGAGGCGGGCCACCGTGTATGGAGAAGAAGACAACCGTTTTATCCTTCTCGGGCAGTCCAGTTTCCACCGCGGCGGCTTTCCAGCTGAAGAGTTGCGGCAGCGTCAATCTGCGAAGTCCCATTCCGCCCACTCGGAGGAAGCTGCGTCGGTTTTGCGAGTTTCCTTCGGAGAAGGAAGATCATGGATTGAGGGGCGTCCTTTCTATCGCGCCGCTGTCTCGGTTGCTACTTTCTTTGGAGGGGGAAAAGAGTGCAGTAACTTGCGGTCTGCGGCTCGCCACACGCGCAGGATGCCGTCCTCGCCGCCGCCGACGATGATCCGGCCATCGGGTGAGGAAGCCACGGTGTAGACAAAGCCTTCGTTTTCGCCCAAATTTTGCCCCGCGGCCTTCACGATCTTGTCGCCGCCGCCGGTGAGGAGTGTGTTGCCGGTTCCTAGAAACTCAATCGAAGTGACTTCCTTTCTGAATCCACCCTCTGACTTTGTTTGCTTGCCGGCTTCCGCACTCCACAGCTTCGTCAGCTTGTCCGCGCCGGCTGACGCGATCGTCTGGCCGTCGGCACTCCACGCCACGTCAAGAACGTGATTGGTGTGACCTTCCAACTTATGAAGGAGCGCTCCGGTATCGAGGCGATGGAGTTTTACGAGACGATCGGTGGAGGCCGTGGCGAGG
>TARA_B110000037_G_scaffold223131_1_pt1 | contig 10362 bp, 8 predicted proteins | sample TARA_B110000037 | Tara Oceans TARA_B110000037 (sample SAMEA4397196) | marine metagenome | biome: Polar Biome; feature: [MIX] marine epipelagic wind mixed layer (ENVO:01000061); material: water (ENVO:00002006), including particulate matter (ENVO:01000060) such as... | depth 10-100 m
TATTTGCATATTTTTTATTTAGAGCTTAAAGGTAAAGGTATATTGGATTATCAGCTGCTTTTTTGTTACTTGTTTCCTCCTTTTAACATTAAAAAGAAATTCTTAATAAAAAATATCTTAGCAGAAAGCCCTTCTAGTACTTTGGGATTCTTACCGGCGCCGATATCTTTTAAGTATTTTTCGTGAACGATTAAATCTAGTGTACCGCTAAACTTTGATTCTAAATGTTTAAGACTTTTGAGTTCTCTATTAAATATTTTCTGTACTAAATTTGGTAATAAGGCAAAAGGACGAGCAATACCGATAAAATCTAATTGATTTGTTGCTAAGCATTCTTCCATAAAATCTACATTCCGAACACCTCCTGTTAGCATTAATGGTACATTAGTTTGCTTTCTCACTTTTCTAATGAAATCAATAAAATAAGCTTCTCTTTTTTTGGTGCTATCTTTTATTTTACTTCCCATCATCTTAGGTCTTTCATAGGTTCCACCAGAAACTTCTATAAGGTCTATTCCTATAGCACTAAGCATATCTATAACTTGCATAGATTCTTCTTCTGTGATACCCCCTTTTTGAAAATCTGCAGAATTTAGCTTAACGCCTATCGGAAATTTATCACCAACTTTAGCTCGCATATTTTTATAAATCGCTAAAAGAAACCTTGCTCTATTCTCTAAACTTCCGCCCCATTTATCTTCTCGTAAATTTGACAATGGCGATAAAAATTGACTAATCAAATAACCGTGTGCGGCATGAATTTGTACGCCTGTAAATCCAGCTTCTTTAGAAATACTTGCTGCATTTCCAAATCGCTCTATTATATCTTCAATTTCTCTTTCCGTAAGTGGTTTTGGTGTTTGAAAAACGCTTTCATTCATTATTTTCACCCTTACTGCTGAAGGAGCAACAGGTTGTTGCTTAGAAAAAGGTATTGGTTGTCTTCCCGGATGATTAATTTGAACCCAAAGATGTTGATTGGTTCCTTGAGTACAAGCTGCCCATTTTTTTAAAAGTTGCTTGTCACTTTGCTCATCTAAAACTATATTAAATTCTCCATTCAAATGCTTTCTATCTACCATTACATTGCCTGTAATACTAAGTCCAATACCACCGTCTGCCCAAGTTTTATACAATTGAGAAATTGCTGGATTTGGCTGATGGTTTTTTGTAGCCATGTTTTCAGACATAGCAGATTTCGCCATTCTATTAGGAATTATGGCGCCGCAAGGCAATGTAAAAGGTTCTTGAATTTTCATATTGAATTATATAGGACTTAGCTTATTCTTAAAATACTTTTTGAGTTATTAGACTAAATTAGACGTTAAAGATAAGTTTATTTTTTCAACTGTAAAATATTTACGGTGCCTTTTAATCTGGTCTTTTCAAGGATTTTTAATCTTTTTCAAAAATTATTCCAACACTAACTCACTCAATATTTCGCCTGCTTTACTGCCAATAGCTATTCCCATACCACCAAATTTAACGGCAGCATAAATTTTTTGTGAAACCTGTTTTATAATTGGTTTCTTGGTTTCGCCAAACGCCATAATACCCGCCCAGCGTTGATCAATTTCAAACGCTTGATTTGGTAAAATGATTGTACGTAATTTTTCTTCTAAATCTGCTTGGATTTTTTTGTTCAATTCAAACTTATCTGAAGTTTCGGCATCAAACTCTACATTTCTGCCACCACCAAATAGAATCCTTTGATCTATTATTCTGAAATAATAATAACCTTCATCAAAGTGATAAATTCCTTTAAGTTTTAAATTTTCTATTGGGTTTGTAATTAATACTTGACCTCTTCCTGGTTTTATATTGATGTTTGGAAATAATTTTGGTGTAAAAGCATTCGTACAAACACACACTTTTTTAGCTTTTAATATAAGTTGATTGTTTACTATCTCAACTTTATTATCTTTTTCTATAATTTCTTGAACATCAAAACCTGTTTTTACTTCTATACCTAGACTATAAGCTTTTTGAAGTAAAGCACGCATCATTTTACCGGTATCAAGTTCACCTTCTGCCTTGCTTTCTATTACTTTTTTTACTTTAGCTGAAAAGTCGAAATTATTATTTATAACATGAAAAATATTCTTTTCAAATAAAGGGAAAAGCATTTTATTGACAGCCTCTAACTCTTGAAGGCATTTATCATTTTCATCAAAAAGTAATTCGTAAGAACCATTTTCTTGGTAGCCAATATTTGTATCTCCCAATTTTTTTCTAAGAATTTCTAATCCTTGTTTTCGTAGATTTACTAATTCTATAACTTCTTGCGCTGTATGGTTTTTTAAATCGTCTAAAATTTCTGTTAAACTACCGACACAAGCGAAACCTGCATTTTTAGTACTAGCACCAGTTGGTAGAAGTCCTTTCTCTAATACTACAATATGTAAAGAAGTCTCTTTTTCTTTTAACGAAATAGCTGTTGAAAGTCCTGTAATTCCAGAGCCAATTATACATATATCGTAATTTGTGAATGAATTTTTTTCCCAGTATGAAAGCATTGGATTGATTTAATTCGGATTATTGTTTTTAGGTATAAATATAGCCAAATAAAGTTTTAATTCTTCGTCTTCCTAATTGATTATTCTTTTCGAAGTTATACTTTTTCTGTCAATAAAAAAATCCCAAATCAATTCAATAATTTGGGATTTATCTAGTATCTAAAAAAAAACTTACGCTTTCGCGCTTTCTTTTTTAATCAAGTTTAATGCAGAACCTTCTTTAAACCATTCTATTTGTGCTTCATTATAAGTATGTGCTACTTCAAACTTCTCAGTAGAACCATCTTTATGCGTCAATACAATTTCTAAGTTTTTACCAGGCGTAAAGCTTGTTAAACCTAATAAATCTATTGTATCATCTTCTTGAACTTTAGAATAGTCTGTTGGGTTTATAAACGTAAGTCCTAACATTCCTTGTTTTTTTAAGTTAGTTTCATGAATTCTAGCAAAAGATTTAACTAAAACAACCATAACACCTAAATGTCTTGGCTCCATAGCTGCATGCTCTCTAGAAGAACCTTCACCATAGTTTTCGTCTCCAACTACTATTGTTGTAATTCCTGCTGCTTTATATTCTCTTGCCGTTGCAGGAACTGCATTATAGTCACCAGTAATTTGACTTTTTATTTTATTTGCTTCTCCATTAAATTCATTGATAGCACCAATTAAACAGTTGTTTGAAATATTGTCTAAGTGTCCTCTATATTTCAACCATGGACCTGCCATAGAAATATGATCTGTAGTACATTTTCCTTCTGCTTTTATCAATAATTTCATTCCTTTAAGTTCTTGACCATTCCAAGCATTAAAAGGTTCTAATAATTGTAATCTATCAGAATCTGGATTTACTTTTACTACAATTCCAGAACCATCTTTTGCAGGCTCAATAAAACCAGCATCTTGAACATCAAATCCTTTTGGTGGTAATTCTACACCTGTTGGTTCAGCTAATTTTACTTGCTCGCCTTTATTGTTTGTTAAAGTATCTGTAATTGGATTGAAATCTAATTTTCCTGACAATGCAATTGCTGCAACCATTTCTGGTGAAGCTACAAATGCCATTGTGTTTGGATTTCCATCGGCTCTCTTTTTAAAATTTCTATTAAAAGAGTGAACGATTGAATTTACTTCTTCTTTTTCTGCGCCTGGTCTATCCCACTGTCCAATACAAGGACCACATGCGTTTGTAAATATTTTTGAACCTAAGTCTTCAAATGTTTTTATAAAACCATCTCTTTCTGCAGTGAATCTTACTTGTTCAGAACCTGGGTTGATTCCTAATGTTGCTTTAGCTGTTAAACCATTATCTAATGCATGTTGTACAATAGAAGCTGCTCTAGATAAATCTTCATAAGAAGAGTTTGTACAAGACCCTATCAAAGCCCATTCGATATCTGTTGGCCATCCATTTTTAGCTGCTGCTTCTTTCATTTCTGAAACTGGCGTAGCTAAATCTGGCGTAAATGGTCCATTTAAATGTGGTGTTAATGTATTTAAGTCTATTTCTATTACTTGATCAAAATATTGCTCAGGATTTGCATAAACTTCATCATCTCCTTTTAAATGTTCTCTTACCGTATTTGCAGCATCTGCCACATCTGCTCTATCTGTAGCTCTTAAATATCTATCCATAGAGTCGTCATAACTAAATGTAGAAGTTGTAGCTCCTATTTCAGCACCCATATTACAAATTGTTCCTTTACCTGTACAAGATAAATTATCTGCTCCTTCACCAAAATATTCAACTACTGCACCAGTACCACCTTTAGCGGTTAAAATACCAGCTACTTTTAAGATAATATCTTTTGGCGCTGTCCATCCGTTTAATTTTCCTGTTAATTTAATACCAATAATTTTTGGCATTTTCAATTCCCAAGCCATTCCAGCCATAACATCTACTGCATCGGCACCACCAACACCAATAGCTATCATACCTAACCCACCAGCATTTACTGTGTGAGAATCTGTACCTATCATCATTCCACCTGGAAATGCATAATTTTCTAATACTACTTGGTGAATAATCCCTGCTCCTGGTTTCCAAAATCCGATACCATATTTTGAAGAAACTGATTCTAAGAAATTAAAAACTTCATTGTTTTGATTCAATGCATTTTGTAAATCTTTACTAGCACCTACTCTTGCTTGAATTAAGTGATCTAAGTGTGTTGTAGAAGGTACTGATACTTTCTTTTTACCTGCTTGCATAAATTGTAATAAAGCCATTTGAGCTGTTGCATCTTGCATAGCTACTCTATCTGGCGCAAAATCCACATAAGAATTTCCTCTTGGATAGTTTTCCATTGGAGAATCTACATGTAAATGCGCATACAAAATCTTTTCTGTGAGCGTTAATGGTCTTTGTAAGATTTCTCTTGCTTTGGCAATTTTTTCAGGGTAACTTGCATAAACCTTTTTGATCATATCTATATCGAAAGCCATATATTGATTTTATATTTTGAAAATTCATGCGAAGTTACAAAATTTGCATTTAAAAGTCGAATAATTGGTCCATTAAGTGTATAAACAATTCAAAAAACAAAATATTTATTCTCGATAAGCAAAAACTCAAAAAAAACTACCCTATTATCTTGTTCACAAAATAGTTACTTAATGTTTTAGGGTTTAAAGGTAGTAAATTTAAAAACTTACTAAATTAGCTTTTACATTAAGAATCTTTGACTTTAAATTGAATGCCTAAACAGTATGCAGCAATTTACTATTTAAAATTCCAGAATTATTTACAAACTTAAATAAATTCTGTTTTATTCTTTAAGTGATATATTACTCTGAACACTCACTAAAAAAAATATCAATATTTGATTACTTTTGTAAAAATTAGCTTAAAACAAATGAACGCTGGAAACATAAAAAAAATGCACGTAAAATATTTTGATGAAAATCAAAATATTTTGGAGGAAATTCAATATCATCTTCCTATAGGGAATGAAAAGGTACATATGAATGCTTTGATTGGAAAAAAGATACAATTTGTTTATGAAGGACTTATTAACTGCGTAGTTTGTGCTAAGAAAACAAAAAGTTCTTTTGGACAAGGTTCTTGTTACTCGTGCTTTATGAATGCGCCTCAAAATGCCCCTTGTATTTTAAAACCTGAACTTTGTCAAGCTCATTTAGGTAAAGGTAGAGATGTAGTATGGGAAAATACAAATCATAACAAAGAACATATTGTTTATTTAGCAAAATCTTCCGCTATAAAAATTGGTGTTACTGGAGATTTTCCATTAACAAGGTGGATAGACCAAGGTGCCTCTGAAGCAATTTTATTGGCAAAAGTTCCTTATAGGCAATTGGCAGGTGAAATAGAGGTTTTATTGAAAGACTATTATACCGATAAAACCAACTGGCGAAGAATGCTTAAAAATGAAATTTCTACTATTGATTTAATAGAAGAAAAAGAAAATTGTTACGAATATTTACCAGAAGAGTATCATGAATTTATAGATGAAACTGATGAGGTTTTTACTATAAATTTCCCTACTAAAGAGTATCCAAAATCTATTAAAAGTGTTGGATTTGACAAAGTACCTATTATAGAATCTACCTTAAAAGGTATCAAAGGTCAATATTTATTTTTAGAGAACAACCAAGTACTAAACATGAGAAAACATACTGGCTATTATTTGAGTTTGAATGTTTTAAATTAAATTGAGGCTATGAAAAAAACTACATCAAAGGCAAGAATCTTTTCTCTATAGCGTTCAACAACAACTCATAAGCTTTATTTTCTTCCGTTACCCAATTCATTTTTTCTGTCCAACTTACTACAAAAGACAATGCGTCAGCTTCTGTTCTAGTAGAATTTATTTCTTTTATAAATTGATTATAAATGTCATTATTTTCATTAAACAGTTCTACTTTGAAAATAAAACTTTTGTTAAGATCTATTATCTCACGCATATCTCTTTTTGGCATAGTAATTTGGCGTTGAAACTCAATTGTTTTTTCAAACGTTTCACTTTTTAGATCAGTGACAGTCTGCTCGTCAACAATTTCTTCTTCAACTGGAGACTCAATTGTCATAGATGTTTCAATTTTTTCAACTACTATCTCTGGTATTTCAACACTTGAAGAAACTAGCTTTTCTGAAGTAACACTAGAAACAATTTCTTCTTGAATTTCAATTTCAATATTTTCAATTTCATCATAAAACATCAATACATTCTCTTTTATTAAAGCTTTTTCTAAAGAAGACACATTTTTGAAGTCAGTATCCGCTAAAGATTTATACAACCAATTAATTTTACCAATAAGTGATTTGAGTTTTTCTTGATTTGCCATAATTGTGTACTTCTTTTTATTAAACAACGAATTTAATTGTATTTATAATATTTTTTAGCCTATAAATTAAAAAAATGATTATTCTTCTGCTATTTTTGGGAGATGTTCATAGAACCAAGTATAAATAATGTAAAAAAAGGATGGATTGAGGTCGTCTGCGGCTCTATGTTTTCAGGTAAAACAGAAGAACTTTTGAGACGATTAAAGCGTGCAAAATTTGCAAATAAAAAGATAGAAATTTTTAAACCTGTTGTTGACACCCGTTATGATGACTCTGATGTTGTTTCTCATGATAAAAATAAAATTCGATCTACACCTGTTACACATTCAGAAAATATTCTTTTATTAGCCGATGATTGTGAAGTAGTAGGTATAGATGAGGCTCAATTTTTTGACATGGGCTTAATTGAAGTTTGTGAAAAATTGGCAGTTTCTGGGAAACGTGTAATAATTGCTGGTTTAGATATGGATTTTAAAGGGCAACCTTTTGGACCTATTCCTAATTTATTGAGTATTGCAGATTACATTACTAAGGTACATGCTATTTGTATGGTTTGTGGAGATATTGCTTTACACTCTCATAGATTAGTAGAAAATGACAAAACAGTATTACTCGGAGAAACCGAAAGCTACGAACCAAGATGTAGGTGTTGTTTTCATTTGGGAGATAAGGTGAGTAGTAAATAAAAGGAAAAGATGTCACATAGCATACTAATAGTAGATGATGAAAAGGATATTTTAGAATTTCTAGAATACAATTTAAAGAAGGAAGGCTTTAAAACGTTAAAGGCTACCAATGGTCTCGAAGCTCTAAAAATAGCCGAAGAAGAAAATCCTGATATGATAGTACTTGATATGATGATGCCTATACTAACCGGTATAGATACTTGTAAAGCATTGAGAGAAAAACCTCAGTTTCAAGATACTATCATCGTTTTTTTAACTGCAAGAAATACAGATGAAGCAGAAATAGAAAGCTTTGAAGTTGGGGCAGATGATTATATTTCTAAACCAATAAGACCAAAAGTTTTTGTTAAAAGAATAAACGCTATTTTAAAAAGAAGATTAAGGGAAGAAAGCGATAGTAATTTTAGACAATTCAATAAACTAAGCATCGATTTAGCTAAAAGAAAAGTTTTTATTGAAAATCAGGTTGTTAAAGATATTCCAAAAAAACAATTTCAAATACTTCAACTATTAACTTCAAAACCAGAAAAGTATTTTTCTAGAGAAGAAATTTACACTAAAATTTGGGGAACTGATATTATTGTTGGTGACAGAACCTTAGACGTACATATTCGAAAACTTAGAGAAAAAATAGGTTCTGTGTTCATAAAGACTAGTAAAGGAATCGGTTACGCATTTATTCCAAGCGAATAATAAATATTTTCTATATCAAAATAACAATTCAAGTATCACTTTTACACATTCATTCAACAATTTGCGACTCCAATATTAAGTTAACATTAAGTTTAGATTATTTATTGTTAGATTTAACTTTTGACTATACATTTGCAATAAATAAATAAAAACTAATTTTAAAATTGAAGAAATGAAAGAAATAATTTTTGGAACACTAGAAATTGCTGGTTCTTTAGGTATTTTTATCTACGGTATGAAATTGATGAGCGAAGGCTTACAAAAGGTAGCTGGAAACAAAATGCGTGAAATCCTTAAAGGAATGACCAAAAATAGATTTTTGGGAATTGTTACTGGGTTCGTAATTACCGCATTAATTCAATCTTCTTCTGCCACTACAGTAATGGTCGTTAGTTTTGTAAATGCTGGACTATTAACACTAACTGAATCTTTTGGCGTTATTATGGGGGCTAATATTGGCACAACAATTACACTATGGGTTGTAGCCATATTGGGTTTTAAAGTAAAGATGACTTATATAGCGATTGCTTTAATAGGTGTGTTTTTTCCTTTTATGTTTTCTTCAAAAGATAAATACAAAAACATTGCAGAATTTGTATTAGGCTTTGGTATTTTATTTATTGGTCTTGACTTTTTAAAACATTCAGTGCCTGATATTAAGAATAATCCTGAAATGGTAGAATTCTTAAAACATTTCGTTGATTTAGGCCCAATGAACTATGGTTCTATATTATTATTTGTCCTATTTGGGACAATATTAACGGTAGTAGTACAGTCTTCAAGTGCAGCTACTGCAATAACTTTAACCTTAGTAATGAAAGGGTGGATTCCTTTTGAATTAGGAGCTGCTATGATTTTAGGAGAAAATATTGGTACTACTATTACTGCAAATTTAGCTGCATTAGTTGCCAACCCTGGAGCCAAACGTTCTGCTAGTTTCCACTTTCTTTTTAATATGTTTGGTGTAGTCTGGATTTTAATATTTTTTATACCTTTTACCAATTTTATTGAAAGCTTAATGGGTGCAGGACATTTTAACGCACTTGCTGAAACTGCCGGAAAAGGAAACGAAGGAATGGCTTTAGCTTTATTTCATACCATGTTTAATATCCTGAACGTAATTATATTATTCGCTTTTGTACCTATGATGGGGAAATTGGTATACAAAATGATTCCCATAGGTTCTGATGAAGATGAAGAATTCAAACTTCAACACATTAGTACAGGTTTAATGAGTACACCTTCTTTATCTATTTTAGAAGCAAAAAAAGAATTGGTACTATTCGGTAAATTAATAGATAAAATGTCTAATAACGTTTTTGATTTATTCTTTGAGACACAAAAGAAACCGCAAAAACTAATTGAAAAAATCAGAGAAAGAGAAGACATTACAGATAGAATGGATCTAGAGTTAACAAACTTCTTAACCAAAGTTGCCGAGTCTGATTTAACAAAAGAAACCTCTTCTTTGATTCATAGAATGATGAGTATTTCAAATGATTTAGAAAGAATTGGAGATATCTATTTTGAGATTACTAAAAACTATGAAAGACTGAAGCAAGAAAATGTTGAGCTACCTGCTAATGCAAAAGAAGAAATTAAAGACATTATGAACTTGGTAATAGAAGCTATCAAGTTTATGAGAAACAATTTAGATGAATCTAAAGAGCAAATTACTGAAGAGAAGGTTATTGCTATAGAAAATCAAATTAATGCGAAACAAAAAGCAATTTTTGTAAGCCACTTTAATAGATTAGAAAAAGGAGTTTATTCTCCTAAGCAAGGTGTTTTATTTATTGACTTTGTAAAAAGAGCAGAAAGAATTGGCGATCACATTATTAATGTGCAAGAAGCTATTTACAACAAAACAAGCTTATTTAAAGATTAAATAAATAAAAATTTCTAAAAAAGAGTTTACCCATTGGTAAGCTCTTTTTTTAGGATTTCTTAAAAAAACTTACCCTTATTTTAAATTTCACTTAAGGTTCATTTTGTAACACGACTAATAGCAAAATGAGCTTCATTAAGGTTAATCCATCTGACTAAACTAAATCAACATAATAAAAAACAAAATATGAAAAAACTAATTATTCTCTTGATTACTTTTGTTACAATACAAAATGTTCAATCGCAAACAGTTCAAGACTTACAAAAACAATTAAAT
>TARA_B110000037_G_scaffold98591_1_pt1 | contig 10352 bp, 6 predicted proteins | sample TARA_B110000037 | Tara Oceans TARA_B110000037 (sample SAMEA4397196) | marine metagenome | biome: Polar Biome; feature: [MIX] marine epipelagic wind mixed layer (ENVO:01000061); material: water (ENVO:00002006), including particulate matter (ENVO:01000060) such as... | depth 10-100 m
CCAGCCGGTAAGGATGATGTGGCGGGCCCCACGATAGGACCAGACAGAAAGGATTTTCACTGTCGCGCTCTTTTAAATAATCGATGGTATGGGTGGTCTGTGCCTCGGCATCCCAACCCGGCCAAATCTTTAGATCACCCTCGTTGTCGGTGTAATAGGAGCGGTTATAATTGTGCTCGAAATTAGCCCCCATCCAGTATTCAAACCCCTGACGGCGCGGCCCCGGCGGCACCGGAGCTGGGCGGTTCGGTCCATCAAGATGCCACTTTCCAATATAGGCAGTATCGTAACCGGCAGCCTTGAAGCAGTGCGCGATGCTGACCTCATTGGTTTTCAGTGGAATATCGTTGATCACCAGCCCCGTCGAGGTAGGCGTGCGACCGGTAATCAATGAACCCCGGTAAGGACCGCAGACCGGCAGCATTGAGATTGCATTGTTGAAGATCGTGCCACTTTTGGCAAAAGCATCTATGTTCGGTGTCTGCACGGGCTCTTCGCCAGCGTAACCAACAGAGCTGGCCCGCAATTGGTCAGCAAGAATAACTAATACGTTTGGTTTTAATTTGGTCAAGTGTTTTTCCTTAGCTTTTTACATTAAGATAAACGGGGCTGCTCCAGGCCCTGTGGAAATCGGTTTGTACTACGCGAACCCAATAGGCTTGTTCACCATCACCGGATGCCTCGTCGGTGTACTCGAATCTAGTGTCACAAATGTCGCCCTCCGTGTGCAAAGTGCTGGCGGTTACATATTGCTCCAGTCCACCCAAATCCCAACGCAGGTTGCCCTTGCGGGCATCGCCAACGCTAAACGTTAAATCGGCTGGCCCGGCCTTGAATGTAATGAGCGCATCGTCAGGTCCGTCGATATAGAGCAGAACCCCTTCTTCCTGCCCAGAGGTTACTGAACGCCAATTGACATGGCCCTCATCCCAATCATCAATCCCATACTTGGCGGTATAAATATTAAGAGGGGTTGCGCCTGTTATGCGCCCGCCTGTCATTTCTAGACCGCCATCCCATTTCATAAACCTGCCGCGGTCCTGATGTGTCGCACCTGACCAGATGATTTTGATCAAGTTGGGATTGCGTTGTTCTGGATTAGGCGTAATACGCGTCAATTCCTGACTACGGTTAAATAGCGCTATGTATTCAATGGGGGCAGTCCCATAAATAGTGCCGCTGATTTTGATAGGGCCCTGGGTCGTTGTAATGACACCCATCCGGTGCCCATTGGCGGTGATCTCAAGATATAACCTGGCACCTGTGGTACCGTAACAGTTACGCGCCATCATGCCGTCGTAAATGCCCTGGCGTGAATGTTCAGTCGTACTGACGGCTCCAAGTCCCCCCAGCACCGTCATTTCTGGTGTCGATGGGTAGGCCAGACCGGGCCTGCAGGTATGATCGTCACTGGCACCGACAACACCGACCTTGACGCCAGCGGCGAGAAATTCATGCAGACGCCATTCGAACACACCATGGTTTGAGCAAATCTCAAACACCGGTTCAAGCTCGGGATCCTGGGCCTCAAAATCGGAGCGCCGACCGCCAATGTGAGGTACCATGATGACCTTTTTTCCGGTCTCGGAAATGTATTTGCGCATCCGGGCTTGCAGATCACGAGCATGAACAGCTTCTGTCTCACCAGCACCCTCGGCAACTTCTTCTGGCCAAAGCTGCCAGTGACTGCTTCGGAATATGGGACCTTCATCATCAAGAAACAGAACGTTGCGATCACCGCCGGTCCCCGTCGGTCCGGACCATTCCCAGCCGAAGAAAGCAGCAAACCGGCCGGGCTGATTGTGTTTTTGAGCGGCCTGGCGAACTTCTTCAAGATCATCGTCGGAAAGGATAAAGTCGTTGCCTTGATGCGTTGTGAAATCGATGGCCGCACAGTCGCGTGCATAAGCAAAGTATTCGTCCGGCGAACCGACCCCGACTGTGGATGCCGTCTGGGCCTGAGTATCGCCCCAACATATTATCTCCTCGGCATTGTTGCCAACGACAATTGGGTTCGTAGTCGCCAATACGGTCTCACCGTCTTTTAAGTCTAATCGACGAACACCTTCACCCTCCAGGATGACCCCCTCGAGCCATGTGGCGCGACCCGTTGATTGGGAAAGGTTAAGTTCGACAATAGGATCGGCATCCAATGTAAGGCCGTTAGCATCAAGCGGTGTTGGGTTACCAAATTTGTCATTACCGCGCACCTGAACGCGGAACGGTTTGCCTGCCTGAACCAGTGTCGGGGCGACGACACTGTAATATTCTGAAGGCCCTGTGAGAATACGGAAATTAGGCGACTTGCAATAAACCCGTTTGTATTCACCGGAGCTGAGAGGATCTAAAAAGACGGCAAAATCACTTGCACTTTCGGGGAACGACTGAACGCCAAGACCACGCGATCCACCTGATGTGTCACCAAGCACGACGGTGATTGTGTCGCCGGGATAGAGCGGCCCGCCAGCGAGACGAACGACAGTGACCCCGTTGAACGGTCGTTTGTGACCACGGTGATCAAAGTAAGTCCCGAAATGTGATCCATCACGCGAGCAGGTCACGGTTGCGTAATTATCTGCGACTGGGTCGTCAAATTGCGGGTGACCAAAGTCCGCCTGACGACGTGTGCCAATCTTTAATCCACCTCCAACATCCATGGCATATGTTCCGACAGTGAATGTCAAAGTCCATGTTGAAAAGCTGCCAACAATCACATCGCTAGTCGGCGAGATCGTTACCGCTCCCCAGGTTTCAACAGTTGATGGATCGTTGTTGCGTTCGGTAATTTTACCCATGACTACTGGTTCTCGATTGAATGTTCAGGTGAATTATGTTATCGCGTCCCACCCACCACCCAGCTTATCCGCAAGGAAGCTGGGTGGCTTTGGGAAGATAGGATGCCAAGTGAGGGACACCCGTCGGAGATTACGAACGTTACTCTACGAGAATGTCGAGGTCCGTCGCCATTTGCCTGTAGCGTTTAAAGTCACTTGCTATATGTTTCGAGAACTCTTCGGGGCCCATGTAACGCGGCATATCACCTACAGCCTTGACCATTTTTTTCCAGCCTTTACGAGCCATCGTTTCCTGGACCGCCTTGGCCCATTGGTCGACAATCGCTTTCGGCAAATCTTTTGGACCAATCACTCCACGCCAGCCAAAAATATCGACATTCGGATATCCCTCTTCCGTGTAGGTCGGCACATCAGGGAAGGCTTTTAATCGTTCTTTGGTGGTCACGGCGAGGGCGCGGACTTTTCCACTTTCAATGAAATCAATCGCAGAAACAAGATTGGTTTGATGGAAATCGGCCTCACCTCGAAGCAATCCAGCCATGGATTTGCTGCCACCCTTGTAAGGAATCGCAATAGCAGAATCGTTGCCAAGTCCAGCTGTCTTCAACAAGAGGTGAACACCGAAGTAGTGTATTGAACCAGCACCCGCGTGCGAAAACTTAAGCTTGCCGGGTTTTGCCTTAATAGCATCCAGAAGGTCCTTGACGTTCTTATAGGGAGAATCGGCTCTAACGATCAAAACGTTCGGGTTCATTTGGGTCATAGCGATAGGTGTATAATCTTCAGGCGTATAGCCCGCTGATGTATTCATTGCTGGAAACAAAACATGGCCACCGATCATACCTTCCATTAGGAGATAACCATCAGGTTTTGCTTTGAGCGCAAAATTAATGCCAATCCCTCCGGACCCGCCCTTTTTGTTAACAACGATGATCGGTTGCCCGATGTGTTCCTGTATATTGATCGCCATGATTCGTGCCGCGGTATCCGTGGAACCGCCGGCCCCAGATGCGACAACCAATTTGATCGGTTTGTCGGGATAGTCTGCAGCACTGACGGGCGCTGTGAAGATTGCGGCGGATGCCATGACAGTTACGCTCAGTAGACCTTGTTTTAATAAATGCCTCATATTGTGCTCCTGTTAAATGTTAGGTGTCGTACTTAGAACTCGTCACGGATGTTCCCCCCGCTTTAATCGCTAATAATTTTTGCGGCTTTCGTCCCCTTGAGACGCCAATGTAAATAAACGGATGCCCCCGCACTTAGCGCTGCGAGAGCAAGAAAACTGATAGAGATCGTGCTGCTTACAAAAATATCCAAAGAGCCACTGGAGATTATCAGGGATTTTCGTAACTCATTTTCAAACAGTGGGCCGAGAATGAACGCGATGGCGAAGGGTGCCGCCGGAATTTTTTGTGTCCGCATTAAAAACCCGAAGAAACCGACCCCATACATGGCTAAAACATCGATCATCGTACCGCGCACTGCATAGGTTCCATAAGTCGCCAATATCAAGACCACAGGAAATAAAATTTGGGTTGGCATCCGGACCACCCATTTCGCCATGCTGATGACACCAGTGCCAACAATGAGGAGAAATATCAAAGCGACAAATAGCAACAAAAATACGCTATAAACAAAATCGGGGGAAGATTCAAAAAGCATTGGGCCGGGGCTAAGGCCATGTATGACCAGTGCCCCCATCAATACGGCGGTCGTTGTATCGCCAGGAATCCCAAGACTCATCATTGGTACCAGGGCGGGTCCACAAACCGAATTATTACCAGCTTCGGCACCGGCAACGCCCTCCAGTGAACCGTTGCCAAACTCCTCGGGTGTCTTGGAGAACCGTTGCGCCAGGAAATATCCAAGAAATGCCGCCGGGCTACCGCCCAGTCCGGGTAGCGCACCGAGCAGTGATCCTCCAGCGCAGGAACGTAAATATATCGGCCAAAAACTGAAAAATTTACGGAAAGAAATACCTGGCCCCATATCACCCACACTAACCGAGTCACGTGACTTATAGGCCTCAACTCCGCGGACGATGATTTCCGGAATCGTGAACAGGCCGACCAACAAGGTCAGAATGTGCATACCAGCTTGAAAATCAGAAACTCCAAATGTAAAACGGCTGGACCCATGAATTGGGTCCTGGCCGATTGTCGCAATCAGAAAGCCAAAACATGCGGCGATGAGACCCTTCAATAAAGAATCTCCTGACACCCCAGCGATAATGGTTATAGCAAAGACGATCACTGCGAAAACTTCAGCAGCACCAAATTCTAATGCAAACGTCGCGACAATGGGGAAGATAACTAGCGCCACAACTGTAGACAAAATACCGGCCGTAAATGATGCGTAAAGTGCCATTTCCAGTGCTTGGCGCGCTTTGCCCTGACGGGCCAACGGGTAGCCATCAATAACGGTTGCAGCAGCGTTTGGTGTTCCCGGTGTGGCTATCATGATTGCAGTTACGGAACCGCCATAAATAGCCGTCACATAAATTCCTAATAACAACGCTATGGCAGATTGTGGGTCCATGAAGAATGTGAGAGGCAAGGCGATGACAACGGCCATGATTCCTGTCAATCCAGGCGTCACACCAACAAACATTCCCCAAAGCACACCGGCGAAGCACGCTGCAATGACATTCCAGTGAAGGATGAGTTTAAGGCTTTGTAAGAGAACGTCGAAATCTATCATATGATCACCTAAGCCACCCCACCGGTGAGATGGCGTGCGCCCTCTAACCATTCCATAATGCCGAACCACGGAGTTGGAAACAGAACGTGGGCAATTTTTTCAAAGAAATACCACAGTAAAACAGGCAGAATGATAGCGATCACGCCGATCAACCAAACCCGACGTTCACCAAAATAATAAATCATTGCGGCCACACCGAGCGCCGCGCCCAGTGTCATGCCGACAAAATAAATGGCGACGATGTAGCCGACGCAAACCACGGCCGTGCCGCCAGCCAGTAGCCAGTCCATTTTGCGAGCTTTACCCTGTGCCGGTTGGCGCAAATAAACGGTAAAGCTTTGGATAAGGTAAATGACGCTCAGACCAGTGAGCATCAGAAACAATACATTTGGTAAAAACGCAGGGGAGTTAGCGGTCCCCGCAACTTTGGATGGCACATAGACAGCCGCTGGTACAAGCAGTAAATAACCAGAAAGCCCCGCAGTAAGGCAAAGAATGGCGGCAACAACATCACCGCGCCGGGTCGGTGTTTCCAATTCAACGGCTGGCATCGGGCTCGGTAGTTCGCTTGTCACGCTATCTATTGCCACGCTAAAAAGCCTCCATTAGAAATTTTAACAAACTTATATCTGAGCATCATTGCCATATATCATGAGCTATTTTTTAACATAGGAGAAGTATCTATTTTCTATATTTATTATCGGTTTTCCCTATATAAAAAATTTACCAGCTTAATTATTGGGGTCCATAAAGGTAAGTGGGATATTGGGGATCCACAAAGATAAGTCGGACAAAAGGGCCGGAGTGAAAGAGCTGTCCCGGCCTCTTGTCACCGTGGATTGTTGACCTGTGTACAGATTAGTCAAAACTCCTGTTGTGGCATCAATAATCTTTGATGACGATGTTTCGTCGCGAACGAGTTCAATACAGCGCCCTGAGGCATCGATCAAAGAAACATTAACCTCATCTTCATCAGGTAAATATTTGTGACCTTGCGCTAGGGCACCATTCAGGTTTCGGACAACATTAAACGCAGGTCTCGGGTTATAAAACCGGTCCACGATACCATGTCGTCGATAGTATCCACGGTCGACATCGGCAAAGGTGTCGATGTATACATGGACATCTTCATGGGCCCACGTGACAGCAAGAGCTTCGGCAACACGTGCAGCAGCCCAGTCATCATCCAGTTGCTTCAATCCCGGTGCACCAACGGTCATGCGCACATGCAGTGATGCCTTCAAGCCATGCGGTCGGCAAACATTGCTGGCGGCGCGGGCTGTCTGCCACGGCGACATTAACCCTTCAGTGCGAAATACAAGGCCATCGACACCGCCCAATTCGGCCACCCTTGCTATATGATCTGTATCTTCCGAGGTATACCCGTGCACAATCATATGGTGGTAAGTCCCGCTTGCTTTTTCCTGATCCTCTTTGGTCCGAATTCTCGACAAATAAAGCGCGACGCCTGCTCTTTTCACTGTTTCCCGGGTGGTGTTGACGACCTCTGGCAGGTTCCCAGTAGTATCGCAGATTTCCCAAATATCTATGAGACCCTTCGCAGCACTCACGGCATCCAGAAGGCGTTGGTCTGGTACACCAAACGAAAACAAGGTGAATTGGAAACCTTGGCACGCACAATCATCAAGACGCTTGCGATGGTCCGGGTCGAAGAGATCACTGACAGGAATACGTACGCGTTTAACACCTGTTTCAATCAATGCCATCAGGGCATAGTCATTTCGCATTCGCTTTCGATCAAATTCGTCGAGCGACCCCGAGGGGGGAATCTCAATAATCTCAAGCCAGTTCTGGCGCATATCAAATCCAAAACGTGTATTCGGGTTTTGCAAAGGGTGAAGGGGCATCACTTTATTGGTTGGCTCGTCATCTGTGGCACCTGGTTCTGTGAACTCTCCGAACGTTCTCACCCATTGGCAAAAGTGCCCGTTTTCGTGAACATGAACGAGAAAATACCCAAGCTTGGCAAGATCACTTCGCCCCCCTTCCGTTCCGGGCAACGGTGTTGCCCGGTACATCTCGGAATAATCCTGACGAACGAAGGCGGTCGACGGCAGCGCGTAACAATCTGTCACGCCAAATCTGTTGTACCAAAAATTATGGACATGGCCTGAAAACTGAGCCTCAGCCTCATAACGTTCCATTAAACCCAATAACCAGGATCGACCCGGTTCGGCAATATTGTCGAAATGTTCGTCTTCGTCCGGGGTCGTGAGGAACAACGGGTAGTGCATGTGCACAAAAATCCGCTGGCCACTCTCAGAAGCCCTAGCCATCTCAGCCTCCAGCCACACCTTCTGCTCGGCTTCTGCGACTAGCCCAGAGTTCAAAATTTGCGAGTCTACAATAAAAAAACGGCAACCCTGACTCTCAATGCTTTGGTAATTGACTCCGAATGTTTTGGTCCAAAGCGCAATGTACTCATCGCAGGCAACCGCTCCCGGGCTCCAGGTAATAGGCTTGTCGCCAATATCATGATTGCCTGGCACGAGATAAAGGGGGTGACGTAATTCAGCGATCTGTTCATGAAAACACTTGGCGGCTTGTGTGTAGAGGTCTTCCACTGCCGGTACGGGATGTACTATATCGCCTAAGTGAATGACTAAGGCGAGATCTTGCTGGTTTAGCTCCCGAACAACATGACGAAGGCGTGCGTTTGCACGCTTATTAATCTCAAACTCGGAATTACATTCTGTCTCGCTATAGTTTACATGCGTATCTGCGACCACACCATATTTGAACAATTTCTTACCTAAAGTCGCTGGCATAGTTATAGGCATCGTCATCTCCCTTTGATTAGTAACAAAGCCCATAAAATCTCTTATGGCAATTTTGATTTTATTGTTGACGGTACATTGACATAGGGAAAATATTAATTTCCTATCTTATGGATAGGTATTTACAATGATAGGTGATCGCCATGAAATATACTCAAGTTCGTTCTTTCCATGCCGTCGCAAAGGCCGGAAGTTTTACCGGAGCTGCAAAGGACTTGAATGTTTCCCAACCAACAATCACCGAACAGGTTAAAGAACTCGAAGCAACCTATGGAATAGAAGTGTTCAACCGCGCCCAGCGCAAGGTTAAATTGACTGCGACGGGAAGGTCTTTGTTCGAAATCACCCAAAGACTGTTCGGTGTGGTTGGCGAAACGGAATCATATTTGCGAGCTGCTGGGGATTTTGGCGCGGGACATTTACGCATATCGTCAGTTCTTCCCTTTTTTAATATTGATATGATTACGGCCTTTCGTGAAAACTATCCAAAAGTCAAAATCTCCGTATCTTCCGGCAACTCCGCAACCATATTGGAAAGTCTCTTGGCATACGAATCGGATGTGGGTGTCCTGTCCGATCACGACCCTGATCACCGGCTCTATACCCGCATCCACGACAGCCATTTTGTTGTGGCGATTGTCAGCTGCGATCACCCCTTGGCCAAACGCAAGAACATTCATCTTGCGGATTTAGATGGCCAACCCATGGTGCTCAGAGAAGTCGGCTCGAACACCCGACGGGTATTTGAAACAGCCATCGTCACGGCTGGGGTTGTGCCGGATGTAATCATGGAAATTGAGAGTGGTGAAGCCGTCCGCGAAGCCGTAGCCATAGGACATGGTATTGGCATATACGGAGAGCTTGCCTTACCCTCAGATCCCCGTCTAAAAGCTTTGCCAATTGTCGATGCTGAAATGAAGGTCAATCGCTATCTGGCTTGCCTGAAGGAACGTCGGAACGAGCTTTTGGTTGAAGCCTTTTTCAGTGTGGCGAGCCCAAACCGTTGATCAACGTAACAGAACGTCGGAGTAGAGCATCAATTTGCCAAGCAATAAGAAGGGGCCGCTTTGGGTCAACAACGGCCCTTTTGGGCGGCTAGAAATAGGGTCTGATATTACCCTCAATAACGGACATCAAAGCTGCCGCTTTACCAGTGCTGAGAATTGTTCAATATTTTCACCATAGGCGATAAGTGGTCGAGCCTCGATTTCAGTTTCGATGTCTCTAAGCAAACTCAGCATTTGGTCAAAAGGCCCCTACGCCATTTTTGGATCTATAAGTTTCATGATTAAATCTTGAGCCTCATACAGTTGGGTGGGGACCGTTGCTCTTTGTTTGAAGTACATTAATTATATCTCTGCGTCTTGGGAATTTCGAAATATCTCAAGATAATTTGACAAATAATTCCTGCCTGGAAAGTTTTACCGACATCCCGAGACACGGCTAGCCAAACCCGGCAAAACGCGAGTGTCCTGAGACGAGGGAAAGCCGCGCTATTAAAAGAGGCGATCTATGTCGCGCTGTAAAATGCGCAGATGAAAATATCTCGGTAATTACAGATTGCTAAAAAATTAGAAAATTGGAAATTTCCTTGGGTCCTCCCACACGCTTTCGCGAGTACCTGTCAGAGGGGTACCCGGGGGGTCGGGTTGCTGTTCCTCGTATTAGTGCGGGCGAAATACAATCAAAATCCACCTTCAAACCGTAGCGAAACTACCTGCTTGTGTCCTCTGTGTGTCCACTATGCATTTTCAATGTTGAAAAATATCGCTTATTATTGTGAATCGTAGACATTTTTCTATATAATGATGTGATTTTAAACAAAAAAAACCCTGATTAAATAAATAATCAGGGTGAGTCTAAACAGGGAGGCTTTACGTCTGGGAGACGTAGGAGTCGCCATGTGGGCGATCCTTGTTTCGGGCCGAAGCCCAAAGGGAGGTCAAACGTTGCTATACAATATTTGATATTAGCAATATATTAGTGAGAAGCGTGGTATACCACCGCTTATATTGCATTGCGCCCATGCACCAAACGCATAACAGTTCAAACTCAG
>TARA_B110000037_G_scaffold139332_1_pt1 | contig 10319 bp, 9 predicted proteins | sample TARA_B110000037 | Tara Oceans TARA_B110000037 (sample SAMEA4397196) | marine metagenome | biome: Polar Biome; feature: [MIX] marine epipelagic wind mixed layer (ENVO:01000061); material: water (ENVO:00002006), including particulate matter (ENVO:01000060) such as... | depth 10-100 m
CTGCACATGGCATGGCTTTAACTTATTTTTTGCGTAATTGGACTTTACCCGGTGTAAGCGCTAAAAATCCTCATCCAAGAACTACTGATGATCATTTTGCAATTGAATTAGTACCAAAGGATATGAAAAATTACTCAAAAGAAGACCTGAGTAATCTATTGAAAGAAACTGGAACAGTTGAAGTATTTGAAAAGTAATAGGATTAATAAAATTAATATGTCAATAAAATCTATTGCCTCTCTTTTAGGATTCTTAGTCATAGGAGGGATTATTTTGAATTCTTGTAAGTCCGATCCTAATAGCCCAGGTGTAGAATATATGCCTGATATGTATCGTTCTCCTTCTTATGAGACTTATGGTGTTGGGATAGAAAAAAATGGTATGTCGGCAAGAATACCTGCAGAAAATTCTATATCACGAGGTGAAGATAACTTGCCTTATGCTTACTCTGAAACGTTTGAAGGATATGAAGCTGCAGGAGCTAATTTGAAGAATCCCCTAGCTAATACTGAAGAAAATATAGCAAAAGGAAAAGCTGTTTACATGCGATTTTGTGTTCATTGTCACGGTAAAAAGGGAAAGGGAGATGGAACTGTTCCAACGAACAGTGAATATCCTAATCCTCCGGCTTATGATGAAGGTTTAAAAGATTTACCTGAAGGAAAAATGTTTCACACTTTACACTATGGTAAAAATTTAATGGGTTCTCATGCTTCTCAATTGACTAAAACCGAGAGGTGGCAAGTTGTTTTGTTTGTACAAACCTTGCAAAGGAAAAAGAAAGTTGAAAAAACTGATACTGCTCCTATGGACAGTGCAACTGCATTTGTATTAAAAAAGTAGATAGCTATCATAAAACGAGAAAAGAAATAAAATAAATGGAACAATTTACATTTTCCGCTAAAACAAAAAGAATTACCTATTTTTTAATGGGTATAGGGATAGTAGCTTTGATATATGGTATTGCTATGACCTTTGGAGAAGATGCACACCATGCAAAAATGCGCCTTTGGACTAATGTCCTTATTAATGGTTTTTTCTTTATGGGAATTGCTGCTACAGCAACATTCTTTTTTGCAGTTAATTATGCTGCTGAATCTGGCTGGTGGGTCGTTATAAAAAGAATTTTAGAAGCTATTGGTAGTTTTTTGCCTGTTGGAGCATTAATATTACTTATTGTGTTGTTTGCTGGTGCTGCTCACCAACACCATATTTATCACTGGATGGATGCTGAAGCTTTAGCCCATGACCCAATTTTAGATGGGAAATCATCTTATTTAAACTGGATGTTTATGGCTGCTCGTCAGTTAGTAATATTTGGGGCTTGGTATTTTATGTGGAGAAGGTTTCGTAAAAGATCTTTAGAAGAAGATTTGGGATACGACAGAAGTCGCCACTTCAAAAATGTACGGGATTCTGCTATTTTCTTAATTATTTTTGGTTATCCTATTTCTACATTCGTTCCTTGGGACTGGATTATGAGTATTGACGCTCACTGGTTTTCTACCCTTTTTGGTTGGTATGTGTTTTCTGGTTTGTGGTTAAGTGCCCTTGTGGTGACTACACTAATGGTAATTTGGTTGAAAAAACAAGGTTATATGGCAGATGTTAACGCCAGCCATATTCATGATTTAGGAAAATGGGTATTTGGAGTTTCCTTTTTGTGGTCCTATTTATTATTTTCTCAATTCATGCTTATTTGGTATTCAAATATACCTGAAGAAGTTACTTATTTTCAAGTACGTTTCGAAGAATTCAAAATACTATACTGGGGTATGTTTATCGTAAACTTCACATTCCCAATGATTGCTCTTATGGATAGAGATAAGAAAAGAAACTATGGGTTCTTAACTACAGTTGGTGTTCTAATCTTTATGGGACACTGGGTTGATACATACATGTTAGTTACACCGGCTACTATGAAAACTCATAGTCACTTGAACCTATTTGAAATTGGCTTGGCTCTTGGCTTTTTAGGTTTGTTTTTATTTGTGGTTTTAAATACCTTAACGAAAGCTCCTTTAATGGCGAAAAATCATCCATTTTATGAGGAAAGTAAACATCACGAAATTCATTAATTAGAATAATACTCAAATAGAAAAATACAGTAGATAACATGACTACATTTCTAATATATCTCGTTTTAATTCTAGGAATAGTTGCCCTAGTCCAGCTGGTAAGGGTATCAGAGATTTCTAATTTTTTGAATGGTGACGATGGAATTGTCGTAACAGACAAAGAAACTAATAGCTTGAGTTACGGATTGGTAATTTTCATATTTGGGTATTTTGCCTTTTATGCATGGTTGGTTTGGCGTTTTTGGGACATATTGCTACCAGAGTCTGCTTCTGAACATGGCGTGGCGGTTGATACGCTGTTTAATTTAAATATGTTGGTTATAACAATCTCGTTTGTAATAACACATCTAGCTATGGCATTTTTAGTTTTTAGATATGCTAAAACTAGAAATAAAGTGGCAACTTTTAAATCACATGACAACACTTTGGAATTGATTTGGACAATTGTTCCAACAATGATATTGGGTGTTTTGATCGTATATGGAATTAACATTTGGAATAGTGCTATGAGAGTTGTGCCAGAAGATTCAATTAATATTGAGTTATATGCTCGTCAGTTTGATTGGACGGCACGATATGCTGGTAAAGATAATATTTTGGGAAAGGCCAACTTCAGAATGATTAATGGAACAAATACCTTAGGAATAATAAGTAAGAATTCCATTGATAGTAGATTAGCAGCATACGATACAGATATTTTGGAACTTGAAGAAAGTAGAGCAAGTGTTTTCCCAGGTGGCGCTAATGATGAAGAAATTTTGGATGTAATTGCGTTACGTAAAAAACATAAAGGTTATGTAATGCAATTAAAAGCCAATAGCGAAGTAGAAGATTATTCTGTAGCGGATGATGATATATTAGTTAAAGTTGAATTTCATATTCCAATAAATAAACCGGTAAGCTTTCAGATTCGCTCTCAAGATGTCATTCACTCTGCTTATATGCCTCATTTTAGAGCACAAATGAATGCAGTTCCTGGAATGATGACACAATTCTACTTCACTCCAACTATTACAACGGCTGAAATGAGAACTAAATTGGGGAATCCGGAGTTTAATTATTTGCTTTTTTGTAATAAAATATGTGGAAGTGCACATTATAATATGCAAATGAACATTGTTGTGGAATCGGAAGAAGATTACCAAAAATGGTTGTCTGAGCAACCCAAGTTTTACACTGCAGGAAATAAATAGTATTTAAAAAGAAATTATAGAGATGTCAGGTCACAAAGAGCCATTTATTACAAAGTATCTTTTTAGCTACGATCACAAAATGATTTCGCGTCAGTTTTTATTGACGGGAACAGCCATGGCGTTTGTCGGCATGGGAATGTCCATGCTATTTAGATTGCAATTATCTTCTCCGGGAGAAAGTTTTTGGATATTGAATTTTATATTAGGTGATAAGTGGGCCCCTGGTGGGGTTTTAGATCCTAATATGTATATGTCATTAGTTACCATTCATGGAACAATAATGGTATTTTTCTTACTTACTGCTGGTTTGAGTGGTACGTTTGCAAACCTGCTTATTCCACTTCAAATTGGTGCTCGAGATATGGCTTCTGGTATGCTAAACATGCTCTCATACTGGTTCTTTTTTGGGTCTTCGGTTGTAATGATTTGTTCCCTATTTGTAGAGGCCGGACCTGCATCGGGTGGTTGGACAGTCTATCCCCCTTTGAGTGCTCTTCCACAAGCTATGCCGGGCTCTGGTCTTGGAATGACTTTGTGGCTAGTAAGTATGTCACTTTTTATTATTTCTTCATTATTAGGAGGACTTAATTATATCGTGACCATAGTCAATTTAAGAACTAAAGGGATGAAAATGACTCGTCTTCCTCTTAGTATTTGGGCATTATTTTTAACTGCGATACTGGGTGTACTTTCATTTCCGGTTCTTTTTGCAGCGGCTTTACTTTTAATTTTTGATAGAACTTTTGGAACTTCATTTTACCTAAGTGATATATTTATTGCAGGAGAGGCTCTAGATAGAACTGGTGGATCACCCCTATTGTATCACCATCTTTTTTGGTTTTTAGGTCATCCTGAGGTTTACATTATTTTATTGCCATCATTAGGATTAACTTCTGAAATTATTTCAACAAATGCAAGAAAACCTATTTTTGGTTATCGGGCTATGATTGGCTCATTGTTGGCGATAGGTTTTCTTTCTTTTATTGTTTGGGGACATCACATGTACATTAGTGGCATGAACCCATTCTTGGGTGATGTCTTTACGTTCACAACCTTACTTATTGCAATTCCATCTGCCGTTAAAGTATTTAATTACTTATCTACACTTTGGCAAGGAAAGATTCACTTTACAGTTGCAATGATGTTTGCTATAGCAATGGTTTCTACTTTTATATCTGGTGGAGTAACTGGAATTATATTGGCTGATGCTGCTTTAGATATCAACCTTCATGACACTTATTTTGTAGTAGCACACTTCCATATTGTAATGGGGCTTTCTGCTGTTATGGCAATGTTTGCTGGTGTTTATCATTGGTTCCCAAAAATGTGGGGCAGAATGATGAATAAAAAATTAGGTTACATACATTTTTGGGTAACATTTACTTGTGCTTATGGTGTGTTTTTTCCTCAACATATTCAAGGGTTAGCAGGACTTCCACGTAGGTATTATTCTTATTCTGAATTTCCAATGTTTGAAGGTGTTGCGGATATTGCATCAATTGTAACTGCATTTGCTATTGTTGGTGGATTGATACAGTTTTTATTCTTATTCAATCTGATATATAGTATGTTTAGAGGGCCTAAAGCGCCTCAAAATCCCTGGAAATCAAATACCTTGGAATGGACAACTCCGGTTGAGCACATGCACGGAAACTGGCCTGGTGAATTACCTGTTGTACACAGATGGCCATATGATTATAGTAATCCTGATCATGATGAAGATTTTGTTCCTCAAATCGTACCTTTAAAAGAAGGTGAAGTCGGGGATCATTAAATTTATGTTATCTCACTCATTAAAAATATTGGAAAGTCCTACGTAAGTGGGACTTTTTTTTTGGCTATTTTTGATGAACTTCCACACATACAATGAATGAAAATTTAGATCCAAATTCAGATTCCCTTAACTCTACAGATAGGGATATTGAAAAGGTATTACGCCCGAGTTTATTTCATGATTTTACAGGTCAAGAAAAAATAATTGAAAACTTAAAAGTCTTTGTTGAGGCAGCCATCTTGCGTGGTGAAGCGCTAGACCATGTTTTACTTCATGGTCCTCCTGGGCTGGGTAAAACAACTCTTGCACATATAATTGCTAATGAATTGGGAGTTGGAATAAAAATAACTAGCGGTCCAGTTCTTGACAAAGCTGGTGATTTGGCAGGACTATTGACCAACCTGGAAGAAAATGATGTATTATTTATTGATGAAATTCATCGTTTAAGCCCGGTAGTTGAAGAGTTTTTGTACTCTGCTATGGAAGATTATAAAATCGATATTATGATCGATACAGGACCCAATGCAAGAAGCGTCCAAATCGAATTGGAGCCATTTACCCTAATTGGTGCAACAACTCGATCTGGCTTACTTACTTCACCATTGAGAGCTCGATTTGGTATAAATTCTCGTTTAGCGTATTACAATGCCAAAACGCTACAAAAAATTGTTGGGCGCTCCGCTACTATTCTGAACATTGAAATTCAAAAAGAAGCATCTGCCGAAATTGCAGGAAGAAGTAGAGGAACTCCTAGAATTTGTAATGCTTTATTAAGAAGGGTTAGAGATTTTGCTCAGATAAAAGGAAACGGAAAGATTGACAAAGGAATTGCACATTACAGTTTAGATGCGCTTAACGTAGATGCGCATGGTTTGGACGAAATGGACAACAAAATATTATCTACCATAATTAATAAGTTTAAGGGCGGTCCTGTTGGGTTAACTACTATAGCAACTGCTGTTGGGGAAGACTCTGGAACCATTGAGGAGGTATATGAGCCTTTTTTAATTCAAGAAGGTTTTCTAATGCGAACCCCAAGGGGAAGGGAAGCGACCGAGCAAGCCTACAAACATTTAGGAATAACGCCAACGAAACCGCAAGGAAGCCTATTTTGACTCTTAATAAAACATCGGCAAGTAGATTGATTAAAAATAAGTCAATGGAGCTTGGGTTTATGTTTTGTGGTATTTCAAAGGCCGGAAAACTTGAAACTGAATCCAGGGATTTGGAAACATTCTTGAATGAAAATAGACATGGAAAAATGAAATGGTTGGAAAACTATTTCGATCTTCGAACAGATCCCACGCAACTTTTTCCCGGAGCAAAATCGGTTATTTCATTAGCTTTAAATTATTTTCCAAAGGATTCTCAAAATGCATCTTCACCACAAATATCAAAGTATGCTTATGGTAAGGATTACCATTTTATAATAAAGGACAAATTAAAAGAGTTATTATTCTATATTCAAAATGAAATAGGGGATGTAGCTGGTCGTGCATTTGTTGATTCGGCGCCTATAATGGATAAAGTTTGGGCAAAAAAAAGTGGGATAGGATGGTTGGGGAAACACACTAATATTATTAACCCTAAAGCGGGTTCATTTTTCTTTTTAGGGGAAGTTATACTGGACATGGAGTTAGAAAGTGATGGTCAGATTAAAGACTATTGTGGCACATGTACAAAATGCATTGATGCCTGTCCGACGGATGCTTTAGCTGAGCCTTATAAAATAGATGCCAGTAAGTGTATTTCTTACTTCACAATTGAATTGAAGGATCAACTTCCACTAGACATGACCGGTAAATTCGATAATTGGATGTTTGGCTGTGATATTTGCCAAGATGTTTGTCCGTGGAATCGATTTTCTAAACCCAATAAAGAAGAGTGGTTCAATCCTAATTCAAAACTTATGGAAATGAAGCCAACGGAATGGGAAGAATTAACTCAAGAAGTGTTTAGTGAAATATTTCAAAAATCGGCAGTAAAACGAGCTAAATTCTCGGGATTAAAAAGAAATATTGAGTTTTTGAAACAGATTAAAACTGATAATTAAAGGTCAATGCAATTACAATATTCCAAGCCCCACCATAAGTTCTATAAGGATTGGCTACGCTTCTTGTTACAATGGATGTAACCGAGTGGTGAGATCTAGCGTTAATGAAAAAATTATCATTAACGTAATAATTTAAACCGAGGACTGCGTCTAGTTCAAAAGTTCTCCAATTATTGGATTTAGCTAATGCCCCATTTTTGTCCCATTCTTTACTTCCAATTAGAACGCCTAAGCCCGGACCAAATTCCACCTCAAACTTTTTTAATTGGTATTGGATAAGAAGAGGAACTTCAATATAATTTAGGTTAATCTTATAAGACTCATGATCTCCTTCATCAGGTCTTGCCGGTTTATTACTTCCTTTACCCTGGTACACAAGCTCGTATTGGAACTTCCATTTATCATTGATTTTTGTGTTAGCAAAAGCACCGGCAACTAATGAAAATTTGTAAAAACCTGAGAACCCATCTCCAGTCATTTGTGAGGTATTCATACCAGCTTTTAGGCCAGCATAGAACTTATTTTTTGAGCTACCTTGACCAATCAGAATAAATGAGGATGTAGTAAAAAAAAATGTAAATATTACTAAAGATTTCATTATTGATTGCTGGCGTGTATTTCATCCGATTGAATGATCTCACCAGTAGAATTATCTTTTACAGCGACTAGGTACACGCAGTTATAGATATTCCAATTTGAATCAATGGAGTAAGAAAAGCATTTTTCTACCTTCTCTCCTTTATTTAGTTCTTTAGAGATGAATGCATTTCCATCTAAACTTCCTATAGCATCTCTAAACATATGTCTGTGCTCAAATTCTGTAATATGATCTCCAGCGGGGAATCCATAATCTTTTTGGTCACTTATTATTTTATCCTCTAATACGTAAATAATTAGGGTAAAATCACCAGCTAAGTCTTCAAGAGCGCTTCCAGTTATACTCAACTGAGTTAAGTTATTTGTTTCGTCATATTGATTGTGAAGCTTCAATTGAATTCTTGGCTTATCCAATGCTCCGTTATTAATCAGTTTTTCAAATTCTAGATTGAATTTTCCTCCTCCAACTAGAAGTCCCGTTCCGTTTAAATCAGTTCTATTGAAGATAGCAACAGGTGCACTCGTATTTTGTAATTTATCATTCAACCCTGTTCCCTTCTCTGTTCTGAAATCCGCAGGATACCCCCTTACTGGTTCAGCAAAAGTAGTGGCATGAAAAGCTACACTATAAACTTGGTTTTTATAATCATTATCAACCCAATCAATAATTAATGCCGTTTTTGGAGGACAATTGCCACAAGTATGTCCTGTAATTTCTTCAATTATCATCTTTTTTACTGTAACGTTAGCTGTGTCACCCCATATATTAACAGCACCTGGTATCCTTTCACAAGCACTAACCAAAACGCCTTCATAAGGATCATCAACTTTATCACAGGATATAAAAACAGCCGAAGTAAGAGAGAAAAAGCTGAACAATAAAATATTTTTTAATGAAATCATAATTAATAATTTAGAATGATGATGTTATAGAAATTGTAAGTCCATTTGACGCTGGTACCACACGACAAACTCCGCCCACGCAAAATAGCCCTGCTTTTTGTCTTCCGTAGCCTATTGATATTCTGTTCGCATTTTTATTATAACCAACAGTAGCATAAGGATAGTGTATTTGGTTTTTTTCAATCGAGTTACCATAATTGTATTGGTCCATTAAAGCAACAAACCAATGAGGGCTTAACGTGTATTCTAAAATCAAGGTTGCCCAATCTCCCATATCTTGTTTAGACCAAAGGCCTTGAACTTCTGTTCTTATGCTATTCTTTCGATTAAGTTTAAAAAGCATTTCTAAAACGGCAATGTCGGCATATATTTTACCTGACCAAGCTCCATTAATACCACCATATTTAAGGATGTCATTGTTTGCCATCAAATTCATATACATGGCTTTAAACTTAAACCACTTTACAACTTTTCGTTCTACAGTTACATTAATATCTTGATAATATGCTTCTTGTCCAGGCTTAAAAAAGTTTGTAGTATAACTTTCTCGTTTAGTATCCATGTCATTTAGGCGCGAAGAGTCCAAACCAAATGATTTAGATGCATTTAGGAATATAGTCGTACCATATTTCCCACCTAAAAAGGTCTTCTTTTTTAGCTTATAAATAATATCAGCTTGGTAGGCAACCTCACCTACTAGTTGTGAAGCATAAGGGTAAAGTGTTGCAGCTAAGTTATAGGTATGTTGTTTGGTAAGGGCTGGGTTGTAATTAATGAGCAAGTTATTTAGTCCTTCGTTTCTGTCTGACCTATAACTCATATTATCAATTGATTTAGCAGATAAAACAATACCTAAGCCCTTTTTAGAATAGGTTCCTGTTAAATACATAGCATTTCCATCTTTAAATATAAAATTGTTATCAGCAGAAGGATCATTCATTTTGTAGGCATACTCACCCAAAAAACCAAAACCTTTGTAATTTACATTTAAGCGTCCAGAGTAAGAGGCTACATTTTCAGGAAGTTTATAATTTGGATTATCGTCTGCTTGGTATTTACTTACAAAACTGCCACCTACTTTTACCTTTATTTTACTTTTTTCGAAACTTCCAATTGCTTCATTTAAATTAATTAGTCCATCAAATCCACGAACAATACCTTCACCCAATGAGAAAAAATAACGCTGCTTTCCAATTAATCCTTTAAAATAAACGCCTGTCTTCGAGTTACTATATTTAACTCTAATTCCATCGATAGCGTTATCTACTCCTAAGTCTCTTTCTTCGTAAGAACGCAGTAATAAACCAGTACCAAATTGCTCGTAAAAATTTCCAGCTGTTATATCAAAAGCTCCTTGTTTAAACTGAACGTACCTATAAGGAAACCCGCTGCCTTTATATCTTTGGTCAAAACCTAAAATAGGATTTCGGTAACTTTCATACCGAATTCCAGCGCTAAAGGCACCTTTGGTGACGATAACATTAGAAAAGCCATTCATCAAAAATTTCTCAGGTACATCTGGCGCGCTTATAACACTGTCTTTTTGATAATACTGCCCACGGATACTGAAATTTCCGTGAATTTCTAATGGCTTAGCGATGAACCCTTTTACACCTTCATTATTTATCTGCCCGTAAACAGAATTAAATGCAAACCCTCCAGCAACAAATGTTGAAAGAGTAATAATTCGAAATATATTCAAAATAAAAATTCTTTATTTA
>TARA_B110000037_G_scaffold215058_1_pt1 | contig 10313 bp, 11 predicted proteins | sample TARA_B110000037 | Tara Oceans TARA_B110000037 (sample SAMEA4397196) | marine metagenome | biome: Polar Biome; feature: [MIX] marine epipelagic wind mixed layer (ENVO:01000061); material: water (ENVO:00002006), including particulate matter (ENVO:01000060) such as... | depth 10-100 m
TTTTTGAGCGGGATGGTCACTTCTTTCCATTTTTTCCAATCGTCGGTTGGTTTCAATTGGGCTTCGCCGATTTTTTTACCATTCGCGGTGATCGTCACGGTGGCTCCATTCCCGGCGGAGGCGTAACGGAAGGTCATTTTTTGACAGCCTTCGAGCAGGAAGCGATGATACTCGGTCCAATGGGAGTGGTTGATCGCTCCGAGGAATTGATGGTCGCTTTCATTGAGAATTTGAGTGCCGTTGTTCGTGGTATAGGATTCGGCTTGGATGGTTCGGGGATGGAGACGGATTGACGAGGTTCCTGAAAAGGAGGAAGCCTTTCCGCTGTGGCCGCCGGAATCAGTGTAATTTGCGGAGAGCTCGAGTGTTTGGTCTTGTGAGGGGAGATTGATGGTCCCGCTGGACCCTCGAGAAACTTGGGGAGCGTTCTTGGCGGACAGCGAATAGACCCAACGCATCATGGAGCCAACTTCATCCCGACTGAGGTTGGGATGAGGAAGCATGGGAATCTCTCCCCAGATTTTGGATGAACCAGAAATGACGCGACTAACAGATTGCTCAAAAGCGGAGGGATCGTCCTTGTAGCGTTTCGCGATATCGTTGAAGGAAGGGCCAATCAGTTTTTGCGTGGAGTGATGGCAGTTGAAACAATCGGAAGCTCGGATGGCTGATAGCCCCGGTGCTTCCTTGGCCAAAGGAGCCAGAGTGACGACTGTAGCCGCAAAAGGAGAGGGGTCTTTTTGTGAGTCGCCGTCTTCCCGATCGGATACGTGGAGTTGGAAAGCGACTGGTTTTCCGGGCGTATAGAAGGATCCATCGAGAGGGGATTTGAAAGCGAGAATTGGCGGCGTGTTTCCGGCCGTGATGGTGTGCTCAGTGGTGCTCGTTGCTCCGTTTTCGTCGGTCACTTTGAGAGTGATCAAGTGATCGCCCGGTTCAGTGAGAGTCAATTTTGGAGCGATGGCGGTTGAGAATTCCTTGCCCTGATGAGTCCAGGTATAACGAAGCTTTCCACTTTCGGGATCCTTCGAGCCCGAGCCATCGAGGCTTACGCTCAAAGGGATGAGGCCGTGCTTCCGGTCGGATTGGAATTGAGCCACGGGATCGAGGTTCCCGTGGCGGTAGCTGATATGAATGAGACGGGCGTCCTTGTTGTTTCCCCAGGTCGAGCCGTAGTCGATGAACCAGAGGGTGCCATCGGGAGCAACGAGGGCGTCGGAGGGACGCTTGATTTTGACGGGAAGCGGGAACTCTTCGATTCCAGCGAGGTTTTCGTTTTCGTCAAGACGAGCCCATTTGATGAAGGTGCGATGCCAGTCCCAAAACAGTAGACAATGATCAAATTCTGCGGGAAGCCCTCCGGTCTTCTTAAATTCAGGGCGGTAGTGAAAAATAGGTCCGGCACAGGCAGTGCGTCCTCCTTTCTTCAATGCGGGGAATTCAGGTGAGTCAGCATACGGATAAAAGATGAAGGCAGATTGGGCTGGCGGGAGATCCTTGCGTCCAGTGTTGAGCGGGGAGTCGTTGATAGGTTTGGTTGGATTGAACTTGGCGCCAATCTTGCCGTTTGTGAAGTCGACTCGCGAGTAGGGTTTGTTGTCGGCGATGAAGTAGGGCCAACCGAAGAAACCGGACTTGCGAGCCTGATTGATTTCGTCGTGGCCCCGGGGGCCTCGAGGACCGTCCGTTCCGGCATCGGGTCCGACGTCACCCCAGTAGAGGTGGCCGGATTTTGAATCGATGGAGAACTTCCATGGATTGCGGCATCCCATGACGTAGATTTCAGGACGAGTTCCGGGAGTTCCAGGAGGGAAGAGGTTACCCTCGGGGATTTTGTAGGAAGCATCGGGTTGAATCTGGATGCGAATCAAACCTCCGCGAAGGTCGTTAGGGTTGGCGGAGGATTTCTCGGCGTTCCAGGGTTCGCGTCCCGGACGACGATCAATGGGAGCATATGAGGCGGAGTCCCCAAAGGGGTGGGTGTTGTCACCAGCGGAGGCAAAAAGGCAGCCATCGGGTCCAAATTTGAGCATGCCACCGTGGTGACAACATTCACGTCGCTGGGTGGCCCACTCGATGACTTTTTTTTCATCAGTGAGAGTATCAGCATTGAGGGAGAATCGGCTGATGCGTTGGCCCACAAAGTCCGCCGGTGAGTAGAGGAGAAAGAGGTGATTGTTTTTTTCAAAATTTGGATCGAGGGCGATTCCAAGGAGTCCGTTCTCTTGTTCGCCGAAGACTTTGATCTCAGCAAGAGAGGTCCGGTCTCCGGTGACGGGATGAATCCGGCTGACTCTCCCCTGGAGTTCGATCAGGTAAATCGAACCATCGGGCCCAAGATCCATGCCCATGGGACGGGCGAAATCTTCCGCGATGGTTTTAACTTCGAATCGGAAAGATTCAACCCCGCCGGCGAAGTGGGCGAGGGCAAAGAAGAGAAGTGTTTTCAAGGACGGGGACATTCTGTTGATGAGCGTTGATCGCGATCCACCATTTCTGAGGAAATGGCCTGTCCATGGCAAGGGGCGTTTTAGGTCCGGGAGTATGTTTCTTGCTTAAGTTGATCGAGAAACTGCTGCAGGAAGCGAGATCGTTCGGCGGCAAGAGCCTTTCCCGCTTCGGTTTGCATGGTGTCCTTGAGGCCAAGAAGCTTTGCAAAAAAGTGATCGACGCAGAAGCTGGCATCGTCGGGAGTGCGGTTTTCGCAGAAGGGATCGATGGGGTTGTAGAGTTGGGACCCCATGTGACCGCCAAGCATGAGGCAGCGACTAAGGCCGATTGCTCCGAGGGCCTCGATTCGGTCGGCGTCCTGGAGAACTTTTGCTTGGATGGTACGCGGAGTAATATTGGCAGAGAAGCTGTGGGCTTCGATGGCGTGGTGGATGGCGTCGAGATGTTCAGCGGGGTAGTTTTTCTCGCATAGAAAATCAATGGCGCGATCGGCTGCGAGACGAGAGGCTTGGGACCGTTGGGGGGAGTTCTTGGGAACGTGGACGCAGTCGTGAAGGTAGGCGGCGGGGAGGAGGACATCGAGAGAGAGGCCTGCAACTGCGGCGAGGTGACGGGTGTTCAAGACGACGCGCTCGATGTGTTGGGGATCGTGGGCGGGATCGCTGTCTCCTTGTGACTTAAGAAAGGCGCGGAAGGTGGGGATCCACTCCGATTCTTGTGCGGGAGTCATCTGCGAGCTAGAAGGTGATTTGGCCGTTCAGGTAGTCGGGCGGGACGGTCTCGGTGAGCCAGACTCCGTCCTCAGATTTGAAGAACTGGAAGCGGTGGGACTCCATGAGGCGGGCTGCGATCTCGAGAATGATGGGTTTGCGATGTTTTCGTCCTACTTCATGAGCAATGCGGACATCTCCGCACAGCTGGACGTGTTGGCGGGACATCTTGGAGAGCCCCTTGCTCTCGATCGAATCCATGAAGCGGGAGCAGGTGCTATGGTAGAGGAGTTCGGGTGGAGATTCAGCGGTGAGCTTAATGTCGATATCGACCGAATGACCTTGGGAAGCGCGAATGCTATCGCCGTCTTCCGAGAAGAAAAAGCGCTGTTTACTCTGTTCAACGATCGTTTGAAGACCATCGCGCGAGAGGATTTTACTATTTTTTTTAAGGCCGGCGAGAAGGTCGTCGATTTTTGCCCAGCCCTGGGAGTCGAGTTTTAAGCCGATGGATGCGGGATCGTGGCGGAGAACCAGGCTGAGGAAACGGCCGACCTTTTGTTCGTTTTTGGTCATGGATTTTTTTTTGAAGGCTTAACTCTCGGTGAGAGGGACAATGCAATGAACTCGAGCATGTTGGGGTGATGAGTCACGCCCTCTATGAGTGGAGACTAGCTGGAGATAATTCCTCTGTCGAAGTTAGAAAAGAGAGACTGCGGGGATGGGGTGGGAGGATCTCGCCACGCTGGAGGCCGCCTTCTCTGTGGGGAAAGAGGGTGATGCAGTGGCGGTCTTCCTTTCTCTACTGATCGTCGGTCCGGAAGAGGATCAATTTTTCCCGGAGGTGGACTCCTAGTTTTAAGGCATCTCTCTGAAGAAGCACCTGTTGCTGCTGGGCATAAGCGAGAGTCATTTTCTGAGGGGCTTCGGGAGTTGGAGTCGGGGGGGCTTCTACTTGTTCAACAGGAACATCGGCTCTTTGGGTTGGCTTTTTGAAGTTGGTAACCGCTAAAATTCCAATGAGTAAGAACACCAAAGCTACGGCAGTTGAGAGAGCCATAGGAGATGAAATACGGGCCCATTTCGGTGTCGAAATATTTGCAGGATTTTTTGATGAAATGCTGGCCATGATTTTGGAACATAGATCGAGGTCTGACTCTCCGGCGCTCGTGACGAGCCGGGATTCGAGAGATGAGATCTGCTGAAAGAATTTCTGGCATTCACCGCAGCGGGAAACATGTTTCGCGAGCGGCCTGGTGGGATTCTGGTTTCTTTGGGCAAGATTGCAGAGAATACGTTTCATTGAATGGCTTTGGATTGAAGTTGAATTGGGGGGGCTCCTTTAAGGAGAGATTTTCGAGCGCGATGAAGAAGAACTTTTACGTTTGTTTTGCTCAGGGTTGTGACTTTGGCGATCTCGGATAGATTGAGATCCTCTTGAATTCGCAACCAGAGGATCTCAGCGGAACGCTCATCCAAGTTGGTGCGAATCCAATTCCAGATGGCATCGACATCCTCCTGTTGTGAGAGCAATTTTTGAGGGTCGGCTTCTCTGTCCGGTTTCGGTTCCGTAGCCAGCTGTTCATGAACTCGTCGTCGAGAACCGGCTTGGCGTAGAAAGTCGATTCCTTCACGGCGGGCGATCGTAAAGAGCCAAGGCGAAAAACGGTTCCCCGATCGAAAGCGTGACAAGCTGTCATGCACCTGGAGAAAGGTTCGTTGGGTGACGTCTCGGGCATCTTCAAGGTTTCCAATTTTCCGTTCGACGAAGCGAAGAACTCGAGGTTGATAGCGATGGAGGAGAGATTCAAAGGCGCGGGCAGATCCTTCTTGGCATAGGGCCACGAGTTCTTCATCTGATTCATCCATCGCTTCTATGATGGAGTTCAATTTCCCTGTTTGGATGAATCCGAGGCTTTGACAAAAAGTGGTCCGAGGGTCTTAAGGAATACCGCCGCCTTTTCCGGCGAAGCAGCAACTTTCAAGGTCATCCAATTGCCTTGGGTCTCGATTTCGATGGCTCCGGCTAACTCCAACCAAGTCGCCGGGGTCTCCGGTTGCGACATTAAGAGAGCGGCCAGTAGTTTGAAATTCTTCTGAAGAAAGAGCAAACCTTCGCCATCAGTGCTATCAATCATGACCGTTGCTTCAACAAGATCATCTCGAGCCCCGATCAGGAACCAGGCTTGCCGAATTGCCCTAGTAAAGTCGGCCTCGAATTGGAGTTCAGCATTGAGCTTCTTCATATCGATCGAAAACATTGCTGCTGCCGATTTCAGTTTGTTCGCCGCGTCTTCGGGGAGAGTCATTGAACTCTTGGATTCTTTGCGGCCGGCCAATAGATCCAATGAATCTTTTGAGGCCTGAAGAGAGGTGCCCGCTATCCACGCCTTATCCGATGCTCTTGCCAACATCAGCGAAGATTCCTGCCAATCAGGTCCCTGTCTGAGCTTGATGCCATGATGGAGTGGAAGGTCTTTCGCAATTGGGAGACTGGTGAGGTCGATCTTTTTCATGTCCCCGCGTAAAATGATGGCCGTTTCACTCAGTTTGTCACCGGCCCCAAAAAGGGTCACCCCTTCAACTGATTTCCAATCGATCGCAAGCTTCTCCTTGAGAACTGTTTGAAGCTGTAGAACACGATCGAACCCGGCGACCTTCAGGAGGAAGCCATCGAGAGGCGGATCACTCAACTTGGTGAGATCAAGATGGGCGGCCCACGGAGAAGTCGAACTGATATCTTGATGTCGAACGGGCTCTGCGGTGCAGGAAACAAGGCTCAAAAATATCAGCAAAAAAGTGATTGCGATACCTTTGGTGTTCATGGGGGTGAGGGTAAAAGGCCAAGGAAAGTAATCGAGCTTTCCCGGGCCGGAAGTTGTCAACGACTTCAGTCTACTCGCCGGAGTCACCGAGCTTCATGAGATTGCCCACGCGACTTTCTAACTGGCTGCGGTAAAGGTCCAGTTGTCCAGCGCTCAAGATTGGGCGGAGTTGCTCGACCTGCTTCGCGATGGACTCGCTGGCGGCACCTTCGGCCATTTCCGTGAGCGACTCGCGGTCCATACCCTGTCCGGAGGCGAGCCCAGCAAGACCTTCGCTTGCGATTTTCGAAATCACCCCTTGAAGGGAAGGGTCGATGCTCATTCCAGATTGAGAGGCGAAGGATTCAATCATTGAGCTGATACCAGAGTCATCCTGCACTGAAGCAACCGAATTTTCGTAAAGAACACCGTAGACGTCATTCCTTTGTTCCGGGGTCAACATGAGATCTTCCTGAAGACTTGCAAGCTGCCGGAGAGTTCTCCCTTCGGCGCGGCTTTGGTTCTGTCGTTCACCAAATTCTTCGTGTTTTTCCTGTTGCTCGGGGGTAAGGAGTTCTCCCATCGAGTCCTCCAGAGCCCGCCCACTCATGATCGCCATGGCACGTTTTGCGGACTCGGAAATGGCAGCAGGATCTCCGCTTTGCGAAGCGCTGACTGCAATTTCCTCAAGTTCGGAAAGTTGCTGATCGGCAATCTCCACCATCTGCTTCTGTTGGTCTTCATCAAGTCCCAGAGCGGCACCCCATTGGGCCATCTTGTTGGTTAAACGTTCCATTTGCCGCTCCTTCATTGAATCCGAAAATTCTTCGCGCCGCTCCTTGAGTTCATCGAGATCGAGCTCGGGATTCTCCTCGGCCAATTGCCCCAGGATCGTTCTTGTTTCGGCGACACGTTCAGATTTACCGCTCTCCTGGCCTTGGTCTGTTTCCACCTGGGAAACCTTGGGGTCTTCTGGGGCTTCTTGATCAGCGACATTGTCGTTTTCCGAAGGAAGAGCCTTCATCAGAAGAACGGCTGCGACGGCTCCAAAGGCGCTGCCGCCTCCGATGTAGAGAATTTGTTTTGTATTCATGAGTTTTTTAAGGATATCCCCGAGAAATAGGAGGGTGTTCATGGGAGAGTTCGAATCTCATTCTTGATTGGTTACAAATCCGCTCATTTTTTTCGCGGGAGCAAATGTGATTTGAATTCCAGCTGCCCCGATTGCATGCCGAATGAGGGTATGGCTCGTCTTGATTATCTTGCCGTTTTACTCACCTCATTTGTGAATAAGGTTATGGAAAACGGAGAATTGGGTGGGGAAATGGGCTTGTTGCAGGATCGGTTAAGCTTGCTTTGTTCCTTTATTGTTTCGTCAGCCGAGCGACATCTGCAAGATCTTGGGGGCGTCCCGTGGCTTTCTTATTTCGTATCAATGCTTCTTTTTCGATGAGGGGAACTTCGAGGCCATCAAAACTAACGGTGGAATGTGAATTCTACGCCTCTTCCCAAGTGACCCCGCTGATTCCAGTGAGGAGGTCAATATCTTCCGTGAAGCGTGGCTCCGTGGAAAGTAAGAGCATAGCCTCCTGTCGAAATCTGGAACTCTGCACTGTCGTGACGACGCAGAACGAACTCATGGACCTCGAATTCCTCGATTGGGTATGAATGCTCAGATCCGTGAGGGGAGTTTTGATTCACGGGATTTTTGACACGGGGAAGGTGTTTTATCTGCTGCCCTCTTGGTTTAATCGACGCCGGACTACAAGTCCGTGCTCCATATTCGGACGGGGCAGACTTTTAATTCTGCAGTCTGGGTAACGGGGTCATAGCCGGAGCCGGTGAGGATGTTGACGTTGGTTTCGGCGAAGCTGAAGCTGGTGAAAACGGTCCCTCGTGGGGAACGGGTGGTGGCTTCTACTTTGAGTTCGATCTCGCCGCGGCGGCTTGCCATTTTGACAAAAGTGCCATCGGGAATATTCCAAGCGGTGAGGTCGTCCGGGTGGACTTCGAGGGTTTCCTCGGAGAGGAGGTAGTCGATGCCGCTGGCGCGTCCGGTTTGGGTCCGGGTGTGGTAAGCTTGGAGGCGGCGGCCGGTGGTGAGCCAGACGGGGTAGTCGTCGTCGATGACTTCGGCGGGGTCACGGTAGCCGATGATTTTGAAGAGGCCGGGCTTGCCGTCTTTGAATTCGTCCTCGTGGAGAATGGGTGTGCCGGGGTGGCCTTCTTCGGGGACGGGCCATTGGTAGACTCCGTCGCCGATGTTGTCCCAGTTAAGGCCTTTGTAGATGGGACTCAACCCGCAGAGTTCGTTGAAGACGTCTTTGGCGGATTCGTATTCGAAGCCGGGGATGCCGAGCTCTTTGGCAATGTTGGAAATAATCCACCAGTCGGGTTTCGACTCGCCGTGGGATGGCACGGCTTTGCGGAGGCGCTGGACCCGGCGCTCGGTGTTGGCTTGGACGCCATCGGTCTCGCCCCAGGCTGAGGCGGGGAGGACGATGTCGGCCATCTGTGCGGTCTCGGTCATGAAGATGTCGATGACGACGAGGTGGTCGAGCGACTTGAGTGCTTTCTCGCAGTGGTTTTTGTCAGGGTCGGTGACGACGGTGTTTTCACCATCGATGAGCATGGCGTGGATGCCATTTTCTTTGAGGCCGCAGAGATTGAGCGCGGTGACCTTGGTCATGGAATTACCAAGGTCGAGGTCGGGCTGCTGGTAGGCGGTCTTGAATTTTTCGTGAAATTCCTCGGAGATGACCGGTTGGAAGCCGGGGTAGTTGTTGGGCACGGCCCCGCAGTCGCCCGCACCCTGGATGTTATTTTGTCCGCGCATCGGGTTGATGCCGGTGCCTTCCTTGCCGAGGTTTCCGGTGAGGAGGGCGAGGTTGCAGAGGGACTGAACGTTATCAACACCACAGATGTGCTCGGTGATGCCGAGGGTGTAGTAGATGGCACCGAGCTTGGCGGAGCCATACCAGAGGGCGGCGGTTTCGATATCGGCGGCGGGGACTTCGCAGATTTCACTGGCCCAAGCGGGAGTGAATTCCTTGAGGTGGGTTTCGAAAGCTTCGTATTTGGCGCAGCGCTCGGCGATGAATTCTTTATCGGTGAGTCCTTCGCGCACGATGACGTGAGCCATGGCAAGGAGGAGGGCGACATCGGAGCCGACGCGGATGGGGAGGTGAAGGTGGGCAAGCTCGGCGAGGCGGGTTCTGCGGGGGTCGGCGACGACGAGTTTGGCTCCTTTAGTGAGGGCTTTTTTGAGGCCGGTGGCGGCGACAGGATGGCACTCGGTCATGTTGGTGCCGATGGCGAAGATGGTATCGGGTTTGTCCATGTCCTTGAGAGGATTGGACATTGCGCCTCTTCCGATTTGAGCGGCCAGACCGGCCACGGTGGGAGCGTGTCAGGCTCGACTACAGTTATCGATGTGGTGCGTCCCAAAGCCGGCTCGAATGAATTTCTGCATCGAGTAGGCGGCTTCGTGTGGGGCCCGCCCGGAGGCGATGCCGAAGATACTATGTCTTCCGTAATTCGCTTTCGCTTTGGCGAATCCGGCGGCGGCGGCTTTGAGGGCTTCGTCCCATTCGACTTCCTTGAAGGTGCCGTCGGCTTGTTTGATGAGAGGTTTTTTGAGGCGGTCCTCGTGCTGGATGAAGTCGTAGGTGAACTGACCTTTGATGCAAAGCGCGCCTTTATTGGCGGGGCCGTCCATCGCGGGCTGGGCGCCGACGATTTTGTCGCCCTTCGTCATGAGATCGATGGAACAACCGACGGCGCAGTAGGGACAGACCGTGCGGGTTTTTTTGATGGGCTCGGGGAGTGCTTCGGCCCGGATTGCTTTTTTATCGGCGAGGGCTCCGGTGGGGCAGGTCTGGATGCACTGGCCGCAGAAGGTGCAGTCGGAGTCGCGGAGGTCGTTGTTGAACTCGGTCGTGATCTGGGTTTCGAAACCTCGGTTCGCGATGGAGATGGCGTAGTCGCCTTCCTGCTCGGCACAGACGCGGACGCAGCGGTAACAGGAGATGCATTGCTCGTAGTCTCGGAGGATGAAGGGGTTGGCATCCTGGAGATTGGTGGTCCCTGATTTAGCTCCGGCGAAGCGCCCACCGCGGGCCCCGTATTTATTGACGAGGGTGGCGAGTTCCTGGGAGGCGAGACCGCGGAGGGGATCGACGTCGATCTGGCGGTTTTCGCTGGCGACCATTTCAAGGAGCGTCTTGCGCATCTTCTCAATGTGGGGCGGGGCGGTTTTCACGACCATGCCATCGTTGGCCTTGGTGGTGCAGGAGGCGACGGGGTTGCGGATGCCCTTAACCTCGACGACGCAGAGTCGGCAGCCGCC
>TARA_B110000037_G_scaffold103743_1_pt1 | contig 10310 bp, 9 predicted proteins | sample TARA_B110000037 | Tara Oceans TARA_B110000037 (sample SAMEA4397196) | marine metagenome | biome: Polar Biome; feature: [MIX] marine epipelagic wind mixed layer (ENVO:01000061); material: water (ENVO:00002006), including particulate matter (ENVO:01000060) such as... | depth 10-100 m
TGTTGAAGTTAAACACGTCAAACTTGTCACCATTGGCGCTCACGAAATCACTAATTTCTCTCGACGCAAAAGAGCCTGTTCTCAGGTCCAAGTTTTCGTAACCAAAGCCCAGTCCGATTCGCTGGATATCAGAAATCGGGTAGCTCCAGTTAACACCACCACCAAAGGTGTTGGTGGAGAAACTCGCCACGTTAATACGGTCGTAATCTGTCTCTCTGGAATAGATGTTATAACCAACGCTAACGCCATCAACCGTAAAGTAAGGCTCAGAATAGCTAAAGTTCAAAGAGCTCTGATAGGTGCTGCGATTGACACCTATGCCTACCTGCTTGCCTGTGCCTAAGAAGTTATTCTCGCTGAGGTTGGCACCCAAAATAAGTCCGGTACCCTGAGCGTAACCGACACTAGCACCGACGGAACCTGAGGGCTGTTCTTCCACGCTGTATACCACATCGATTTGATCATTGGTGCCTGGGACAGGAACATTCTCAACCGTGACTTCTTTGAAAAAGCCAAGGCGCTCAAGCATTACTTTAGAATGTTCAATTAGCATGTTGTTAGCAGAACCACCTTCCATCTGACGCATTTCTCGGCGTAGAACATCATCGGCAGTTTTAGTATTGCCACGAAACTCTACTCGACGCACATAGGCGCGCATGCCCGGTGTTACTACAAACGTAATGGTTGCCGTTTTTTCTTCTTCATCAACTTCGGGATAACCAGCCACTTCGGCAAAGGTATAGCCTTCGTTACCTAGACGGCGGGTAATGTATTCGCTAGAAGTCGTCATTAATGTCTGAGAGAAGGTCATGCCTTCTTTCATAATAATCAATGCTCTCGCTTGAGTCTCAGGTATTTTTAACTCACCAGACAGCTCTATACCGCCAATGGTGTACACATCGCCTTCATCAATATTAATGGTAATGAAGACCGACTCTTTATCCGGACTAATGGATACCTGTGTACTGTCCACTGCAAACTTTAGATAGCCGCGATCGAGATACCAGGTTTCAAGGGTTTCTAAATCACCGGACAGTTTTTCTCTGCTGTACTTATCGTTGCTAGAAATCCACGACAACCAACCTGTAGTGTTTTGTTCAAAGGTATCGAGCAGCTCTGATTCACTAAAGTCTGTGTTGCCAACAATATTGATATGACGAATTTTTGCGACATCGCCCTCTTCAATATCGATATTGACTGCAACGCGATTGCGCGGCAGTGTTTTGACTTCTGTTTTAACTAGGGCGCCGTAGCGACCCTGGGAAACATATTGGCGCTGTAGTTCTTGAGTCATGCCCTCAAGAATCACCTGGCGGAAGATCTGGCCCTCAGCCAAGCCATTATCCCGCAGCGCATCAAGCAGCTGATCGGTTTCAATGGCCTTGTTACCCTCTAGATTTATCTCGGTAACTGCTGGCCTTTCAGCCAAGCCAATGACCAAAATACTGTTCTCACGTGCCATTACTACATCGGAGAAATAGCCTGTGCGAAAAAGTGACCTTGTGGCTTCACGAATCGCGGGTTCGTCGACCAAATCACCGGCACTGATCGGGAGAGCCGCAAATACGGTACCTGCAGATACACGCTGCAAACCCTCAATACGGATATCAGCAACTTGGAAAACCTCTGCATGCAACGACGGCGAGAGAGTACATAATATAAAAAGTAGACCTGTTAAAAGCTGCTTCATGTAGATAATGGAACCCAATTAGTCAGTTAGTGTTTACGCGTTAAAACGCCCGCGCTACATCGTTGTATGTGGCCACAACCATCAGACCCATCAACATGGCAAACCCTACTTTATATCCCACCATCTGAATTTGATCAGAAACAGGAGAACCTTTTATCACCTCAATCAAGTAATACATGAGATGACCGCCGTCCAACACAGGAACAGGCAATAGATTCATTACGCCGAGCATTATACTGAGAATAGCGACAAAGCGAATAAAATTGTCACCTCCAGACCTACCGCTATCACCGGCTACTTTGGCGATGGTAATTGGCCCGCTAAGGTTCTTTGGCGAAAGGTCTCCGACAATCAGCTTGCCGATAGATTTGACCACAAAAATACTGGTATTTGCCGTCTCGGTTGCGCCTCTTAACAGTGCCCCAATAACGCTGTAATCCACAGAGCGAATCAAACCCTCCGGGTACTTGCCACTAGAAGCCAGCTGCACGCCCAACTGCCCTACCTGTACACCCTCTCTATCAGTGAGCAAGGGAGTTACTTCGATTAGTAGATTCTGCGATGCTCTCTCAATACCCAAAAAAACTGCCGCTTCGGTACTGCCAGCAACAGTATCGACAAACTCATTAACATTGGTAATCGCCTGACCATTGATGGTTACCAACCTATCCCCCGCCTGCAGGCCAGCCTTGAAGCCAGCTCCGTCTTCAAATACCTCAGCAAGAGACAAACTTTCCAACTCAAAGGGTGGGCTAATACCCAGCTCTCGCATTGGCATTGGGTCTTCAACTTCTCGCAGCCAGCTCTCGACAGGCACGGCCAAATCATATTTTAAATCGGAATCTTGGTAGCGCACGGTAAAAGGAATTTCGCCGCTAGACCCTATAAACCCAAATAACTGCCTAGACACAGATGACCAAGTATTGGTCGGGACGCCATTGACCGCAATAATTTCCATACCGGGCTCAAAACCCGACTGGCTGGCAACAGAATCCAGCTTAGTCTGACCAACAACTGGCGCCAAGCCTTGCTCACCACCCAGAAAAATAACAAAAAACACTGCGGTCGCCAGTACAAAATTGGCCATGGGGCCGGCACTAACCACTGCCATCCTCTGCCACACGGTTTTTCGATTGAAGGATGACGGTAAGTCCTCATCACTGACATTACCCTCACGCTCATCAAGCATCTTTACATAGCCGCCCAAGGGCAACAGGGCAAAAACAAACTCGGTGCCCTGCTTATCTCGCCATTTTAAAAGCGGCTTGCCAAAACCAATAGAGAATCGTTCAACTTTGATACCACAGCGACGAGCCACCCAAAAATGACCGAACTCATGGATGGTAACCACCACACCTAGGGCAATAAAGAAGTAAAAAATGGTCTGCACTAATTCCATAAACTAGGACTCAATCTCTGCAATATAATTAGCGCTATGGTAACGCGCTTTTAGGTCGGACTCTTGGACTGCGTCAAGGCCGTCTGGTTCACTATAATCAAGGCCCGAGAGGGTATTATCAACCACCTCGGCAATTTGAGTAAAACTAATGCGTTCATCGAGAAAAGCCTGCACAGCAACTTCATTGGCGGCATTGAGAATAGCAGGAGCATCACCCGCAGCGGCAGCGGCATCAAAGGCCAGCTGAAGACAGGGAAAGCTCTTAATATCGGGCTGCTCAAAATCCAACCGGGCAATCTCAAAGAGATTCAAATCTGCCACGCCAGATTCAATACGATCGGGCCAGGCCAGTGCATGGGCAATGGGTGTGCGCATATCTGGGTTACCCAGCTGGGCGAGCACAGAGCCATCGGTATACTGCACCAGACTGTGAATCACGCTCTGGGGATGCACAACTACTTCGATCTGCGATGCGTGCATATTAAACAGCCAGCAGGCTTCGATTAGCTCAAGCCCTTTATTCATGAGGGATGCAGAGTCAACGGATATCTTGCGACCCATGCTCCAGTTGGGATGTGCACAGGCTTGGTCTGGAGTCACAGCGGCCATCTGTCCGAGAGACCAGCCACGAAATGGACCACCAGAGGCAGACAGCAGTAGCTTACTCACCCCAGATAACGCTGCCTGCTCGTAGTTAGCGGGCAGACATTGGAATATTGCATTGTGCTCGCTATCAATAGGCAGCAGCACCGAGCCTGAGGCCTTAACTGCCTGCATAAATAGCCCGCCAGCCATCACTAAAGACTCTTTATTGGCGAGTAGTATTTTCTTACCGGCTTTTACCGCAGCCAATGTGGGTACCAGGCCAGCTGCGCCAACAATAGCAGCCATAACTGTATCGACCTGCACTGCACTAGATACCTGACAGAGGGCTTCAATACCGTGCAGCACTTCAGTTTTGCATCCAGTAGCCAGCAGCAGCTCACGTAACTGAGACGCCGCAGCTGCATCATTTACAATAGCAAACTGGGCTCGATGGAGTAGGCACTGGGTTGCGAGTTTTTGAATTTGTGTGTTGCCGGTTAGGGCAAAGACAGAATACTTGTCAGGATGTCGGGCGATCACGTCTAGAGTGCTTTCACCAATCGAGCCCGTTGCACCAAGTATTGTGATGGATTGCATTGATTAAAAGGGACGCGTTTGCGATAGCAGAACGAGAAATAACGGCATGGCCGACATGATGCCATCGATACGATCGAGCACCCCGCCGTGACCAGGCAGCAGATTGCTACTGTCTTTTACTCCAGCATGACGCTTGAGCATACTTTCGAATAGATCGCCCATCACTGAATAGAGGGCAACAGGAATAATCAATACTGCCAGATCTCGGATACCAACATCAGGCAACAACCAAAACAGGCCAGATATAAGGACTAACTGCAACAACATACCACCGGCAAAACCCTCCCAGGTTTTACCGGGGCTGACAATAGGAGCCAGCTTATGTTTACCAAATAATTTGCCTGCGATATAGCCACCAATATCGGCTAGTACAACGATTACAATTGCGAGCAGCAGCAACCAACGACCAAACTCAGCATGTAAAATCGTCACCACAGCGATCCATGTCATGGCTAGCAGAATCAACCCAAGCAGAGCCAACATAGGCTTTGGCGACCAGAAAATAGCGCTAGAAGGATAGCCCTGAATCCAAAGAAAGATAACCGCCCAGAGCCCAATAGCCGAAAAGCTAAGCTGCACTCCAATCTCTGCATCATAAGCAGAGCCTAAGCCGGTAAAGTAGCCATAGGTCGCCAATGTAGCCAAAAGTAGGCCCAAATAAGCGGCCTTGCCTGCCTTCGATTTAATATTTGCTAGACCAGCCCATTCCCAGCCAGCGACCATGACCAACAGCAGTATCACCAGAGAGAAACCCGTTGCTGACAGGCCAAACAAAAGCCCGAGAAACACCGCAGCCATAACCACTGCCGTAAAAAACCGCTGTTTAAGCATGGGCTGTATCACCTGTATCCAGCGCAGAGGATTTGTCGTTATCGGGGCCGTTAGCACTATCAGAGTTGCTATCAGAGTTGCTAGCGGAGCTGTTGTCTAAGCTGGTGTCATTACCATCACGAAGACCAAAGCGACGCTGTCTTGAGTAGTACTCAGCAACCGCTAACTCCAACGCCTTGGCATCAAAATCAGGCCAGTAGCAATTGGCGAAATACAACTCTGTGTAAGCCATCTGCCAGAGCAAGAAGTTACTAATTCGCTGTTCACCCGCCGTGCGAATACAAAGATCCGGATCTGGGATGCCATCTTGTTTCATATACTTAGCAAACATATCTTCGCTGATATCGGAAGGTCTCACTCGGCCCAGCTGAACCTCAGTCGCTAACGATTGCGCCGTGCGAGCAATATCCCAGCGGCCACCGTAATCAACACATAAATAGAGAGTAAACTTGCCATTGGCTGTCATGGTCTCTGTATCTTGAATAAGACGTTTTAACCGGTCGCTAAAATGACTGCGGCTGCCCACAACCTTAAGGCGCACGCCGTCGTCGCGAAGGGCTTTGCCTTCTTTTTTAAGATAGGAGGAAAATAGTGACATTAAGCCGCGAACTTCTAACTCTGGACGCTTCCAGTTTTCACTGCTAAAGGCAAACAGAGTTACGGTGTCTATATTGTGGCTCTTCGCCGCTTTAAGGGTGTCACGGATACGCTCAACGCCAGCCTCATGGCCAGCAATACCGCCTAGGCCACGTTGCTTAGCCCAGCGATTGTTGCCATCCATGATGATCGCAACGTGCTTTAGCGGGTGGGTAGATACTATGGAGACAGAATCAGCCATGGCCTTAGGAATATGGAGATTAAATCTCCATCAAATCCTTTTCTTTAGCCGCAAGCGCCTCTTCAACTTTTGCAACAAAGCGATCTGTGATCTTCTGCACATCGTCCTGAGCTTTACGCTCCTCATCTTCGCTGATGTCTTTAGCTTTTTGCAGATCTTTAACATCTGAAATAACATCCCGACGAATGTTGCGGATAGAAACTCTGGCACCCTCAGCTTCGGCCTTAGCCTGTTTGCCGTAATGCTTGCGAGTCTCCTCAGTCAATGCGGGGAGCGGCACACGAATAACCGTGCCAGCTGTAGATGGGTTTAAACCCAGGTCCGACTTCATAATGGCTTTTTCAATCTCGGGGACTAGTGCTTTTTCCCAAGGGGTAACCGCCAATGTGCGCGCGTCTTCTATGGAAATGGACGCCGCCTGACTCAGAGGTGTATCAACACCGTAGTAGTCAACGGACAGGCCATCCAGAATACTGGGATGTGCTCGACCGGTACGAATTTTATTAAAGGCACTGGCCAAGGCATCTATTGCCTTAGACATGCGTTCTTCTGCGTCTTGCTTTAACTCTTCAATCATTTCAAACGACCCCTTATCCCTCTTCGATTAGCGTGCCCTCGGCACCGCCAACGACTAGGTTCAGTAAAGCTCCCTGTTTTGACATGCGAAAAACTCTGAGCGGCATATTGTGCTCACGACACAAACATATGGCCGTCAGGTCCATCACGCCGAGTTTTTTGTCCAGTACCTGATCATAGGTTAAATGGGTGTAGAGTTCAGCAGAAGGTTCCAACATTGGATCTGCCGAGTACACGCCATCGACCTTAGTGGCTTTCAAAACCACATCGGCATCAATCTCGATACCCCGCAGGCAGGCTGCAGAATCAGTAGTGAAAAACGGGTTGCCGGTACCAGCCGCAAAAATAACGACGTCACCGTCTTTAATATAGCGGATAGCACGACGCCGATCATAGTGTTCAACAACACCACTCATCGGAATCGATGACATAACATGGGAGGAAATATTTGTGCGTTCCAGAGCGTCACGCATGGCCAGAGCATTCATCACTGTGGCCAGCATACCCATATGGTCGCCAGTTACTCGATCCATACCAGCTGCATTTAGCGCGGCTCCACGAAACAGATTACCACCGCCGATAACCAAACCGACCTGTACACCTATACCAACAAGCTGTCCGATTTCGAGCGCCATGCGATCGAGAACCTTGGGATCAATCCCGAAGCCCTCTTCACCCATAAGCTCTTCACCACTAAGTTTGAGAAGGATACGTTTGTACTTTTTCTCTTTACCGGCGGTTGGCATATCTGCTCCTATCTATTTATTCGCTAGCACCTGCAACCTGAGCGGCTACTTCTGCAGCAAAATCAACATCTTCAACTTCGATACCTTCGCCCACTTCAAAGCGGACAAAAGACACAACCTCAGCGCCAGCAGCAGCAACTAACTTGCCAACTGTAACATCTGGGTCTTTAACAAACGGCTGGTCAATCAGGCTGCTCTCTTTCAAGAACTTACTGACACGGCCACCGATCATCTTTTCAATAATCTCTTCTGGCTTACCGCTCTCGCGAGCCTGGGCTGCATAAATCTCTTTCTCAGCCGCAATTACGTCAGCAGGCATTTGATCTGAGTTCACTACTGCAGGGTTTACCGCTGCAATATGCATAGCCACATCTTTCGCCAGCTCTTCAGTGCCACCGGTAAGACCAACAATAACCGCAATGCGATTGTTACTGTGCACATAGCCACCAACCACTGGAGCATCAATAGCGCCAGCACGACGGGCAGAGATGTTCTCGCCAATTTTCTGCACCAATGCTTCGCGAGCTGTTTCTAAGCCGCCAGCCATCAATGTAGGAATATCTGTCTGCTTAGCCGTAAAGCTAGCGTCTAGCACTGAGCTAACAAAGCCCTTGAAGCCTTCATCGCGAGCAGCAAAATCTGTTTCACTGTTCACTTCTACAAGCACGCCGTAGGAACCATCAGTTTTAAACATAACGATACCATCAGCTGCCGTTCGGCCTGCTTTTTTGGCTGCTTTCATACCACTAGACTTGCGTAATTCTTCGATTGCCTTATCGACATCAGCTCCAGACTCAGCCAGTGCCTTCTTACATTCCATCATGCCTAGACCAGTGCGATCTCGCAGCTCTTTCACTAAAGATGCTGTTACCTGTGACATTGTATTCCTCTCTAAAACATTTAATCAGTTGGAGAAAAGGGGGCAGTGCCCCCCTTTGTCTTGTTACTTAGCTACCCTAATACATCGGGCCTATTAACTTGGGCCTATTAAATCGAACCGAATAAACTGGGCCGAATAAGCTGGGCCGAATAAAAAAAACCAGCCGGAATTACTCCGACGCAGCTTCTTTAGGCACAGCTTCTGCTGGAGCTGGAGCAGCCTCTACTGGAGCTGGCGCAGCTTCTTTAGCAGCAACGGTCTCAGCAGGAGCAGCTTCAACAGCCGGAGCTGCCTCTGCGGCTACTTCTTCAACAAACTCGTCCTTGCTAGTAACAACTGCAGACTGAGCCTTGCCCTCAAGAACTGAATCAGCAACAGATGCTGCATACAGCTTAATGGCACGGATCGAATCGTCATTACCAGGAATAACGTAGTCAACACCATCAGGGTTACTGTTGGTGTCAACGATACCAACAACTGGAATACCCAGCTTGTTAGCTTCGTTAATAGCAATGCGCTCGTGATCGACGTCAACCACAAACAAAATATCAGGCAGACCATTCATATCCTTGATACCACCGATGCTGTTCTCAAGCTTAATCTTCATACGCGTGCGCATGAGGACTTCTTTCTTGGTCAGCTTCTCAAAAGTACCATCAGCTTCCTGAGTTTCCAGTTCACGGAAACGACGGATAGACGCACGAATAGTTTTGTAGTTAGTAAGCATGCCGCCCAACCAGCGGTGGCTGACATAAGGCATGCCACAACGCTCTGCTTGCTCTTTAACAATTTTTTGTGCAGCACGCTTGGTGCCAACAAAAAGAATTTGATTACCTTTGGCAGCTTCAACACGCAGAATTTCTAATGCTTCGTTAAAGGCTGGCACTGTGTGCTCAAGGTTTATGACATGAACTTTGTTACGTGAGCCGAAGATGTACTGGCTCATTTTGGGGTTCCAGAAGCGGGTTTGGTGGCCGAAATGCACACCAGCCTGCAACATATCGCGCATACTGACAATAGACATAAGATTTCCTCTTGGGGTTAAGCCTCCACATCCCCCAATGATCAACCAATATAAGCATGTTAATTTGCCGCTTAAAAGGCACCCAGAACATCGTGTCGGAATGTGTGTGTCGTTTAGTTTCAATTTACCGCTGCAAGGACATCCCTACAACGGCGCGCTTTATACCATAACCACAGAGCCATATAAAGCAAAAACGCACACAAACTACAACGACCTAACCGCCTCCTAGCCAAGCATTGGCGGGCAAAATGTTCACAATTGCAATTTCGCCTATGAAATTACCCCCAAACACTCCCTCAAAGGGTCATAGATGGGTACAATACTGCCATTATTAAGTCCCTTGAGATCAACAATGACTGTAGAGCTTCGTACCCCAGATCAAATTGCAAAAATGCGTGTAGCCGGCAGGCTGGCAGCCGAAGTGCTCGAACTAATCGGTGAGTATGTGGTTCCCGGCGTCACCACCGAAGAGCTCGACCGAATCTGCCATGAACATATAGTCAATGTACAGAAGTCTATTCCAGCCTGCCTAGGCTACCGCGGCTTTCCAAAATCTGTTTGCACTTCGGTCAATCAGGTCGTCTGCCACGGAATACCTGCCGACAAAAAGATTCTTAAGAATGGCGATATCATCAATATTGATGTCACTGTTATCAAAGACGGTTGGTACGGAGATACCAGTAAGATGTATCAAGTTGGCACTGTGGCCAGCCATGCCGAGCGACTTATCAAAGTATCCCAAGAGTGCATGTATAAAGGTATTGAAATGGTTCGCCCCGGAGTACGTCTGGGTGATATCGGCCATGCAATCCAAACCCATGCAGAAGCTAACTATTATTCCGTTGTCCGCGACTACTGTGGCCACGGCATAGGGCCTGAGTTTCATCAGGAGCCACAAATACTGCATTACGGGCGTCCCGGCACCGGACTCGAGCTTTTAGAAGGCATGACTTTTACCATCGAACCGATGATCAATGCAGGCAAGCACCAAACCAAGCTCAAACGTGATGGCTGGACCGTTGAAACTCTGGACGGGCGACTCTCATCCCAGTGGGAGCACACCATGCTAGTCACCGCAGATGGTGTTGAAGTATTTACCGCTCGCGGTGAAGAATCTTTCTAACTTTTGCCTCCTAAAGTCTAT
>TARA_B110000037_G_scaffold76507_1_pt1 | contig 10309 bp, 7 predicted proteins | sample TARA_B110000037 | Tara Oceans TARA_B110000037 (sample SAMEA4397196) | marine metagenome | biome: Polar Biome; feature: [MIX] marine epipelagic wind mixed layer (ENVO:01000061); material: water (ENVO:00002006), including particulate matter (ENVO:01000060) such as... | depth 10-100 m
TTTATTTCATATTTCCCTAACGGGTAATCTAAAAAGATTTGGCGGACTTGGTTAAAAGCTCTAAACTTTAGGTTAAGCACCAAAACCCGTATTAATTATAGCCATTGTTGTAAACAGTGTTTTGTCATACTCATTTAACTTTTCCGTTTTTAATCCCATTATATTTATGCAAACTTATTAAAACTCCAAGTATAATCTTCTCACTCATTTTCTAATATTCCTTTTGTTTCAATAGATTCTAAATTTATTTTAAACTACTGTTATGTTCCAAATATCTTATAAAATAAAAATGGTACAATTACTAATAATATACAATTTAGAGCAATATAAATGTAACGTTTTAATTTAGTTATTTCAAAAATTTTGGAATTCCAAATGATGATTAATAAAAGATAAAGAAAGATAAATCCAGTTTCAATATTCTTACTAGTATTCAATAGGTTTGAAATTATAGATATTGGAACAAATATTATCGACCATACACTTACATTATAAATATTTAGGATTAAATGTTCATAGAAGCTTCTCTTATATTTTAGATAAATAACGAAACTAAAAAAGGATAACACCACAATAATAACAATAAGTAAAGTAAATTGTTGAGCGACTTTACTACCAACAATAAGTCCAAAAAAATCGTTAAAAAGAGTAATTTGTGCTAAAAAAAATAATGAAGCAATCACTAAAAATTTACTTGGACTATAGTAATAAGACCTAAATCCTCTCCAATAATTTGAAACAAGAATATTCGGTTTAAATAATCCGATTTTTATATTTTTAAAGAACGATTTTTCTAATGAAAATATACTCTCAAACAAATCAGTTAAAATTGACTTTGTAGAAATTCTTTCATTTTTGAAGTACTGTCCACATTTTGAGCAATAATTTTCACTTATTTCAGCGGTACAAACAGAACATTTCATATTCAATTATTTATGTATTGTGAAGTTTTAGATTTCGTTCTGACATTGTTTACAACGGTCTTGTGTATGAAACGTAGCGTATAAATAAACACTAACTTTTTGGATTTAGCACGAGCCGAATTTTTTATTTTTATGTTTAATTTTATTTTATAAATATAACCAAATTAAAAATTTGGCGTACTTTGTAAATATACAAAAACCTCTCGGAAAGCCTATAATAGCTATGTTTTATACACGTTGTTGTACACTGGCTTTTCTTTCCGCAAACTTGCTAGCGTTGGCGTGAAAGCTCTTTTAAATTTGTGAGGTACGAGCAAACTTTAAATGTGCTTGAACTTGCGTTGGCTTATACATACACTGACATAAAATTAGCGTCATTCTTTACAGCGTTTAAAAAAGCAATTTTCAAAAATTTCTTTTCAGAATATTTGTCCTCTTCATAGTCTTCAATATGGTCATTTATTATTTCTAAATAGGATAAACCGTGTCCTCTTTTTTTATTCCTCTCGAAACTAGTTGCTAATTCTCTCAACCAACTTTGAGCTTTTGATTTTATATAATCGTTATAACGAACATCAATGGCGAATAACCAATTCCAGGTTTGTATTCTTGGAATGTCGCCAGCAAATGAAATAGATAGTTTGTCTAAATTCACTTTTTTAGTTTCTGCTTCAATATCTACATTGAAAGTGTAAGAGCATTCTATACTATGTACATCTGTTGAAAACGGATAAAAAGCAATTCTATCATTTTCTATTGGGTCTTTTGCTTTTTTTCTATCACGATTACATTTATTACAGATTGGCACTAAATTCGTGAAATTCACACTAGCAAATGGGTAATGTGCTTTTGGTAAATAATGGTCATAATCTTCTCTACAAATACTTTCTGCTGACTCTATATCTATTAAACCACAGCAAGGGCAAGTATCAAAATCGTTGTCAGGATATTTTACAAGTTCATTGTAATACTCCATTTTATCTCCTGCAACTTTTCCTTGTTCAATTAGTTTTTCATAGCACCATTTAAAAAGTGGCTTTATGTCATTTTCAACTACATCTGGCAAGGCTGATAAATAAACAGGACTTGTTCCATTGCAAAGCGATTCAATATTATTATTTAAAATAAAAGCTTCTTTAACTTGAGTTCTAACAGCAGGTGTAAAAGCTTTAAAGATGTCATAAATTCGTTCTACTTCATCTTTTAAGGTCTTTTTGACTTTTGGTGTCGACTTGTATGAATAATTATAAATATCCTTAAACGCCTGCTCTAACTTATCGTCACAACTATCACCATTGGCTGTGTACCAAACATCACATACAACTTTCTCTAAAAGCGTATGTAGAGTAAAAATATCGTGTTTTATTGGTGTGTATAGTCTTAACATTATCCTTTTAGTTCTAAACGATTCAACTTTGCTAAGACTAAATCCTTTTCAATGGATGGACCTAAAACTCTTAATTTCTTCTTTAGTTCTTTTTTATCTGTTTCGGTTTTTATGCTATCAAATTGTATTTTTAGTAATTCTTCGTTTGACCAGTCTCCAATAGATTGGTTATAATCAAATAATTCATCTAGTATAGTTTCTACCGAAGTTCCAAACGTGTTAAACTCTAATTCTTTTGCACTTTTTGCCTCTACAAGTTCGGTTTCTTTATGCCTGTCAAAGAAAATGACATTATTAGGCATACAATCTGAAATTATAAATGGTGAATGGGAAGTGAGAATTACATCTTTTAATAAATGAACATTAAAATCGCCATTTGGTAAATTTTTCAACCTACCTGCATAGATACTGTCGTTCAAAATTTTGATAAACTTTGCTCTCCAAGATGGATTAAAATGTGTTTCAGGTTCATCTAACAATAACAGTGTTCTTCGGTCTTTTAGCATTAAGCAAATACCAATTGTATGTAAAAATTGTTGTTCACCATCTGAGAATTCCCGTAACAATAATGCTTTAGCTTTTTTTTTGCCCTTAATCTTTTTTAAAATTTTATAATCTAGAAAATGAAAAACCGTATCTATTGGAGCTGCAACAGGCAATTTACCTTTGGTATAAAATCCTTTAGAGCTATAAACTTCTTCTTTAATACTTTCAGAGACAACATTTGAATTTAACTCATACAATACTTGAAAAAAACGGAAGAGCTCAAATGAGGTGCTGAAATGCTTTTTAAAAGCTGCTTTTGTGGCATCATCTACATAAAAATCTAAACTAGTTACGGAATGAATTTTACCACCTTCGCCAAGAATATCTTTGGGTTGTGTAAACCAAGAACTTGCACATTTTTTTAATTGTTCTAAAATATTTTCTATATGAAGCAATAAAGGTTTTTTAGTAAGTTCTATTTCTTGGCTTAAACGCTGATTGTTTAAGTGAATAGTGAAACTTTGTAGTTTTAGGATTCCTAATTCCTTTTTTAGAGGTTTTAATGTGGTTTTGTTTTCAAATAAAAGTGCTGCTAACAACACAGCTTGACTCATACCTTCGTCTATATATATTAAACTAGACTCAGGCTCGTCAAATACAATGTCTTTTTTATAATCTTCGCAATATTTATCGAAATTGATTAATCGATTTTTTATAAATGGTAAGCTTAATGTTTCATTTTCTCCCGAAGAATAGGCAACGACCAAATCTGGCAAATAATCTTTCGCTTCTGCTGAGACATCATTATTTTCTGAAGGCAACATTGATATTTCCTTTTTTTCTATAGAATCATCAAATGGATATTCTTGAATGAACAGCTTTGGTTCGTTATCTTGTTCTTTTTTATGATGATTTGTTTTAGTAATAGTGACTTTATAAAAATTAGTTAGGGTATAAGAATCACCATTGTTTTTACCAATTAAGTATTGTAGAGTATAGGCATCAGGTGTGCTTATATGTCGTTTAAAGTGCTTATCGAAGTTTTGAGGGCGAAACTTTGATACACAAAACTCTAAATGGTAAAATATAGAAGCCAATGCTTCTAAAACATTAGATTTCCCACTACCATTTAGACCTGCAAAGCAAAATGGTTGAAAGGTATCCATTGAATCTATGCCTTTATGAAAGTCTAAGCTAAAGCCTTCGTGCAAACTTCTAAACTCATCTTGTATGTGTAGTTTTAGAAGCTTCATACCAATTTCATTTTTACTGCTGAATCTTTTGTGTCATACTCTTGTTGGATAGCTCCTTCTTTAAGCATCTGAAAAGCTACTTGTTTGGCTTGCTGGTATTGAGTTTGGTTTTCAAAATCTTGCGATTCTAGTCTTTCTAATAAACGGCTAGCATAAACTGTAGCAATATCTCTTATATCGTTCTCTTCTTTATCTATATCTATGGCTGCTAATAAGGCATCTAGTTCTAAATCTACATTGAAATTTAATTGACCGCTAAAAGCTCGTTGTAATAAACCATTATATAAATTTTCTAACTCAGTTTTAGACTGAAATAAAGTTTCTTTTTGTTCTTGTATGTTGTGATAAATAGTTTCAAACTGGTTTTGGAGTTCTATTGGAACATCTTTCAATTTCAAATCCTTTATTATAGTTAGGTTCAATCCAGCCATTATTGCTCCTTTTTCTCGAGCTTTCATTTGATAGCTTATATATGGATTTGAATGAATAGAATATGCTAAATAATACGGATTACATTTTTTTGGGTCTAATGAAATACAAGCCAAATGCTTTGTATTTATTGATGTAGGAATATCTTCAGGTATTACAGCCGAACGTCCAACTGTTCCCATTATAGTTATAATGACATCTCTTGGAAAAACGGTGTACCTTTTTAAATCTTCGTACTTTTCATTAGTTATATACCTTCTTTCTTTCCATTGAAAAGTGTTTTTGACAGCGTTATCTATACCTAAGACTGCAACCGGTCCGCTTTCTACAAATTCAGTATGTTTAAGATTACTCCCGAAAGGTCCAGTTCTCATAGAGTTTTTCTTATTCAATGCTAAGGATTTAATCTGAACATCTCCCCAAACATCAAATTGTACATTTGCTTTTCCAAACATTCTCAAAAACTGAGAACTTAATAGCTCATCTAATAAAGTAATACTGTCTTCTCTTCTTTGAACTAAATCACTGGCTTTATCTAGTAAGGCTACTATTTTATTTTGGGTTTCTATTGGCAGAATAGGAATATCAAGATTCTGAACATATTTTTTAGAAATGTGTTTTAGACCAGCACCTTTAAAACCTCTTTCAAGAATATGAATGTTTCCGAATAAATAGTAGTAAACGAATTTTTCATTTAATTCTTTGTCCTTTTTTTTCAAAGCTACAATGCAATCAGTAGAAGTTGCAAAAGGTTCATTTGCAAAATGAACACTGGCACTTCCTCCTGTTCCAAATATTAGAGCCTTATCAAAGTGTTGAGCTGTGTTTAATTTTTTTTTCAAAATAGAACTAGAAGTGTAAAAAGCATAGTCCCCTTTCTCTAAGCCATCACCCGCTTTAACTTTGGATTTTTTAGCAAAATCAAATAGGTTATCAAATTTTTCAGTTATCATCCTATCAAGTCATTTAGTTCTTGCATATCCGCTAATATGCCTTTTTCCATTTCAATTAATTTTGCTAAAATATCTTTAGGTGGATCATAACTTTGCTCCGTATATTCGTAATCTTTATAGCGTTTATGACTAAGGTCAAGGTCATTTTCTTGTATTTCGGATAGTGGTACAAAAAAGTGAGTTTTTCGGTCTGAGTAGTCGGTTGTTTTTCTAGTTTTATATTTATTTTTTAGAGTAGGTAATGGGTTCTCTTTTAATTTTCTGCGATTATCGTCTAAACTATAGCCATCATTTTCTAATGCATAAAACCAAACTTTTTCAGTGTGCCAAGTTTTGCTAGTTTCTTCTACTTTAGTAAATACCAGAATAGCTGTTTTTACACCTGTATACGGTTTAAAAGCACCAGCTGGCAATGAAATAACAGCTTCTAACTGATTGTCTTTTAATAATATTTCTCTAGTTGCTTTTTGAGCTTTGTTACTCCCAAATAAAACGCCTTCGGGTATTATTACCGCAGCTTTTCCACCAGCACGTAGCATTTTAGAAATACGAGCCAAAAACAAAAGCTCTGTAGAACCTGTATCTATGCCTAAATCTGGGTTTACATCTCCTTTGTCTAACTTGCCAGTAAAAGGAGGGTTAGCCAGTACGATATCGTAATTTCCACTTTCATTGTAGTTTTTACTTAAGGTATCTTTATATTCAATATGAGGATTGTCTATCCCGTGCATCATTAGATTCATAAGTCCCAATCGTACCATAGTGGTATCTATATCAAAACCATAAAAACTATCGTTTAATATTTTTTTGTTTTTATCATCTAACACAGAAGAAATAGAAGCTCTTTCAAAACCATCCTCATCTTCTTGTAATAAGTCAGGTTCTTTTTTACGTACTAAGTTCGATAAAATATATTGGTAAGCACCTAATAAAAATCCACCAGTACCACAAGCTGGGTCTGCAATTTTATGTCCTAATTTGGGTTCAGTTAATTCAGCTAATAACTTTATTAAATGTCTTGGTGTTCGGAATTGTCCATTTTTTCCAGCTGTAGCAATTTCTTTTAATAGCATTTCATAAACATCACCTTGTATGTCCTGAAATGACTGTTTGCCATCTTTGGCATCTTCTTCAATCTCAATAAAAATTTCATCTACTTTTTTAACTGCTTCTACAAGTAAGGATGGTTTTTGAATGATGAAAACTGCATTCTTCATATACTTGGTAAATGAAGAACTCTCGTCATTTAAATCTTTTATGTGCGGAAATACATTATTTCTAAAATGTACTAGCATTTGGTCTGCTGGCATAGATTTGAAGAAACTCCATTTTAATTCCTTTTTAGGTCTAGGAGTTAATGCTTCTTCTCGCTTTTTGTATAATGCTGCTTTTTCTGATTCAGACATTTCAGGGCTCGTACGATACAGACTTTCATCTATCCAAGGTATATATTCGCCATCAAATTTAGATTCGTAAGTTTCTCCAGTAAACTCTGCATCTCTCTCTCTTTTGCTTTCTAATTCGTCAATTCTTTTAATAAAAAGCAAATAGGTAATTTGCTCAATAACAGTAATTGGGTTTGAAATGCCACCACTCCAGAACGTATTCCAAAGGCTTACTATTAATGCTTTTAATTTAGGATTGTTTTGTAACATTATGCAGCTAATATTTTATTAGTTAATTGTAATATTTCGTTAATTTCTTTTGGTGAAAAAACACCTCTTATTCCTTCAGGATGAATCATAGTAAAAGGTGATTCTATCAAGTTTTTCTTTTCTAGGTTTCCTTTTTCTAAAATATATTTCTTTAAGATATCTAAAAATTGAAGTTGTCTACTAGATAAATAACTGTGTTCTGTAATAAAGTTATCAAATGCACTAGCCACAGTTTCTGTAAATGTTTCTAATTCTTCAAGACCCAAAATGTGCTTAATAAACTGTAAGAATTTTGCTTTTCTGTTTTGATAAACTCTTTGTAGTAACCCAATGGTGATATGTGGGTTTTCTTCGAGTAATTCTTGAGCTAGTGTTTCCACTTCTTTTTCCGTTATCGCATTACCACCAATTATTTTTTGAAGTATTCGATTTGACTCGGTTAACTCTCTTATTTTTTCCTCTACCATTTCTTTGTAACGAGTAATACTTACTGCTTCATTTTGTGGTCCAAACTCCACCATTTCTTTGGCTACGAGTTCATCTTCAAAATTGAATTTAGAAGGGCCAGAAGTAGTATCTCTAGAATCAATATATCTAGCTAAGGGAGAAAGTTTGTCAATTAAATTATTAAAATCATTTTCTTTAATGTTGTTCCAGAAATGATTGCGTTGTGCATCTTTAATAAGCTCTTGTTCTTTTGCTACTATGTTTAATGATAGCGGTAAATCAGAAATACGTTCTATTAATGCATCTTTAAGCATATCGTACTTTTCTGTTTCATTTTGCATTTTTGCCAAAGAAACTTCTAAAATGTCTTTTTCAAAACGCATAGCTTTATAGTCTACTCCAGAAATTGTTCGCATTAAAGGAAGAATTTCAGCTTTTAGTAAATCTATTTTATTTGAATTTATGTTTTCCCAAAAATCAGGATTGTTAACTTTTGAAACTACTTTACTATTGTCTTTTATAACGATAGAATTTTTAGGCAACAATGCTATTAGTTTTTGAAGTCTTTTGGATTCTTCTAAAATTATATCTTGAATACTAGCTTCAAACACAAATTCCAGCTTTTCTAATCGTAAACTAAATAGTTTTACAGGAATAGGAATAGCCTGTTTCAATTCTTTACCTTTTGGCTTTAATTTGAAGTATTCGAAATTATCCCAACAATCTAAAATTAAGAAAACGTCTTTTTCCGTACACCAAGATTTCATTTGTGTAGGTTCTAGCAAACGAGTTCCTCTACCAATCATTTGCCAAAATTTAGTGTACGAATACACAGGTTTTGCAAAAACTAAGTTTACCAATTCTCTAATGTCAATACCAGTATCTAACATATCTACACTGATAGCAACTCTAGGAAAATCCTTGTTTTTAAACTGGTCAAGTAAACCTCCTTTTCCGTGAACTCTTGAATCTTCAGAAACCATTACTTTGGCTAATTCGCCATTGTATTGCGGATAGAGTTGGTCAAATATTTCTTCAATACGTCTTGCGTGAGCAATATTGGCACAGAAAAATATTGTTTTTCCTGGCAATACACCATTGATGTCTTTTATGGATTCCTCCATAAATTCCTTAACAATAAGTGTATTCGTTCCTTTATTTATGACTTTCTTTTCTAGTTCTACGCCTTCAAAGTTGATTTCGGCAATCTCCTTTCCTTCAAGGATTAATTTCTTTTGGTCTTCTAATGAAACAGTCCTTTTGCTAATCCCATCCGTTTGAAATTTGGTTTTAATTTTCATTACCTGAAAATTGCATAAATATGGAGGAATATTATTTACAGCTTCTTCATAAGTGTAAGCAAAAGATGGTAGACCATCTTCACAATTAAATATTTTAAAAGTGTTGTGGTCTATTACATCTGTTGGTGTAGCGGTTAAACCAATTGTAATTGTGTTGAAGTAATCAAGTACTTCTTTGTATGTATTGTAAATGCTTCGGTGACTTTCATCTATTACTATTAAATCAAAAAAGTGCGGAGATAAGGTTTCTTTTTCTTTACGAACAATATTGAGCATTGTTGGATATGTTGAAACATAAATTCGTCTATCTTTTGCAATACTTTTTTCACCTTGTTTTGGCCATCTAGGTTCGTTTGGTAAATGTTCTTTAAAAGCTTCTAATGCCTGGTCTCTTAATGCAATCCTATCTACTAAGAACAATGCTTTTTCTGCCCAACCTGCTCGCATAAGTGCCTCAACTAAAGCAATAGTAGTTCTAGTTTTACCTGTTCCAGTTGCCATTACAATTAAAAACGTGCGTCTTTTTTGTTCAAGACCATCCATTACTGAACGAATTGCTCTTATTTGGTAATCTCTACCTGCAACTTTAGTATTTATGAGCTCACTTGTAAGTGGTTTTTTAGCTTCTCTTATGTATTGGTATCGTTCTAAATCTTCTCTAGTTGGGTAACCAACAACTTTTCTTGGTGGAGCATTTTCTAAATCCCAAAAGAATATATCGTGTCCATTAGTGTAAAAACAAAATGGTAAAATATCATTCGTTTGTTTTTGAATATTATAACAGTATTGTTTTGCTTGTTCACGTCCAGTATTTGCGTCCTTAGAACTTTTCTTAGCTTCAACAACCGCTAACGGTTTTCCATTTTTCCCTAACAAAACATAATCAGAGAATTGATTGTTTGCATATTTTCCAGTTGGTTCTTTCGCTTGGTTTCCAGCTATTAAATCGACAACATATTCTTCCACAACCTGAGTATGGTCATTAACATCCCAACCAGCTTCTTTTAAGTGGATATCTATTAGTTCTTTTCTGGTTGTTGATTCGTTCATTTCTATTCCTTATTTGAAATAATTAATTCTTTCACGTCAATGTCCAATATCTCAGCAATATTCATTAATATTTCAAGTCTTGGTTGCTGTCTGTTTTGCACGTAAGCATTCACCATATTGTAGCTTTTTCCCAATTTCTCAGCAAGCCAAATCTGTTTAATACCTTTTTCTTCCAACACTTCCTTGATTCTGTTCATTTTCAGACGTTGTTTATTCAGGAACTAATGTAAGTAGATTTTTCATTTTATCTCATAAAGTTGTGAGTTTTCTTCTCGTTTTTATGTTGGTAGCGGTGAGGAAAGGCAAGCTCTTTTTATTTTGTGAGGCACGAGCAAAATGAAATGTGCTTGACTGTGCGGTTGGCTTTTCAGAGCTTGTGTACAACGTTGTTGTATATGGTTTGTTGCGTGTTTCAAGCAACTAAT